>SXGS01479322.1_pt1 | contig 26606 bp, 18 predicted proteins | sample 3174681 | NCBI WGS metagenome assembly SXGS01 (sample SAMN11356861, study PRJNA531348) | freshwater metagenome | isolation source: freshwater sample F1-80 | place: China: Fuxian Lake, Yuxi | collected 2017-12-25 | reverse complement strand
TTGCATGGACCGTGTACCTGCCAAGCACACGAGCGCGACTGTGCTGAAAGCCAGTCGCAGCAGCATCTCAGGCTCGCTATCACGCCAAACCTGCTGCGGCTGGTGCTTCGCACACAACCGCGCTCCGGGCTGCCAGCCAAATTCACCGTCAAGCAAGGGACCATTGGAGGCTTTGGGCCAAGCCGGGGCCTGCGCTGACTCCAATTTCAGGCTGGAAATGTAGTGGCGTGTCTCGCTCGCGTTTGGTATCTCGAAGACAGTCACAAAGCTGAGGTTGAATGATTACCAGATGGCGCTCCGCTACTGAGTGACAACGGGATCGAAAGAAAACACTGAATCCTCCAAACTTATGCAACTCATGATCGGCGCTGTTATCGTAGCGTTCCTCCTTTTCATCGTCGTGACTATCGCGCTCTGCATCCGCAAGATTCATCCAGGCAAAGCCGGACTCAGCGTGGGCATTGGAGGGCTGCGGGTGGCTTTCGATTACATGATCCGCATCCCCATCGTGCAAAGCTTCGAAGAGATGGACATCTCGGTGAAGCAATTGGAAATCCACCGAAAGGGCAAAGATGGCCTGGTTTGCGCGGACAACATCCGCGCCGACATCACGGTGGCGTTTTATATCCGTGTGGATGCCACTGAAGAAAGCGTCCGAAAGGTCGCCCAGATGCTGACTCCGGATCGTGTGTCCGATCTGGACAAACTGCGCGAGCTGTTCGAGGCGAAATTCTCCGAAGCACTCAAGACCGCCGGCAAGCAGATGAAGTTTCACGAGCTGTTCACCGAACGTATCAAGTTCCGCGACCAGATTCAAGCGACCATCGGCAAAGACCTGGACGGCTTTCTGCTTCAAGACGTGGCCATCGACTACCTGGAGCAGACGCCCCTGGACCAGCACGACCCCAGCAACGTGCTCGACGCGGAGGGCATCAAGCTGATCACGCAGATCACTCAGCGCGAGCGCGTCATTGCCAACGAGCACACCCAGCGTGCCCAGGTGCAGGTCGAGAAGGAAAATGCCGATGCGGACATCGCCAAGCGCGAGCAGCGCCGCCGAAATGAAGAAGATACGGCAAAACAAACCCGCGCGATTACTGAGATCAAAGCCAACGAAGAGGCGGAAGCGCGCAAGGTGATCGAGGCCCGCCGCATGGAGGTGGAGGCCAAGCGGCTGGAAGCCGACGAGTTGATCAGATTGCGCACAGAGGACATGAACCGTGCCGTGCAGGAGCGGGAATTCACCGTCAAGAAAGAGAAGCAACGGCTCGACCAGGAAGCGCAGCAAGAGGGCGAAGAAGCACGCGTGCGCCGCGAGCGCACCGTGTCACTCGCGGAGATGGACAAAGAGGCGAAAGTCGCCGAAGCAGCCGTGGATGTTGAGCGCAAGCGCGCCACCGTCGTTGCCGAGCAGAAGGGGGTTGTTCAACAGGAAGAGGAGAAAAAGAACATTGAGGCGCGCATGACCGCCGAACGCGTGCGGGAAGTCACTTTGATCGAGGCCGAAATGAACGCCAAGCGCGATCAAGTGGAGAAGGTTGTGGCATCCGAGGCGCAGAAGGAAGCGGAAAAAAATCTGTCGGAAGCCAACAAAATCAAGATCGTCACGGCTGCCGAAGCTTCGCGGGAGGCGGCGTTGCGCGATGCAGAGCGTCTCCAAACAATGGCGGACGCGGAGGCCAAGGCATCCGAAAAGAAACGCCACGCCATGGAGCAAGGCGCCGAAGGTCTCGCCGCGCAGGAGGCAGCCAAGGGCCTGGCCGAGGCGCGTGTCATCACGGCCAAGGCCGGCGCCAAGAAAGCCGATGCGCAGGCCATCAAAGAAGTGGGCTTGGCCGAGGCCGACGTGCTGAAGGCGAAGGGCAATGTCCATTCTCAGGTCACCCAAAGCCAGGCCGAAGCCGAGGCTGAAGGCCACAAGGACAAGGAACTGGCCGCGGCCACCGGCATCGAGGCCAAGGGAATAGCCGAGGCGAAAGGCATCGAAGCCAAAGGGTTGGCCGAGGCCAAGAGCATCCAGGAGAAGGCGCACGCCATGAAGCTCCTCCACGAGGCAGGCCAGCAGCACGAGGAATTCAAACTCAGGCTTTTGAAGGAGCGCGATGTGGAACTCGCCGCCATTCATGTCCAGAAGGACATCGCCCAGGCCAACTCCAGCATCGTGGGCGAAGCGCTCAAACATGCGAACATCGACATCGTGGGCGGCGAGAACGACTTCTTCGAGAAAATCGTCAAAGCGGTGAGCCACGGCAAATCGGTGGACCGCCTCGTGGGCGCCAGCCAGACGTTGACGGACGTCAAGAGCACGTTCTTCAACGGCGATCCTGAGCACTTCAAAAGCCAGTTGCGCCAGTGGATCAAGGACTTCGCCATCAGTTCCGAGGATGTCAAGAACCTGACCGTCGCCGCGTTGCTCACCAAGCTCATGGCTTCGACGAAGGACTCGTCTTTGAGAGGTCTGCTACAGTCTGCGCAGACGATGGCGAAGGAGAGCGGGCTTGGCGAAGCACTGGCCTCCGCGGTGATCGCGGAAAAGGCGAATCCCAAGTCGTGAACGAAAGCTCCAACACCTTTGGCGCTTCCCGCGATTGAATGCCCGGCTGACCACCAAAAGCCATGGCTGACGCGCAAACGCCAGACAAGCCGACAACCACTGACGCCACCACCCCAGGCGAGGCGTCCGCTAACTCGGCGGTCCAAACGCTCGGCAGCGCGACGTATGAGATTATCCGGCAGCGCTTGCAGTTGCAGGGCGACGCATTGCGGGAGCGGTTGAGCCGGCTGGACGCGCGAAGGACGGAGGTGTTTGGAGCGATCGAATCCAAACTGCTCCGAGCCGACCGCATCGTGACCGCTCACAACTGCGTTCCGCGCGACATGGTGCAGCTTGGCCATGGGCGGTTCCTCTTCGGCTTCAACGTCCAGTTTGGGCTCAAAAAGGAAATCGATCTCGCCGACGTTTTCGCCGTCTACACGCTGGATGAAGCCACCGCCCTCTGGAAGGAGAGCGCGCTGGAAGTCTTGCAGGACAAGGTCTTCATCACGGATTTCAGGCGCGTCTACAACGTCTATGCCAAGGCTGCTTTCAGCAAGTTCTCGCTGATTGAAGGCAAGCTCTTCATGGTGTTCCAGGTCGGAGCGGGCGTGAACGACATCGCCGTATTCAAGTGGGACTACAACGACGGTGAACCGCGCTATCTGGACGGGCGTTCGGAGGCTGAGTTTCGCAAAGTTGGTTTTACCGATCGGCACGAGTTTCTCTGGCGCGCACCGGATCGGGAGTCCTACCGCTACGGCGATCATCCGCACGTCTCGATCGAGGATCGCGTCTTCGTAGAGTGCATTGGCGGTGATCTGACCATCAAGGTCGAGGACAACACGGCGACGGGAGAGGGAGTTTATTCCGAGCCGGTCGATGACAAATATCAGAAAGTGGACGACGCGGAGCTTGGCTATGCCGTCATCGATCATCTGGTGCTCCTGCGGATCCGCCCCTACAAGGAAGCCAAACCCCGCTATTTCATTTTCAACGGGAAGACCCATCAGGCGGCACGCGTCGATTCTGTGGGCGAATCTTGTGTGTTGCTGCCCGAAGGCCACGGCCTGATTTTTCCCGACGGCTATTACTTGGGAAGCGGTGAGTTGAAGCAGTTCGACCGCGGGGAGCCGGGGATGATTTTCGAGCGCGTGATCCATGCGCCCAACGGTGAGGATTCGCTCTATATCTTCTTCAACCGCGAGAGCGGCCACTATGCGCTGATGTCCTACCGATTGATCGCGCAGAAGATTGAGGAACGCATCATCTGCAACGGTTTTTCGCTGTTTCCAAACGGCCACATGGTCCTCTTCCGCGCCGAAGCGGAGGCGCAGAAGCACCACATGATCCAGGTGCGGCAGACGCCCTTTCACCTGGCCGGCCACGAGCCCGCGGGCCTGAAAGACGCCTTTCTCTATCAAGTCGGCAACAAAGAAGTCGTGCGCTGTCTGGCTGAATGCAACGAGGTGCTCTCTCTTGTCTGCAAGCGGAATCCCTACGCCGAACTCTACGCCGATCTGGTGAAGCGCTGCGCTGCGATTCTCGATGCCTACCCGTGGCTCTCAGGCCCCGAAGGAATGCAAGCCAATGAATCGCTCAAGGAGGTGAGCGAGACCGCGGACAAAGCGGTGGATGAATACGACAAGGTGCGCCGTTTGCAGCGCGAGGCAGTGCAACGGGTGAAGGATGTTCGCAAACGCTGCCAGGATCAGTTTCAGGCGGTGCGCCGCGCTGGTTTCAACAAGCTGGAGGACTTCGTCCACAACCTCGCCGCGCTGCGTCATTTGCGCGGCGAATTGATCACGCTCAAGGAGATTCGTTACGTGGATTTGGCGGCGATTGGGGAGCTCGAGAAGGCGGTGGTGGAGCAGACGGAGCAGCTCTCCGCCGTTTGTGTGAAGTTTCTGCTTAAGCCAGAGGCGCTGGAGCCGTACCGCAACAGGGCGGCGCGACAATTGGAAAGCGTGGAGAAGGTCGCCAAGGCGGCGGAGGGCAAGAAGATTGCCAAGGCCGTTTCGGAAGCCGGCGATGAACTCGAAATGCTGATCGAAATCGTCAACAGCCTGAAGATCGACGACGCCACGGAGACAACCCGCATCATCGACGCGATCACATCAGTCTATTCCACGCTCAACCAGGTCAAGGCCGCTCTCAAAAAGCGATTGCAAAGTCTCGTGGCGAGCGAGATCGCCGCCCAGTTCAGCGCCCAGATCAAGCTTCTGGGCCAATCGGCGGCCAGTTATCTCGACCTCTGTGATTCGCCGGCAAAGTGCGAGGAGTACTTGAACCGCATCTCCGTTCAACTTGAGGAAATGGAGGGTGTTTTCGCGGACTACGAGGATTACACGGTTCAGCTCACCGAGAGGCGCACGGAGCTTTACGAGGCTTTTGAGCAACGCAAGGTGGCGTTGATCGAGCAGCGCAACCGCCGCGCCAGCTCGTTGATGAGCGCCGCCGAGCGTCTCCTCAAGGTCATCCAAAACCGGCTCGCAGGATTAAAGAGCGTCGAAGACATCAACGCCTACATGGCTTCGGATCAGATGATCGCGAAGATCCGGGAGACGATCCAGCAGCTCCTGGACCTGGGTGATTCGGTCAAGGCGGACGACCTGCAAGGGCGTTTGAAAAGCGCGCAGCAGGAGTCGGTGCGGCAGTTGAAGGACCGGCAGGATCTGTTCGGAGGCGGGCTGGGTCTGATCAAGCTGGGCAAACATCACTTCAACGTCAACACGCAGCCGCTGGACCTGACCGTGGTGAACCGCGACGGCGCTCAGCATATCCACCTGACCAGCACCAAATACTTCGACGAGATCACCGACGCCGAGTTTCTGGCCACCCGGGACGTCTGGGAACAGGAAGTGGTGTCTGAGAATCGAGAGGTGTATCGCGCGGAGTTCCTAGCGCATCAGTTGATGAAATCCCTGGAGGCAGGCGGGGCAAACTTGGTCGAAGTGCTGGCCTTGTCCGAGCAAGACCGGCTGGCCAAAGCACAGGAGTTCATGGGGGCGCGTTATCAGGAAGGCTACACCAAAGGCATTCACGATCTGGATGGCGCGCACATTTTCCAAGCGTTGCTTTCATCGCATCTGGCTTTGCAACTGGCGCGCTTCTCACCCGCGGCGCGCGCCTGTGGCGTGGTGTTTTGGCACCGCTTCTGCCCGGCGGAAGTGCGCGCCCTGTGGAACGCGCGTTTGAAGAGCTTTGGCGTGCGGAACAAGCTGTTTCCGGGCGATGCCACACAGCGCCAATACATCCATGCGCTGCAGTCGTTGATCGCGGCCTTTGCCCAGGAGACGCAAGCGTATCCCCCGGATTGGGCGGCATTCGCCGGCGATTACCTCTTCCACGAGCTCACCAGCGGTGACGCTTTTGTCATCAGCCAGGAAGCCAGCCGGCTCGCATCGGAGTTTGCCCAGCATCTGGTGATGAAGAGTTGCGATCAAGAACTCGACAGGGCGCGCCACTCTTTGGCAGGCCACCCTGCGAGCGAGCTGGAGCTGGTGCGCGATTGGGTGCGCGGCTTCCTGTTGCACCGCCCGGAAACTGGTCAGTATCTGGAGGAAATCACCGCCATCGTGTTCTGCGGCGCCGAGCTGAAACGCGCCGTCGTCTCCGCCTCCGCGACGCGGCAACTGGACGGAATGCGCGGCTCGCACCCGCTCATTCACGGCAGCCGATACACGTTTGATTACCTCACGTTCCAAGAGCGGCTGGCGCGCTTTGTGCGCGATGTCGTCCCCAGGTTCGAGCAATACCACCGGGTCAAACATCATTTGCTGGATGCCGAACGTTCGAAGCTGCGCTTGGACGTCTTCAAGCCCCGCGTGCTCAGCTCTTTCGTCCGCAACCAGCTTATCGACGAAATCTATTTGCCGCTGGTGGGCGACAACCTCGCCAAACAGATCGGCGCGGCCGGCGATGCCAAGCGAACCGATTTGATGGGCATGTTGCTCCTGATCTCGCCGCCCGGTTACGGGAAAACCACGCTCATGGAGTATCTGGCCAGCCGGCTCGGCCTCATCTTTGTCAAGATCAACGGACCGGCGCTCGGCCACAACGTCACATCGCTTGATCCTGAGGAAGCGCCCAATGCCGCCGCCCGCGAGGAGATCAACAAGCTCAACCTCGCGCTCGAGATGGGCGACAACGCGCTCATCTGCCTGGACGACATCCAGCACTGCAACCCGGAGTTCCTGCAAAAGTTCATCTCACTTTGCGACGGACAGCGAAAGATCGAAGGCGTCTGGCGCGGCAAGCCGCGCACCTACGATCTGCGCGGCCGCAAGGTTGTCGTCGTGATGGCAGGCAATCCCTACACGGAAAGCGGCACGAAGTTCAAAATCCCGGACATGCTCGCCAACCGTGCCGACACCTACAACCTCGGCGACATCATCGGCGGCTCCGCCGCCTATTTCAAAGCCAGCTATCTGGAGAATGCCATCACCTCGAACGCCGTTCTCGCCCCGCTGGCCAACAAAAGCCAGAAAGACATCCGTTCGTTCATCCGCATGGCCGAGTCAGGCGAGCGCGAGGCCGAGGGATTTGAAAGCAGTTATTCGCGGCAGGAGGTGGAGGAGATTCTTTCGGTGATGAGGAAGCTCGCCGCCATTCGCGAAATCATCCTCAAGGTGAACCTCGAATACATTCATTCCGCCGCGCAGGCGGACGAGTTTCGCACCGAACCGCCGTTCAAACTGCAAGGTTCCTACCGCAACATGAACCGGCTGGCCGAGAAGGTCGTGACGATCATGAATGACGCGGAGGTGATGAGCTTGGTGGTGGATCATTATCGCGGTGAATCGCAGACGCTGACTTCTGGCGCGGAGGCGAATTTGCTCAAGTTTAAGGTGATGATCGGCGCGCACACAGAGGCTGAAATGGCGCGCTGGGAGGAAATCAAGAAGACTTTCAAACGCAACCAGCTTGTGCGCGGTGGCGATCAAAACGATCCGGTCGGGCGCGTCGTGGCGCAACTGGCGGCATTCCAATCGGGTCTGGAATCTATTCAAGAGACCCTCGCCCGACAGCTTTCCACGCCGAATCAGCAGCCCCCGGTCGTGATAGATCTTACGCCGGTGACCCAGGGCCTGAGCGCGATTCAAAGCGCGCTCGAAAACCAGTTGTCAAAAGGACGCGATCCCGTGGTGGTTGATTTCTCAGGGCTGAATCAGAACCTGGAGGCATTGCGGAAGGTTGTGGAAAAACGACTTGAAAGCGCCAGCCAAGGTGCGGTGGCGGCGCCCGCTCCCGTGGCGGAAGCGCCGAGTGACAGCGCGGTGGTTGCGCGGGAAATGGCGACGAGCGTCCAGGCGATGGGGGAAAGTTTAGTCCGCGTGCTGGGTGAGATGCAGTCGAGTTTGTTGGCGAAGCGATTAGAATCTCTGAACAACGATGTGGTGGCGATGTACAACACGTTGGAGACGTTGAAAGACCTGGCCAGAGAGCAGAGCATCAACCTGCGCGCCGCTCAAGACACGCTCACCGCGCGAGCGAAGCAGGGCACGATGGAAATTGAAGTGACGCAGGACATGCTCACAAACGAGCGGCTGTTTCTCGAGAAAGTCCATCAAATGCTCTCGGAACGTCAGCAACCGCCAACCGTCAACCCGCCGCCCTCAACTGACGCGATTCGCAAGCCGAAATCAGGATAACCCACCCCAGCCATGAAAAATATCAAAGGACGCGTTCGAAATCTGAGCGCCAGGGCCGCGCAGTTCAAATCGGCCCTCGACAGCGCGCCCACCAAGGCGGCGGAGTGGCGCCAGGCGATTGTCAAGACCGTGGGCGAGTTTCAGCAGCTCAAGGATGATTTCCTGGTTGGCACGACGGCTTTCCCGGAGCTCCTCCAGCAAATCACCTCTGCGAGGGATGTCATCACCGAGGCGGGGTATTATCTGGTCCGTGTGGATATGGAGGTGGGGCTGAACCCAAGGTTGACGATTCTCCTGGATCGCGAGGAAGAGATTGATTTGGGGGAATTGCGGAGCCTCGAGCAGAGACATCACGGCAACTTTGCTTTGCGCGGTCTGCTGTCGGCGATGATCAAGGCCGAGGAAATGGCTGCGAAGGCGCATCTGCCCGGCATGACTTACTACGCGCTCGCGGTGGAGATCGGCATGTCGCCCTCGGTGCAAATGCGCTGGTGCCCGGCGGAAGCGTTGGAGACCGTGGAAGAAAAGCCGTCGATGGCCACGCCGACGCCCTTGGTCAAACCACCTGACCCCACCCCGGCGCTGGGTTCGTCTTTTGGGCAAGGTTCCTTTTTTGAACGCCGCACAAGTTCTCCAACACCGCCCCCCGCCGAACTTCCTACCCCGTTGACGACATCAGAAACCTCCATTGCGGCCTCATCCACGGAAACAACCGCACCATCCCCTGCCCCAACGAGACGCACTGCTTGGAAGCGTGAATCCCTAGAACGTTTTAAGAAGATGCCGGATTTGACGAAGTGACCGGTCCCCTGCGATTGGCTGCTCTAGCCGTCTGTTCGCAGCTCCAAACAGGGGCGGAACCTGCGGCTGCCGTCCTCACCGGTTGGTCTCCCTTCCCATGCGCCGTTGGCCCGGTTTGGGCTGGTAGGAGCCATCAATGCGGTCGGCGGCGCCTTGCAATAAATAGCCCACCAGCGCACTGGCGGGTTTGAAGATCGCAGTGCGCACGAGCACTTCCAATTGCTGGACGACCACGCCGGTGGGCTCGGCAGATTGGAAGCGGGCCATCAATTGTTGGATTTCCTGGTCTTGAGCGAGGAAAAGTCCAGGTGCGGGTTCTTCTTTTTTGAGCTGGCCAGTCGCTCGGCCCGGGTTCTTTCCAGCATGAGTTGGACGTACTGCGATCTTTGGATATCAACAATCCTTCCCAGCCAGTAATCCGGCTCCCGGCGCAGATGCATGACCACCAGCACGAAGATTCTTTCTGTTGCTGCATGATAAATGATCCCGTATGGGAATCGCCGTAACAAATATCGCCGCAACTCGCCTCGCACTCGGCGCCACATGAAAGGAGACCGCTAAATCTGTTGCAGCCCGACTTCAAACTCATCGACAAACTCATCTCCCAACCCAGTCCGCCGTGCCTCATAAAACTCGGCCGTCCCAGTCACCTCCAGGTCTGCCGCCGGATGAAACTCTAATTCCGGGATCGGATCGCAGATCGAGCTCGGTCGATCACCTCCGAGGCAGGCACAGGCTTAACAGCTCCACTGCGCAGTTGAGCCAGCCGTCGCTCCGCTTCGTCGAGAATTTCCGTGTCCACCAATATATCTTCGCTTTCAGGAACGGTAAGAAGCAGGCTCTCCGCCAAAGTCACCCGTTCCGCAACAGTCAGATGCAGCGCGTCCTCTGCGATCTGTTTCAAGTCTTTCATGCCCAAAACGGATCCCATTCCCACCCAGAAGGCAACGCTCGGATGCCCCTACGCCCTTGTCTGGCCGAACGGCCCGAGGACCAAGTGACAGACGTGATCATGGAAGCACGTCGCCGTCTCAAAAAATTGGGGCTACAAAAGGACGATTCCCTGGAAAAGCAGATTGCCTACTTCGAAAACCAACAGTCCCGCATGCTTTACAAAACGTACCGCGACCAAGGATTGTTTTGCGGTTCAGGAATCCTTGAGGCGGGCTGCAAAGCCGTGATCGGACAGCGCCTCAAAGAGTCGGGCATGTTCTGGACAGGGACCGGTGCCTCAAACATTTTGACGTTGCGTTGCGCCCTGAAGGGAAACCGTTGGGATGAGTGTTGGAATCGCCTAAACGACCCCGATTATCTCAAAATCAAGGTCGCCGCTTGACCTCAAGGTTACTTTCGCGTCACACACCCAATAATCTGGGATGCGCACCCGCATCGATTCGGTTCACGCGTCGTGCGCCTGCGGTTATTTGGAGCTGGCACTGTGTGTGAACCAGTGCAACCTCCCTCCTCATGGAGGTGGGTTGTGGTGTGTGAGGCAAAGGAGGCGGTCGGTTTTTATCGTCCCTGGCAGCCGCAGGAGACGCCGTTTTATAAACTGGTCAAGCGGTTCTATCCGGAGTTCGAGTCGGTTGTCGATTTGGCTCATCGGCGGACAGGCCTTCAGCTTCCACTGTTTGTTTCTACTCTTCACGTTCACTCAGTGTTCAACTGTAGCCGGTAAAAGCGGTGAGGCGCCGGTTCCGAATCAAGAATCAAACCCGTTGACGGATTCTGTTTCGTCACGACTTTCCAATCCTGCCAATCCTTCAAGTTCGAGCTTCGTTGGACCCGGTAGGTTCTGTCTTCCCCTAGTTGAAGTTGGAGACGAAATCCGTCTGTGGTCGCGGCAGAGGCCGCCCTCAGGGTGGAGGCAGGATGAAAGCGATCCAAAATCCACACCTTTCCACCGCCCGGAACAATGACACCGTTGGGAGCGAGTGCCACGTCGTAGGCCTCCATCAGAGAGGTGCCTCCCACTCGCCTGGGATCGAGCGGATTCCGGACGTCAATCACATCGACTCCCGAGCCCCAGCCCACCAGATAGAGATAGTCGCCGTGCAAAGCGAGGCGCTCTGGCCGGGACCCCGTATGGCAGTTTCCAATCCGCACGGGGTTGGTGGGGTCGCGCACGTCCAGCACCACCAGCCCCAGCTCCCGATCCGCAACAAAGGCAAGGCTCTCCTTGATTACGATTCCCACAGGCTCACCTCCGCTCGCATATCTGCCAATCGGTCGCGGACGACCGGGATCACTGAGATCGATGACTTGCAGACCAGTCGTCGGCCCCACCACGAAGGCCAAATCCGCTTTCGCTGCCACGGCCCAGGCCTCTCCGCTCAGTTCGCACTCGCCGATTTGTTTTGGATTGGCGGGATCACTCACGTCCAAGACCAGCAGACGACTGGTTGTGGATCGATCCACGACACAGGCGCGTGTGCCGATCAACGCAGGAGGAGAGGCCCATCCCCGAAACTCGAATTGTCCGAGCCTTTCAGGTTTGAGCGGGTTCGTAATTCCAAGGATCTCGAGCCGCTGTGGATCGGTTTGCAGGCTTAACCAGGCGTAGTCACCGGAGACGACCACGCGTTCGACCCAGCGCCCTTTTGTATCGTAGTGCGCCACCCGTTGTGGACTGGCTGGATTGGAGAAGTCGAAAACCGGCATCCCCCCGTTTCGTGCGGCCACGAAGGCGTAGTTGCCGGAGGTGGCGACGGCCACCGGTGACTCCCTATCGGCAGTTTCCCGAGCGCCAAAGTGTTGCGGATTTGCGAGGTTCATCTCCAGCACTTGAAACCCGCTCCCACCCGATGCCGCATACAGACGCCCATGGGCGACAGCGAATGCTTCATTAAATCCACGAAACACAGCCGCCACGGTCGGACGAACTGGGTCACTAATGTCAATAACGGAATTTCCAGCGACAGCAATTCGGCCAGGGACCTCGATTGAATCTCTCCAGCCAGCCGCTATTCCCTCAGAACGACCTACGAGTCGGAGCGCCGGAGCGGCGCTCACGTCATAGACCTCCAACCCAGCATTAGAGGTCACATACGCATAGTTTCCGGAGACTCCGATGCTTTGGGCGGGGTTCTTCGTGAGAAACGGTGCCACAGCCAGCGGTTGAGCGGGGTTGTTCACGTTCACCAGTTGAATATATGAAATGCCGTTTCCGCCCGGTGCGATGTAGGCGTAATCGCCGGAGACCGCCAGCGAACCTGCTTGCATGGTTGTGCAGGCGCCGGCCGCTTTCGGACGGCGCGGGTCGGTGCAATCGATAATCTCCAATCGCGAAGGCCCTGAATATTCACCTTCGGCCAGATAGGCATAGTCTCCCACGACTCGCAGTTTGCGGACCGGGAAGTTGAGTTGGAGCGAACCGATCCGCTCGGGGGCGGCAGGATTCCTGACGCTGAGAATGGAAAGGCGCGCTCCAGGCGAACCTTGGTTCCCGCCACCTTCCACGATGTAGGCTCGACCGTCCTGGGTCTCAACCTGGGTAACCGCATCGCCACGGAACCAACTGCCAATTTGTTGGGCGGGATCTTGACCGAGCGCATCGAACACGCGCAGACCGGAGTGGCCATCGGCTAGGTAAACCTGATTACCCAGCACGGCGATATCTCTGGCTTCCCCGGTCGTGGGGAGGCGGGAAACCAGCGAAGATGTTGGTTTTCGCAGCTCAAGGATCTGAACACCCGCAGGCCCCGCGACAAAGGCGAGATCACCGGAGACCTCGATATCCGATACGGGACCGTCTAGATCAACATGGTTGACTAACTCCAATCCTGGTGGACGGCTGATATCGTAAAGATCCAAGCCATCCGAATGGACCATATACAAGAGCCCCCCATTGACCTCGGTGAAACTAATGTTTGAGTAATTCTCGACCTCCGTGGGGGCCGTGGGGTCGGATACATCCAGAACGATCAGATACGATTTTAACAGCGGGACCCAAACTCGCACAAAAAGATGGTTTGCAACCAATCTCACGGTCGTGGGCCCATGCGGAGGGAGATAGCTGCCGAGGCGTTTGGGTCCTGCCGGATTGCTGATGTCCACTATGTAAACTCTCGCTCCATCCTCCTCGAGCCATCCGGCCACGTACACGAGTCCGCCTGCGATCTCAATTCCCCCTCCCGTCGTGCGGATCGGAAGACTGCCGGTAACTGGGAGGTTGTCAGGAGCGCGCAGATCAAGGACAAGAGTTTCATCCTCGGTTCCCACTACGGCATATTCTTGCGAGACCGCGATACTCTTCACCTCACTCCCTCCAGTATAGACCCCTGTCAGGCGCGGATTGGCGGGGCTGCTCACGTCGAACCTCTCGATGCGCTTTTCCTTTGCTAAAAAGAGGGAAGATCCGGCCAGCGCCAGTTGGCTGAAGGATCCTTCCATCACTCGGGCCGTGCGAGGGTTCGAAGGATCACGCACATCAAGAATCTCCAACCGGCTCTCGGCGGCTTGGGGAGGGTCAACCACGGACGGTCGGCTTTCCAACACGTAGGCGTAGCCGGCTCCAACTACAACCCGCCCGGCTTCCCATGGGGCAGTCTGCATCCGGCCGAGCAACTCCACACTCCCAAGAGTTCGAATGTCCAAAACTTCAAGACGGTCGCTTTGATTACCAGTGTTTTCATCCGTTTCCCGTCGCGTTAGGAATCCGTATTCCTCCCGAACCGCCACGGCACCGATGTCCCCATTGACGAAGTGTGAGCCCACAGGCTGCGGATTCTTGGGATCGCCGACATCGAACACTTGCAACCTTGAGCGCGGCGGCCAGTCTCCAGACGGGTTCGTCAAAAATAGCCGCCCGGCAGAAACACCCACGGATGCCACGCTGTCGACACTGCCTTGGATAGGCACGACATAACCTCCGATCGGTTTCGGGTTCAGCGGATCACTGAAATCAATGACTCGGAGGCCGCCACCTACCGAGGTGTTGTTCGACCAGCGTGGCGATTCTGCGAGATACGCAACATTCCCATTTACCGCCACCCCTTTGGAAGAGCCGATCCCCGCCACACCGGCGACTCGCCTCGGAGAGGCAGGATCACTGACGTCCAGCACCAGCAGACCACCACCCACATTCCCACCCTTGGCCGCGTCCCAGGCTGGCATTTCCGCGACCAATGCGTAATTCCCCATGATGGCGATGCTGCGAATTTCCCCATCAGTATCATAGTGGCCAGTCGGCTTTGGACGATCGGGAGTCTCGATGTTGACGATCTGCATTCGGCCGCGATCACGAGGACCACCTCGTACTGCAGCCAGATAGGCATACTTGCCAACGATGGTTATCGCCTCGGCCCCATTGCTGAGAGTGACGCTGCCCACCCTTCGAGGGGCGAGCGGCTGGCTGACATCCACCACCTCAAGCCTGGAGCCGCACAAGTAGAGGTGCTGGCCCGAGAGGGCCATGCCACGCGCGTTTGCATGGAAGCCACCGACCCGTTGCGGCCTGGAGAGATCGCTGATCTCGTAGATGGAAAGTACGCCCGCATGCTCCGCCAGGAAGGCATGCTTCTCCGTCACGGCGATCGCGACTGCAGGGCTGCGAAAGTAACCGGGCCAGTCGATCACCGGTCGCAAATCCAAATCGGCAGCCGCCAAAGCGAGGGAGAGCATCAGACCAAACACCGCGGCAACGACTGGGCTCCTTCGAATAGCCCTGGCGGTTCCGGCAAACCTCTCGTGGTTCTCATGGAATATGTTGATCTTCATAGTGAGATTGAGTGGGCAAGAACTGGCCAAACCTTGCTCGTTGGAACAAGCACAAAAGGATGGTCCTCCTCATCACCGTATCATTGGCCACCTTCTGTACCTTCCCCAGTTCGGCGCGAAGGCAGCGCCAGCGAGCTAGGGCGGGGAGTGGCAAGGAACGCGGTTTCATCAGAAATTCATTCACGGCGTGACCAACCGCGCGCGGTAGAAGCGGTGCGAGTGGTGCGGGGCATCGGTCTCCTCCGACTCGCGTGCGTGGCTTGCGGTGGTGCCGGCCCCACAGGGAAGCGGTTTTCATGGCAGGACCGGCTCAACTCCGCGCCGCACGGCGCGGTAGAAGCGGCGCGGGTGGTTTGGGGCGTCGGTGTCCTCGAACTCCAGGGAATCCCCTGTTGCGATCCTGGCCTGATAAAAGGTGCTGGAAGTGTGCAAGGCATTGATACTGTCCCAGCCCAATACTGAGTAGGTGATGCCCGGGGTGGTGGACGCAAGCCTCAGACGCGCCTTCCCGCCGAGCCCTTGGCTGACGGGCTGAATCGTCAGGGTCTGCACCGGGGCCACCACGGCCGGGGTCTCCGCAGGCAGGCCCAGGATTCCGCCCTTCGGATTTTGGAGCACGATGGAGAAGGTGGCTTCCCGCTTCAGGCTGGGGTTCTCCAGCACTGGAATCTCGATCAGCTTCCAGTTCTCGATCGGCGCGAAGGTGAGCGTGCCGCGGGTCGCCACGTAATCCACCCCGGCTCGCGCCATGCCGTCACGCGTCGTGAAATCGACCGTGACCGGGCCGGCCGTCGTGTCACCCAGCCGGTGGACGACCACCTCAATTCGCTGGCCAGGGGTTGACAACACGGCGGGTCTGCCGCCTTCCCCGAATTCGAACGTATTCACGGGAAGCGGCTCGACGAAGTAGCGACGCAGGGCGCGGCCGATCACCTTGCCGTCCGGCTGCTGGGCCAGGACGTAGGTCATCGGAATGTCGCCGTTGATGAGATCACTGGCGGTCGAATCCTGTGAGCCGTCCGCGTTGAAACGCAGCAGCCCGGTGGAGGGGAACCCCAGATAAAACGACGCGAGCAGCTTGCCGTTGGGCAGCAGCGCGCCGCTGACGGCAGAAAAGCCTCGCAGCAAGCCAGGGTCGAATCCCGAATCAACCGAGCCGTCCGCGTTCAGCCGCGCAAGCATCCGGCGCGGAAGGCCGTTGACCTTGTCAAACCGGCCGCCGATGACGATCTGCCCGTTTGGCTGGACCAGAATGAACTGCACCGCTTCGTTGTTGGCGACAGCCTCGCCTTCGCGCTCGATCACCGGCTGAAACGAAGTGTCGGGCGATCCATCCGCGTGGAACCGGTTCAGACCCGCCAGGAACTTGCCGTCCGGCTGGAGGGCGAAGGCGCCGGGATACCAACTTTCGACCCCCTCGCCCCACAGGCGGACGCGTAGATCGAGCGTCCCATCCTCCTTGAGCCTCCAGATGTCGCCATTCCAGACCACGATCCTGCCGTCCGCCTGGACGAAGAGCTGTCCTCCGTCCAGCTCCGGCGGCGGCTGGAAGCTGCCGTCGGTGCGCCCATCCGGCAGCAGCCGGCGCGTCCAGCCCGGTCCGTTGTCACCGCGGTCTGAGAGGAGAATCTTCCCGTCGAGTTGTATGGCCACGGATGTGATGTCGCCGGGGATGCATCCCGGCTCGAAGCTTGGATCCAGTGAACCGTCCGGGTTTAGCCGGGCGAGACCGCAGCGGTCAATGCCGTCCACCTGGGTGAACGGGCCGGCGAAAACGACGTGCCCGTCGGGCTGCACGGCGACGGCTTTGGCGTAGCCGTTCACGGAGGCCCGGAAGGTCGGATCCAGGATCACCGGGCGTTCGTTGTCCTCGATCAGCAAGGGGATCGTGAAGGGCTGCCGCAGGTTGTCGGTGCTGAACTCCGCCCCTTGGGGATTGCTGAGGCGCAGGCCGACGGTCCGGCTCCCATCCGCCCTCCCGTTGTCCAGGATCGTCACGACGAAAGTCTGCTCCACTATTCCGGGCGCAAAATGGAGCGTCCCCGAGGTCGCGAGGTAATCAACGCCCGCCCAGGCGTTAACATCCGCCGTGGCGTAATCGACTGACGCCGGGGCGTCCGTGCCGCCGCTGCGCTGCACCGTGACGAGCGTGGCTTGCTGATCCTCCCGTTGATACCACTGGGTGGCGGGGAAAAAGACCGTGTTCGCGTTGGTGGCCATGGTTTGCACCACGTGGAGTCCCAAGGCGGCGGTGAGGAAAAGCTTGAGCACTGTTTTCATGGGGGGATTACGGTTCAAGTTGGCGCGCACGATAGAAACGTCGTTCGTGCTTGGCAGCACCGGCGTCCTCGAATTCGATCGCAAGGCCGGTGGCTGTGTTGGTGCGGAGCGGGAGCCAGGTCGTGAGATCGGTCGAGGCTTCCAGTACATAGCTGAAGCCGATGCCGCCGCGTAGCGCCACCTTCGCCGTGCCATTATTCCGCGTGACCCCGGTCAATCGCGGTGGCTCGACAATCGACAGGAATTGTTTCGCCGCCACGTCGCGCAGTTTCGTCATCGCGCCGGAGGGCCATTCGACATGAATCAGTTCCGCCTTGGCCGCCGTGCCCAAACCGAAGTGCGCGATGAGGCTGTTGGCGCTGACACCGTCGTTGTTGGTGATTTCCCGGAGTTGCCATGTGTCCTTTCCACCGATCCGGGCCTTGATCCGCACCTTGGTGCCGATGGCCGACCGGTTGGAAACGGTGCCGATGAGCCGGAGCTTGATCCAGCCGTTCGCGTTGCCGTTGTTGCGGTAAAGGAAATTGGGTTGAGGACCCGAGTCGCCGCCCAGGTTGGCGACGAAGAGGTCCAGAAAACCGTCGTTGTCGTAGTCAGCCCAGGCAACCCCTGTGGAATCGCCGCCATCGTTGGCAATGCTCCCGCTGCGGACACTGGTGAAAGTGCCATCGCCGTTGTTGCGGAACAGCAACTCATCTTGTCCCAGTCTGCTGCCCAGGACGATGTCCACGAAGCCGTCATTGTCGTAATCGCCCCAGGCACACGTCGGATGGAGCCCCGTGGCTGTCACGAGTGGGCCGGTGGTGACCTTCGCGAAAGTGCCGTCGCCCTGGTTTCGGTAGAGAAAGTTCGGCAGGTTCTCTCCGTTCGCGACCAATAAGTCCGGGAACCCGTCGTTGTCGTAATCGGCCCAGGCCGAACCCTGCGATTTGGCGACGTCACGAGTGATCGCCCCCGCGATGGCTGGCACGAAAACGCGGTTTCCAGCCCCTCCAGGTTGATTGCGGTAAAGCGCGTCGGGACGGCCGTCATAAGCCGCGACGAACAAGTCGAACCACCCGTCGTTGTCGTAGTCGCTCCATACCGCGGAATAGTTGTCGTTGCCCGAAGTCACCACCGGCCCGGAGGTGATACTCGCAAAGGTGCCGTCGCCGTTTCCACGGTAGAGCCGGTCATTTCCATAGCGGACGACAATCAAGTCCAGATTCCCATCGCGATCGTAATCCATCCAGGCGCAGCCTTCCGAGCCACCGTCCGGCCCGACAAGACCCCCGGCTGTCTCGCGCGACACCGCTAGGAAAGTCCCGTTGCCGGTGTTGCGGTAGAGCTGATTGAACGGTTTGGGTCCGTAGGCATCGCTGGCCGCGACGTAAACGTCAATATGGCCATCGTTGTTGTAATCACCCCAAGCGGCGCCGCGCCAGTCGCCGACCGTGTTGACCATGCCGCCTTCAACGATTCTCCGGAAGGTGCCGTCTCGCTCGTTGTGATAGAGAAAATTCCGGCCTCCATTTCTCGTAGCTCCGCTCGTGACGAAGAGGTCGAGATAACCGTCATCGTCGTAGTCGGCCCAGGTGGCGCCGATCGAAGAAGCCGCATCCTCCACCACCGGGCCCCTCGTGATCTTGGTGAAGGTCGAGTCCACTTCCAGCACCGCGACCCGGCTTGTCACGGATCCGGAATCATTGGCGATGACGGCGAAGTAATTCCCGGCATTCGCCGCAACAATGTCAGCCAGGACAAGAGTCCGGTTCGTCGCGTTAGCAAGGCGCGCTTGGTTGAAATGCCATTGATAAGTCAGTGACGCGCCGCCGGTGGCATTCACCTGGTTGGTGATAGTTGCCCCGAGACTCACGGAACGGTTTATCGGCTGCCGGGTGATCGCAGGCTGAGCGAGCACATGGAGGGATATGCACCAGATCGCGACACCAAAGCTGGCAGAAGTGCAATGGACGAGTTTCACGAGAGCGCGGATGCCTTGAGTTTGAGCTACGGTTCCTTCGGCCAGGTTCCGTCCGGATTCGGCCGGACGGCGTTGTGGGGCATCACCTCCTGGAGTCGGCGCTGATCCATGAGGTCACTCTTGGCGAGCACGCCGAATCCCCGGTAGATCTTCGAGGCCTTCCATTTCCAGTGTTCGACGTGGCCGTCGAGAAACGACAAGTTGGCGCCGCGGTTATGTCGGTCGGCTGGAAGTGAAATCCAGAAGTCGGTCCACTCGTCCGAAGTGATCCGGTGTGGCTGCTCCAGGATGAACAGTCCCGCATCGATGCTCTGCTCGTGCTCGTCGATGAAGCCGAAGACGCCTGAGGGCGGAGGAACCCGCAGTGTGGAGAGCTTCAACTGCTGCCAGGGGTAAGTTTCGGGCACCCACTGAAGGCCTTTGGCATCCATGGAGGAATTGAGCCAGCCCTCAAGTGAATAGCTGCGCACGCGGCGCAAAGCGGAACTGCCGGTGACAGTGGATCGGTCGGCCGGACAGCGATAGACGCCCGTCCCGCCGACATGGGGGAAGATCACGCCAGCCTCCAGGTTCGCGGTGTTCGTGTCCCGCTTGGCGTTCCCTACCACCCACGAACCCGGCAGGTTCCTCGCGCCGGAGCCGTCCGCGACCGCGCGATTGGGTGGCAACATGTCATGGTTATCATCGACGTACAAGAGGTACCCAAGTTGGAGTTGCTTGAGGTTGCTCAGGCAGGCCGCAGACTGAGTCGCGCTCTTGGCCCGGCTCAACGCGGGCAGAAGCAGCCCTGCGAGCACCGCGATGATGGCGATGACGACCAGCAGCTCGATGAGCGTGAAACCGCGAATCGTTGAACGGCTGAAGCGTTGAACCGTCCGCGGTGTGGCCCGCGCGCCTGCATCTTGGACTGCGGCGGCAGAGCACAGCGGCGACGCCGCTTTGGACAGCCGCAGGACGGTGTGAAGTCGCAGTGACGGAGCGGTGCCGCGTACAGGCGAAAGCGGTGTCACGGCCACCGCAGTCCAAGACGCTGTGCGTTGACTGGAGCGACATGGCCCATGCACGGCTTTACAGTTCTTCAACGATATGAGATCACTCGACTTCATCGTTTCCTTCCTTTCATTTCCCCGGCTCCGCTGGCGAGAGGAACTCGCCGGAGATCAGTTCCCGTTTCTTGCCCGGCTGCTGCCAGGCCACCGAAAGATGTCCTTGCCCCTGATTCACCTTTAGCAGTGCTTCCACGTAGTAACGGCGGCCCGCCACCAGGTGGAAGGGGTTGGAGACATGGGCTGCGCCGCGATTGGGTTCCTGATCCCAATGGCGTGGCGTCGCGCGGCTCGAAGAAGCGATGCGGAACTTTTCCTCCGGCTCGTCGCTGAGGCTGAAGAACAGGTCCGCGGTGCTGGCGGCGGCCATCCAGAAAACATGATCCCCCGTGACTGCCGGATGGATGTAGCCGCGGATACGGGAGGCATAGGCGTTGGTGCCGACCGGAGCCAGCTCCAAGGCGGAGAGGAACTCGCGACCATTAGGTTGGTTCGGGTACCGCTCGTCGTTCAGCAGCTCCTGAATGGCCGGCCCGGGAACCCCGCTCCACCATTCACGGAGTATGCGCCCGGTTGTCGGCAGCGCCGCCAGTTCCGTGGCCGGGGCCACCACCGCCCGTTGCCCCGCACCCACTTTCACCGCCGCGACGGCCTGGGCGCCGGACGTGTCGGCGAGACGCACCCATCCCTCCGCCACGTCCAACTGGGTGCGATTCGTCACCGCCGTTAAAGTAAAACGGGTTCCAACCACCACCGCCTCGGCATTTGGCGTTGTCACCACGAGGGGTTTGAACGGACGCTGCGGCGCCACGTCCGCCTCCAGCTTTCCCACCCGCAGTTCGAACCGTTTGCCCGGTTTCACGGAGATCAACCGCAATTCCGTTTCCGCAGCCAGGGCGAACCGCGTTGCTTCCACCCCAAATAGTACGTCGATGGCGCCGTTAGTGCTCGTGCGCAGGACATCTCCCGCGAAAAGCTTTGTCCCTTTCGTCGCCGGGCGCGATGCCCCCATGCGTTCAATGACGGACGTGGAGCCGGACACGTCGCCCAAGACCGGTTCGCCCATCGTTGGGCTGAAATGCCAGAGGCCGAAACAGCATAGAAGGCTGGCGAAGACGACCGCGGCATAGCCCCATTGGGGAAATCCTCGAGGCCCGATCAGCGAAAACCAAGGCGTGCGCACGGGGTTGTCCCGCCCCTGCCGGCGGATTCCGACTTCATCCATGACACCACGAACGAAGACATGCCGCGCATCCAGCAACTCGGACATGACGGCATCCGCCGCCAATTCTGTGTTCAGGCGATAGTGCGCCTCCAACGCCCGGCTCTGTAGAAAAAGCTCCGCTAGTTTCCGCGCCTGTTGCGGGTCGCTTTCAAGCAGGCCGGCCAGTTCGCTTGTTTCGTCCGGCGTCAACTCGTCATCAAGATAGCGGGAGATGAGATGTTCAAGCCGGTTCATGCGACGCGTCGGATCCGGTTTCGAATTGAGCGTGTGAAAGTTTGCGGCGGACACAATCCCGCAGGAGCTTGCGCACGGCGAAAAGTTGAACGCTTACCGCCGAGGCGCTGCGGCCCAGTTCGCGGGCGATGGCCTGAACTCGGCGGCCATCCTCGTAGCGCAAAGCCAGCAACGCCCGGGCTTCGGGCTTCAACTGGGCGACGCAGTCCGCCAGGAACTGCGCCCGTGCCTCCAGCTCGCCTGGCTCTCTCTGCCCGGCCCGAACCGATTGTTCAATGAGCAGGTGATCCAGATAATTTCGCTCGTTGCGGGTGCGGCGTTGAATCTTTTCCACTTCGGCCCGATGGAGATTCCGGGCGATGGCGATCAACCACGCCAGGAAGTTTGTCCCCGGCTCGTAGCTGTCGATCCGGCGATACGCTTCCATGAAGGCGCGGTGAGCGATCTCGTCCGCCTCCACCCCGGGCGGGCAAAGCCCGGCCACGATTGCGCGCAAGCGCGGATGAAACGCCACGACCACGGCGCGGAAGTCCTCCACGAAGCCCGCTTTGACGCGCGCGATGGCCTGCTCAATGTTGGTCTGATTCACGGACGGGATGAACAGACGTTCGCGGCACTATGATCTCTCGCCGAAGGAGCGTCCATTTCCAACCATCCTATAGGGCGGGAAAGGGAAATCTTAGCAAATTTGTCAGCGCGCCGGCTCCGATTCGGGAAGTTCTTCCCGAACCTTACTGGCGCGGCGGCCGCTTCCGTTTCCAGCGGTTGCAACTGCCGTTGAGGCAGTTTCACTTCGAGGAGGGACAAGCGGGCGATTGCTTCGGCTTCGACCCCGGGAGGGCAAAGACCGCCCGTTCTCAGGGCGTGAACACCCGGGCGCGGTAGAAGCGGCGCCGGTGGTTCGAGGCGTCGGCGTCCTCGAACTCCAGCGTGAGGCCGGCGGCGGTGTTGGTGTGGACGGGAAGCCAAGTGCATCGCAAACCGGTTCCCGCTCCTTTCAGTCCAACCACGAAGGATTCATTGCCCAACGATGCGGAAGAATTCATGGGAGAGTTGTGCGGGTAGAATTACCGGCGGATCGAGGGGGCCAGGAATGTCCCTCCAGTCTCCGTCCGCCAAGTCGTCGCCGCTCTGGATCCGGAATGGTGGCACACCGCCCGTCCAGTCGAGGAGCAAGCCTTGCGGCTGCCGTTGAAGGCTCAGCCGCACCGGACGGCTCACAATCCTCAAAGTGTCATTGAAAGTGGTGCCGCCACGGAAGGCGGGTGCGCCGCTGCGAGTGGTCGCGGTGACGACCACGGCATTGGTCCGGTCAGGCTGGAGCCGGATGTTGACAGCATTCCAGGAATTGCTGCCCGACGCCGTGCCCTTCGCCCCGTTGGAGAAGTTTTCCCAGTTCACAGCGCTGACGAATCCGAGGATGCCTTGGGCGGTCCCGGACAACGACGCGGTGGTTGCGCCGGTCAGTTGAAAGTTCGTGGTCACGGGCAGGGTGATCTCCAGCAGCGGGTTCGACGGTGAGGACTTGGCGAGCCGCTGTGAAAGCAGCCAGTCGTTGGCCGGCGCGGTAACGAAGGCCATCAGGATGGCGTCGAAGTGCCCGCCGGACTGATACTCCGTGTAGATCGGATTGCCGCCTGCCTGGCGAAGCTGCCGGACCATGACGCGAGATGAGTCAGGAAAATCATCGGCGGCGTGAAAGAGCCAGAGCGGCACGTCCTGGATGGTCGCCGCACGGGCTTTCCCCTGCTCGCCCGCATAGATGTTGGCCGCGGCAAACTTGCCGGGGCGCAGTGCCAGGAGATCCCACACCGCGTGGCCGCCTTCGGAAACGCCCCGGAGATACAGCCGGTTGGTGTCGATGCCGAACCGGGCGGGCAACGAATCGACCAGGTCCGCCACCAACTGAAGATACGGGTCGGTCCAAGCGTGGTCGCCCTTGCGCCGGGTGGGCCAGACCGCAATCACTGGATTGGCGGCTTGCTGGCCATAGGAAGACAGCACCCTGGGGTAGAGATACTGGGACGGCGGCGACATGAAAGAGACCTCGTCGTTGGGCGCCCCGTGAAAACCGATCACGACCGGATACTTTCTCGCCGGGTCGTAAGCGGCCGGCAGGTGGTGATACCAGGGCAGTCGGAGGCCGGCTGCGTTGGTGAAGTCTTCCCGGATGAACTCCGTCAAGGGCGGCACGACATACAGGCGGGCCGGCTCGCTCGTGGCGGTGCCGGAAGCGTTGCTGACTTCAACCAGGTAATCGCCCTCGTCTTCCGGCTTCACAGGATCGAGCCTCAGTGTCCCAGTGGTTGCTCCTTCAAGGAAGCGTCCGTTCAGCCGCCACTGATACGAGAGCGGCGCAGTTCCAGTCGCGTTGACGGTTAAGACGGTTCTCAATCCTACCTCCGCGGCGCGCGATTGCAGCGAAGTCGTCGGGTTGATCCGCGGTGGCGAGGGAGCCTGGGCCACGGCTGATCCCGTTGGAACGAGAGTCTGGAGGACCGCCAAGTGGGCTAACAGCAGAGGCAACCTGTATCCTCGTCGCGTGCCCACGAAACGAGCGGGTGGCTGAAGGCATGATCTGGCATTCGCGGCTTTCATCAATGGTAGGGCTGTGGGTTGTGGGGGAGGGAAGCACGTCTGGATCTCCTTCGTTCCGGCTCCGAATTGAAACGTAAGTCAGCCCACGCCGCGGCGAGATGGAAACGTCGTGTGAAGGCCTGTCGATGTCTCATAGTTCAGCCGAGGGAGCGGAAGGCGGCGCTGAGGTCGCGTCTGGGTTCACTTCGATCCCGTCGTGCGCTCTTGCAGCCAGGCGATATCGGAGTTGTCCGGGCTTCGAGTTGGATTATTGCCGATATAGACGCCGTTGCGCATCGGAGGATTCGTCCGGGGATCGCGCCATTTTCGCGATTCGGCGTGGCCATCCGAGAAGGCGAGGTTGCCGACGCCGTTGTGATAGCTCGCGGGAAAATTGACGAACTCGGCGCTGTCGCCGCGCTTTCCCATCACAACCACGAAATAGCCGTCGTTGATCGAATCGGCTCGTTCCTCGAGAAAGGCGAACGTGTTCGCCGGCGCGGGGTCGGCCATGTCCGAGTGGCGGCGGATGATTTTGTATCGGTCGCCCAAACCCAGGAATTCGTCGGGCGATTGCCTGCAGTTGAACCAGGAATTCATCGAGTAAGAACGCGCGAGGAGAAGCTTGCGTCCGTTGTGGACCGACATGCTGCGATCTCCGGGACAGTGCCAGGTCGCAAGCGAGCCTCCGAGATATGGCGAGAGCAAGCTCTCGCTGAGAAAAGCGGTATTGGTGTTATCTGGAGTCGATTTCCACGGATCAAGCCACCCCTGCACCCAGGTGCTGTAGCGGTCCCCACCGTTGCTGTTTGGCGGCAGCCTGTCGCCGTAGTCATCCGCGTAAAGGGTCCAAGCCAGCCCGAATTGCTTGAGCTGGCCAAGACATTGTGTTCCCTGAGCCTTGGTCTTCGCTTTCGACAGCGCGGGCAGCAGCATGCCGGCGAGGATCGCGATGATGGCGATGACCACGAGCAGTTCGATCAGCGTGAAAGCGCTTCGAAAAGGCACGGGACGATCGATGGATCTCGATGGGTTCTTCATGGATTTCCTCACTTCCAAACTTCTTCCGTTGGCAATCCGCCCCTGAGCCACTGCTGGTCGGCGAGGTCAGCATCATTGACCGTGGGGCTGGGTCCGCCCGTGTAGATCGTGGGCGCTCGGTGATGCTGCCAGCGCCGGTGTTCGACGTGTCCGTCGGCGAACGACAAGTTTGCCCCCTTCCGGTGCTGCGTGCCGGGAAAGCTCGCCCACCAATGCCCCTTGCCCGTCGTCAGGCTGTTGGCCGGGAGTCCGCTGATGAGGAACACGCCGTCTTCCAGACTCACGGGGTGTTCGTCGATGAACACCCAGGTGCGCGAGGCACCGCGCCTTTCTACCGGGGAAAATGTGCTCAAGCGCTTCCTCTCTTCATCCGAGAAGAGATCGGCCGCCGTCCCGCTCACCACGTCCGGGCTGAGCCAGAGGCTCATGGAGTAGCTGCGGTTGCGTCGGCGATGCGGCGCATCCAGCACCGTGGACGTGTCCGCCGGGCAACGATAGACGGGGGCGGACTTGAGGTAGGGAAAGAGCACACCGGCTTCAAGGTTGGCGGTGTTCGTCTCGATCCGGGCATTGCCCACGACCCAGGAACCGGGCGTGCTGACCTGATCGAACTCGACCTTGCGCGAACCGTTGGGCGGAAGCGTTCCGTGATGGTCATCAACATACAGGAGCCAGGCTTTCTGAAGCTGGCCGAGGTGGCTCATGCAGGCGACGCCAGCGGCGTTGGCCCACGCGCTGGCAAGCGCCGGCAGCAGCAGCCCCGCCAGCACCGCGATGATGGCGATGACGACGAGCAGCTCAATGAGGGTGAAGGCAGCGGGCATCTCGGGTCTCGGACTGCGGATGTCGGATATTGATTTGATCTTCATCGCCTCGCTTTCCTCATTTCTCCGGTTCCGCCGGCGACAGAAACTCCCCGCGGATGATTTCGCGTTCACCTCCGGGCGGCTGCCAGGCCACGGCCAGATGGTCCAGGCCTCCACCCGTCTTGCGCATGACTTCAATGTAGTAGCGCCGTCCGGCCACCAGGGTCAGCGGACTGGAACGTTGGGTGACGTCGCGGTCCCAATCCAATACCGTATTGTCCTGGCTGCCTCCTGCCGTGGCGGCGATTTGGATGCGTGCCTCCGGCTTGTCATTACGGCTAAGGTTGAGCGTGCTGTTGGGATCGCCGGCAATCCAAAACACATAGGAGCCGGTGACCGGTGGATGAAGGTAGCCGCGAATGCGGTCCCCAAAGTGGTCACCCCAATCCGAACGAACCACAAAGTTTGTGAGAAGTTCGGTTCCGTCCGGATGGTTGGGGAAGGCTGCCAGCCGAGCCAGTTGTGTTGGATCGTCTCCCGCGAAGTTTGTCCAATACTCCCGCAGCAGTCCGCGGCTCGCCGGCAGGGCTGCCAGGTCCGTGGCCGCGGCCACCACCGCGTAATGCCCCGCGCCCACCTTCACCGCGGCACCGGCATAGGAGCTGACCGTGTCCACCAGCCGCACCTTCCCCACCGCCACGGCGAGCCGCGAGCACGGCGGGCTCGGC
>SXGS01449020.1_pt1 | contig 26636 bp, 26 predicted proteins | sample 3174681 | NCBI WGS metagenome assembly SXGS01 (sample SAMN11356861, study PRJNA531348) | freshwater metagenome | isolation source: freshwater sample F1-80 | place: China: Fuxian Lake, Yuxi | collected 2017-12-25 | reverse complement strand
TCTCGAGCATCTCCCGTAAGCCCACCTGCTGGTTTAGCTTTCCACCAGGTCGGATGGTGACTTCGTTTCCGTCCGTTCTGCAACTGCGTCCTGAGTGTTTCCAGGGCGCCCCGCTCACAAACCTCATACCCTCGCGAACAGATCGTCGCACTGCGCGATCCCCTCCACGGTTCCGCTCGCCATCACCAGAACTTCGCCCCGGCGGACCTGGCTGCTGTTCCCGGAAATCGTGCCCTCCACGTAAGCCACCTGGTGTCCAGCCAGTCGGCGACCCGCCGTGACGGCAAATTCTGGACAGCCGGTCGTCGTGTCCATGATCACCTGACCAGGACGAAGATGAGGCTCCAGTTGATCGAGCACCGTTTGAACAACCTCACTGTTGGGGAGACTGAGAATGATTCGTCGGCAGGAAGTGGCCAACTCGGTGACACCGGTCGCAGCACGTCCACCTCGACTCGCGAAGGCGGTCAGACAGGCGGCGTCGATATCGAAGCCCAGCACCTCAAATCTGCGGGCCAGGAAACGTTCCGCCATCGCGCTGCCCATCAACCCCAGCCCGATAAGCCCCACCAACTCGTGGCGGACGGACTCTTTCCGCGCAGGAGCGGGCGATGATTCCGGACAGGACGGCGATGCAGACATGTGACGAGCCTAGGGAAAGATCAGAGATGTGAAATGCGAAACTGCAATTCCTCATCTAAGACTGAGAGGACAGGGACCGAGGGGCTTTCGCCGGCGTGGATTTCTGTGTTTCCTCCGCTACCTCCAGTTCAGATCCTGAAAAAAATCCTGAACCGGTACAACGCGAACAGTATCAGCCAGGAGGTCAGGCCTGTCCCAGCGGCCATGATGAGCGGGTGCCATTCGTCGGTCAGTGTCTTTCATAGCATGGTTTCAGGGTGATGCTTTTTGTGGGGGAGGCAATTTCAAAAACCTGGGAGCGCCGGCGTCTCGCCGGGCCGAGCCCTGTTGCGAATTTGCCGGCGGGACGCCAGCGCTCCCGGTGATGCAGGTCCGGAGTTCAATGCGCGGAGTATTGCTTGAGGGAATTCCCTCCATCGTCCGTTGCCAATCCTGCGGGCTCATCATTGATTCACCGGCACAAGCCGCAATGCGCGTACGTCGGCGAGTTCACGCCGGAGTGAGCCGTGCGGACGCATCAGCAGATGGTTGACGCCGGCCTTGAGTGTGAGTTTGCCGATGGGAAATTCTCGGAATCGGTCAAAGCCGCCGCTTGATTGCACGGTGCCGATGATCTGGCTGCCCTCGGTTTCGATGGCGAACTGATTGCCGGCTGAGATGTCATCCGCCGCAAGGAGCACATGGACTTCGTACGTCGAGCCTACGGACAACTCCACGCGCCACTCGGCCACATCGTCCTTGATGACCCAGGGGCCGAGCAGATCGAGCGCCGGCCGGTAAGCGAGGCGTTGGGCGAACACCGCCGCGCGGCTTGCTGGCAAAACGATTTCACCTTTCGCGCCGGGCTTGAGTGCCCGCGCATCTTCAACTTTCCGGGTGGCGACCTGAAACTCCTCGGCACGCCACGGTAGCGTGCGTCCGGCGGTTTCTTTCCGCACGCTCGCGACCAACGCCGGTTCGACGGGTGTCAAAGTGTTGCCCCATGCACGGCGCGTGTAGCTCAGGACGGCGGCGAGTTTCTCGTCGTCAAAGATGCCGCTCTCTCCGAAAGCGGGCATGTTGAGGTTCCATTCCTGGTCGTTCACACGAACGGGGCCGTAAAGACCGTGGAGCACGATCTTCACGAGACGTTCGGGCGGACCGGCCAGCCAGTCGCTGCCCGCGAGCGGCGGCGCCAACCCGGCGCTGCCGCCTCCATTCGGCTGGTGGCACGCGGCGCAGACCGCCGTGTAAACTTCCAGGCCGGCGGCTACGCGCTTTTCCTGTTCCGGCGTTAGCGGCGGCGCATCCACTTTCAGTCGCGACAGATCCTTCGCACCGGGCCAGGTGAACTGGCTTAACGCCCGTTCTGCCATCTCTCGCGTCCGGCGATCCGGACTGCGAAGCAACGCGGTGAGTGACGCCGGCTCCTTCATGAGCGCGAAAGGCTTCGTGTAACGCGCACCAGCGAACGCTTCAAGCAACGCATCGCGCTGCCAGGGGCGCCCAGCGGACATTTGAGCAAAAATCTCGAAAAGCGTGTCCACCTGTTCTGTCTGCGCGTTTTCGAGAACACATTGCGCAATCAGCGAAGTAAGGCGGCGGCGGTGTTCATCTGACGCAGACACGAGCGTGTGTTCGGAGAAAAGTTCGCGTAGAAAATCCATCTCGCGTCCGGCAAGTCCTGTCGCGGCAGCCGTACGGAATAGCGGGTGCTCATCGCGGGTGAGCAATTGGGCGAGCAGTCCCGGCACGGTCGCGTCGCGGAACGCCCCGAGGGACAGGGTAAGTTGAAGCCGGACGGACTGGCTCGGATCGGCAAGGAGCCTGCATAGAGCGGCGAGCACAACGGGACTTTCCCCGTGTTCGCAAAGCCGCACGGCTGCGGACCGGACACGTTCGTCTGCCCTGCCGAGCGCGGCGAGCTTGGTGTCGAGGTCGAGTGTTTCGAGGCCATCGAGCGTCCAGAGCGCGTGAAGTTGGGCGAGCGGATTTGTCACTGAAGGGCCTCGGGCGGCCAGATCGCGGAGCAGGGGTACAGAGGCGGGATCATTCCGCTCCACGAGCAAACGCTGCGCGGTGAGGCGGTGCCAGCCATTCTGATGCGTGAGCGTTTGCACCAGCTCGGCGCTCGTGGCCGTCGTGAGTTTCGGCGCACGACGTTCAAGCGGACGGTTCTCCGCAACGACGCGCCAGATGCGCCCGAGGTCATTGCCCTCGTCAAGGTGTCGTTCCTGAATCTGCTTCGTCAGCCATGGCACCATGAAGATCACGTGCTCGATGATGCCGTGATACATGTCCGCGATGTAAAGCGCGCCGTCGGGGCCGACGCGTGTGTTGACAGGCCGGAAGCGCTCATCCGTCGAGGCGAGAAACTCCTGCTCGGGGGGATAAAAGCGCGTGGCCAACGGCGCTATGCCATCAGGCAGCACGAGCCGTCCGAGCAGGTGTCCTGCGGAGTCGGGAATGAAAAAATTTTCGCGAGCGTCGGTTGGAAACTGGTGGCCGTCGTAATGGCACACACCGCTGACGATGGTGTAGGTCCGCAGCCGTCCGTCGTCACGAAGTTCGAGCGCCCCGAGCGTGATCGCGGGCGTGACGCGAATGGGGAAAACCTCCTGTGCATTTGCGCCGATGTTCACGTTGACGCCGAAGCCGCTGCGGTCTCCGCCCGCGCGCTGGAAAACTTTCAGCAAGCTCCGGTTGCGCAGCAGGTACTCGGCTGGAATGTAGTCGCCGTGCAGCGCCTTGTTTTCGTAGCAAGTGAAGAAGCGTCCGGTTTCGTCGAAGGTCAGCCCGAACTGGCCGCGATGGATCGTTTCCTCCTCGATGAGTTTGCCATCACGCCACCGGTGGCGCTTGGGCCAGTCAGCGTTGTGGAGCCAGTTGTCGAGGCCGTACCTCAGGCCGTTGGCGGTGTGCTGCGGATTGCCGGCGACGCCCAGGGTGCCGACCTCGGCGCGTTTGTCGCATCGCAAATCGCCGTCCGTATCTTCGCAGAACCAAAGACGCGGCGGCTCCTGCACGAGCACTCCGCCTTTCACAAACGCGAAAGAGCGTGGCATGACAAGCTTGTCGAGGAACACCGTGCTCTTGTCCGCGCGACCATCGGCGTCGGTGTCCTCCAGCACGACGATGCGGCAGATGGGATCGCCCTCGCCGGTACCCGCGAGGTCGCGCATGTAGCCCTGGTATTCGACCACCCAGATGCGTCCATCAGGATCGAACTCGAAGAAGATTGGGTTGTGGACGAGCGGTTCGGCGGCCACGAGTTCGATGCGGTAGCCGGGCGCGAGCTTGAAGGTTTTCTTCTCTTCTTCCGCCGTGAGGACTGGCGCGGGCGGAACCTGGAGACGCTTGAGCAAATCCTCGCCCTTCTCCCAATCGGCCCACCCTGTCAGCGCGGAAGGAGGGCGGGCGCGAGGGCGCTCGATGGGAATGGACTGAGCCGGTGCAAGCGGCATGGAGAACATCGTGGATGCCACGAGAGCATGCAGACAGTGGCGCACCAGGTCGGAAATGGCGATGGGCCACGCGACTCTCACATCGTGATTCTCCGCCTTCGCGCCGTGACTTCCCAGCGTTCCACCGCGTTGCCGTTGCGTACTGCCCAAACTTCGCTGTGAAGAGCAACCGTCGGGCAGACATGACGTGGGATTCCATAAAACACCGCGCCGACCTGGAACTCCGAGGCGCGAGGCGTCTGGACGACGAGATGTTCCTCGCTGTGAGTGACGAACGATGCATCCTCAAGCCCGAGCAACTTCACGCGCGGATGAGGCATCTCGGACGCCACAGCCTTGTGGCCGAGATCAAGGCACAGCCGGTCCGACGATGGTTTGCTGATGACGCGCGTCAGCAGGATGGCGGCATTGAGGAAATCAAGATCGGGTGAAGTTTCCTCCTGGCCGAAATCCCAAAGGACCGTGGTGCCCGCGCCAACTTCCACTCCAGGATGCTTCGCGAGCAATGGAAACGTCGGCGTGCCGCTGGCGATGATATTCGGCACAGGCAACCCGTCGGCGCGAAGCCGGTCGGCGAGCGTTGTGACCGATTGGAAAGTGTATTTAGCAGCATTCGCGAGGGCGTTGTGGTCTTTGTTGTGCAGGTGCCCATCGTAGGCGTGCAAGCCTGCGGCGCGGAGTCCTGGAAGGGTTGCTAGCGCGCGATAAACATCCGCCGCCCCATCACCCGGCGCGATGCCGGTGCGGTTCATCCCGACATTGAGATCGAGATAGAAATCCAGAGTGACGCCGGCGGTCTTCGCGGCTCCGCTGAGGTCGCCGACAGTGCCGAGGTTGTCCACGAGCCCGGTGAAGTGTGTTTGTGGAAACAGTTTCACCAACTCTATGAAGCGGTTGATATTTGGACCCACCGGCTGGTAAGCCAGCAGCACATCACGTCCTCCGCTGGCCGCGGTCATCTCTGCTTCGGCGATCGTTGCGGTTTTGAACTTGGTGATCCCGTTGCGCAACTTCAGTGCGATCACCTGCGGCAGCTTGTGCGTTTTCACATGCGGCCGCAGCCGCTCGGCGCCGCCGGCAAGGGTGATCATGCGGCGCAAGTTTTCCTCGATTCGGTCGGGGTAAAGCAGCAGCGCCGGCGACGGCACATTGCCCTCATTCGTGATTCGAAACCATTCGGTCATGGGGGATTTGATTTGTTTTGGTGCGGTGATGGGAAGTTGGTGGAGAGTCGCCGCGATTTCAATAATCGCGCACGGAGACCTTGAACCTCGCTGGCTGTGGCGAGGCACCTGTGCTTCAGCGCAGAGTTTTGGAGAACGCAGAGGCTCAGGAGGGAAGGAATGCGATTCTTCTCTGTGTTCTCCAATTCTCTGTGCTGAAACTGACAGTTCATGGAAAGCCTCCACGATTTCAGAATCGCGCATTGGGACCATGAACCTGAGCACCTCCTCTCCCGCCCTTCGGGCACCCTCTCCTCCATTCCGAATGGAGGAGAGGGACGGGGAGAGGAGGAACGGTTCATGGGGAGCCTCGAAGTCAGCGCCGGGCTCATCATTTCTTGCGCCTGACTGCCACGGCATCGAGTTCGAATCGCAGCGCCTTGCCGAGGCAGTTGGTGATTGTCGAGCGAGCGGGATACGGGGCTGTGAAATACTCGCGGTAAAGTTGATTGTAGAGCGGCAGATCCGCGTCATCGCGCACATAGCTCTTCACCTGAATTACGTGAGCGAGGTCACTTCCGGCGCTTTCAAGAATCTTCCGCAGATTCTCGACCGAGCGGCGGAATTCACCCTCGAACGTGTCAGAGACGATTTGTCCTGTGGCGTCCACCGAAGCCTGGTCGGAAACAAAGATGAGATCGCCATACGCCACACAAGGACTGAAGGGCAGGTGGGAAACAGGCGTGTCGGCAGACTTGGGATAGCGCACGTCGGGATGAGTCATCGGATTGAAATGTGAAGAAGTGTTGATGGTGCCGGTTGTCAGAGAGTTCGCGGGACATTGAACTTCAAATCAGCCAGCGGGTCGAGAGGGTAAATTGGCCTGATGAGCTTGCGATAGGGCAGGGCGGCCAGACGGCTGGAGCATGGTCCCGGAGTGTCCACCCAATACTGGCGCGTGGCGATTGGATCGTAAGCACGTCGGTGGGCCACGGCTGCTTTCACTCCGATGATGGAAAATTTCTCCGGTGGCAGCCCGACGTGACGCCATTGGCCGAGGTCCATCGGTGGTGTGCGATTCGATGTGAGCAGGATGGTGACGCCACGGTGTCGGACCACGGCGCAGTGGCCCATGTCGAACCGGTCGCCACAGGCTGACGCAAGATGACTCTGCTTGTCTTCCAACTCGAAACGTCCCTCTACGAGCCTGATCAGCTCCACTTCGAGCGACAACGGTCCTGCGTCGAGACGGCTCCCGCGTCCGCCGAGTGGAAGTGCGACGCGTTCACCGGGGCGAAGCCCGCGGAGATGTTCGACCGCAGCGGCGTCGCAAAGACACACAGCGGCGTTTGATGCATCGTGTTCGATCAACGCCCGCAGAAGCCCTGTGCTGTCGCCCGGCGCGCCGCCACCAATGTTGTCGGATGGCTCCGCGAGCACGGTCAACCCGAACACGTTCGGCGGAATTCGCCGCAGAACTTCAGCAACGGGTTCCTCGATCACATTGCCCAGTGGCGCGAGTTCCATGGCGCGGGCGCACAACTCAGCCAGTGCGCCTTCCGCCTCGGCGCTGCTTCCCGTTGTTACGATGGTGAAACTCACGCCTGTCTCCGGTGTGTCCGCGAAGGCGAACCCGCCCACGACACTCACTTCCCAGAATTCTGGCTGCTGCCTCTCCAATGAGCGCGCGAGCAGGAGCAGAGACTTCATCGGGTCCGCGTTGGTGGCAGTGCCGGTGGGAGGCCAGACAATGGGCGGATGAGCAAAATACATTTTCGGGCGTTCACCGGCACGCACGGCGCGGTCGAGCAAATGTGCCGCTCGAATTGCCGACTCACGCGCGTCGATGTGCGGGTTTTCGCGGTAACCGACAAGTCCATTTGCGTATGCCGCCATGCGCGCCGTGAAGTTTGCGTGCAGGTCGAACACGCCGAAGACCGGCACGCCCCGGGCATCTGGCAACGCTGACAACCGTTCCAGAAATTCACCATCCACATCGGGGATCGACTCGCAGGTCATGGCGCCGTGCAGCACGAGGTAAATGCCGTCGAGCCCCCGTTTCAGCTCTGAAGCAGCCGCGGCGCGAAATTCCTGCCAGAAATGTGTGAAGACTTCATCCGCAACCAGCGCGCTTGGCAATGCATGGACGGTGAGCGTGGGCACAATTTCCCAGTTGAGCTCCGCTGCCGTCGCCAGCGCGCCACCCAGCGGCGAACTGTCGCCTTTTGCGGTCAGCATTTCATCACCGCGATGGACTCTAAAATCCGCCCAACTGGTCACGCCGTCGAGAAACGTGTGAGTCTCGTGGAAAAGCCCGACAATAAGGATGCGTGGGCGTCGGCTCATTGGACTCTCCATTCAGCCGCATGCTGGGCAAAAGCAGGCGCTGCACGGCCCAACGCTTCGTCGATGTCAGCCTTTGAGTGCGTGAAACTGATGAACCACAATCCGCGTTCAATCGCGCGAATCCCGTGCTCGAGCAGGCATCTTCGCAAGTGCGCCCATCGCGCGGCGTCGTGACGGCGGACGTAATCGCGATAGTCACGCACCGGGCCTTCGACCGCGCCGGGCTTGAGCATGGTGCAGTGGAAAACGAGACCCGGCCCTTGAGGACGCAGCGGGACGCCGTGCTGGTCCGCCAAGGCGCGCAGACCGGTCAGGAGACGCAGGCCGAGTTCGTTCAGATCCCCGGGATGCTTCTCACCGCGTGACCGCACTTCGTCGAGGCACCATTTTGAGGCCGCAAGACAAAGCGGATTGGCGTTGAGCGTGCCCGCATGGACGACTTTCCCTTCCAGGATTTTCTGAAACGCAAACTGACGTCCAACCAGCGCGGCGAAGGGTGTGCCGCCTCCGATTGCCTTGCCGAGAATCGTGAGGTCCGGTTGTGCTCGGTAATGGCTCTGCGCACCGCCCGCGCCGAAACGGAACCCGGTGATCGTTTCGTCCGCAATCATCAACGCGCTCTCGGCATCGCACAGTTCTCGGATGGCATGGAGCAAGCCGGGCTCGGGTTCGATGCAACTCGTGTTGCAAAGGCAGGGCTCGAATACAATCGCCGCGATCCGGCCGCTGAATTGGGAGACCCGGCGGCGCAGATGATCGAGGTCGTTCCACCGCGCGGCGACAAACTGATCGAGCACGGCGGAAATGACGCCCTGGCTGGGGTGAAGACTTGTGGGTTCATCGTCGCTTCCCCATTTGTCCGGCGGCGGTGCGAAGCCGACCAGTCCCTCATCCGCCCAGCCGTGATAGTGCCCCTCGAATTTCAGAATGAGCGGCTTGCCGGTGTGAGCGCGGGCAAGCCGAAAAGCGGACAGCACAACTTCTGTGGCGGAACTGTTAAAGCGCACGCGTTCGGCGCTTGGGATCATCAGTTGCAGCCGCTCGGCAACTTCAATCTCCAGCTCTGACTGCGCCGCCCAGTGGACGCCGCGTTGCGCCTGTTCGGCAATAGCCTTCGCCATCCCCGCTGGTGCGTGACCGTAAAGCAGCGCGCCCTGGCCGAGCTGGAAATCGATGTATTCGTTTCCGTCCACATCCCAAAGGCGGGAGCCCTGGCCGTGGGAAAAATAGAGTGGGACGGGTTGCTCCATCATACGAATCCCGCTGTTGACGCCGCCGGCAATCGCGCCTTGAGCTCGGGCAAACAATGCGCGTGATTTTTCGAAACGTGATGACGAGTCGGCGGGCATCATCAGGCACGATGGACATGAATTGGGATGAACATGCGAATCACAATGCCGGGCTTCTTAAACAGGGGGCAAGAATTAACAAATGGCGTTTGATTCCTCCGACGACGATCACCACGAGGAGTTCGATCAGAGTGAAATCTGACTGCTGGCGGCGTCCAAGGAACTTCGTCCGGTTTCGAGTCCCGGTTTTCAGCCGAGCTTGAATCCCTTCGACCACGAGCGCGTGGGCAAGGTTTGCGCCTACCTGAACGAACATCTGAGCTAACCGGTTTTTCGCGAAGACCTCGCGCGGTTGCTCAATTTGAGTCCTGATGCCTTCGGCCGCTTTTTCCGCAGTCGCACGGGGAAGACCCTGCCGACATTTGTGAATCACTTGCGGGTGGGCCGTTCCTGCCGATTGCTGGTGGAAACGGATCTGCCCGTAATTGAGGTGGCAATGCGATGCGGGTTTGAGAATTTATCGAACTTCAACCGGCAGTTTCTGCGTCTGGTGCGACAGAAGCCGCGGGAATACCGCCTGCAAATGGGGAACACCATGGTGGCAGCGTAAATCCGAGTCGGAAAAGTATTGGCAAATCTCTTGAAGAGTGTAGCCGGCCCGGCGGAGTCATGGTTTAGTGACGAAACAAACCTCTATGAATACGACCAAACGACCTCCTTTGCGTGCTCGCCCGGCAGTTTCAAGCCACAACTCCAGTGGAGCATTCACCCTGATTGAACTGTTGGTGGTGATCGCGATCATTGCGATCCTGGCTGGCATGCTCCTTCCCTCGCTGTCCAAGGCCAAGGAAAAGGCCAAGCAGACGTATTGCTCGAACAACTTGCGCCAAATGGGCCTCGCGGCATTCCTCTACTCCGATGACAACGGGGACCGCCTTCCGCCGCCCGCGTTTGATCCAGACCAGTTCCCGGGGATAGGCCCTTACAACAGCTATCTGCTCTTCGGATGGGGAGGGACGGTTGGCAAGCCGGCCGAGCCAAAACTTGCGGCGAACCTGGGCCTTCTTTACACCGGTAACTATCTGCGGGCGCCGGAAACCTTCTATTGCCCGAGTCTGCGACACGCCAAAGGGCTGAGGGTCTCCTTCGAGAAGAAGTATTTTGAAAGCCCCAAGGTTCCCTGGCCCATGTATGCGGTGGATGGCCAGGTGAACATGACTTACATGTACTTCCCACAAACGGACCTTCCTTCCAAAAAGGAGAGCGAGGCGAAACTCGGTTGGACGCAAGTGGCTTCCAAGCAATCGCAATTGACCGCTCAACGTTCAATCGTGACTGACCTGATTTATACATGGGGCACCCTGGCTCATGTTTCGAGCAAGAATCCGGTGGGGCTGAATACCCTCTGGGGAGACGGACACGTGAAATTCAGCACAACGAAGGCAGCGTTTGACCCGAAGCTTTGGGGCGGAACCGGCGGCAACCCTTCAGCCGAAACTCCCGGCGACAACGCGACCAAATGGCGGACCATCATTTCGCTCTTGCGTCCGTAATCCCGAAAATCCTGCGCAAGAAGTGGCGATGGGCTTTACGGGACGTCCCCAAACTTATCCAAAATTCATTCCGCAGGGAGGTGCGAATCCTCCGCAGCCCGGATGAGAACACGACGAGGACTCCGTTTCCACGGTCCGACGGAACGAATTCTACGCTCCACTACCGCCAACTTGTGAATGATCGAGGCGGGAGCGTCGGAACAGGGATTTCTTGTCAATTGAATCGCAGTAGGATCTTTTCTACACATCCATGAACACACACCAAGCCAGTTTCACCCTCGCGCTCCTTGTCTCCATCTTGCACACCGCACTTTTCGCAGCGGAGAATGTACCCACGCCCGCATCCACGGCACCGAAGACCAAGCCCAAGCCGCAGTTCCAATACAAATCTGAGGGCATCGAGGTGCCTGCGGCGACCGCCGATGAGCCGAAGGTGAAGGCGTTCGGGCCGGACACGATTCGCGCGGCGCGGAAGTATCTTGATGATGGCGCGCATACCTGGGTGCGGGAGAAGAGCTGCATCGCCTGCCACAGCACGGGCACCTACATGGCGGATCGCCCGGTGTTGACCCCGCTGTTGGGCAAGCCGAGCGAGGAAGTCCTCGCTGATTTCATCGACAATATCCCGAAACCAGAAGCCAAGTCCGACATCAGCACCATCTCGTCCGTGTGGCGCAGTTCCGGCCTCGCCTCCTGGGACAAGCACGTCACCGGCAAGTTGAGCGAACACACCGTGCGCTCGTTGCAACGCACGATGACGCGGCTCGAACCGGAGGGCTTCTTCAAGACTTACAAAGAGGTGGAGATTCCCTACATCACCACGCACTTCCAACTGACGGTGCAGGCGGCGCGGGCCGTGGTGACCGCGCCTGGCTGGCTGGCGAACCTCAAGGATGCCGACACGCTCGAACGCGTCGCGCGGATGAAGAAGTTCCTCGGCGAGCACGAGCCGGTGAACGATTACGAGCTCGCGCTCAAGCTTCAACTCGCCGGCCTGATGCCCGAGCTGGTGCCCCAATCGCAACGCGACGCCGCGACGGCGATGTTCTGGCGCTTGCAGCAGCCCGACGGCGGCTGGTCCACGCGGCGCATGTCGCCCGTCATGAAATGGCACGAAGCCGTGGACGCGGAAACCGTCGCGATGCTGGCGGCCGAACCGGATGCCGCCCGCCCGGCGAGTGATGCTTTCATGACCGCCTTTGCCATCGTGTTGCTGCGCGAGAGCGGCGTGCCGACGAGCGACGCGCGCATCCAGAAAGGCGTCGCGTGGCTGAAGTCGAACCAGCGCGTGAGCGGCCGTTGGTGGATGAAGTCGCTTTACAAGGACACGTATCACTTCATCACCTACATCAGCACCGTGCAGGCTTTGCGCGCGCTCGCGCTCTGCGGCGAGGTGCCGAAGCTCGCCGGAGACACGCCATGACACACGCCGCGTCCCCGCTCACCCGCCGCCGCTTTCTCGGAACCACGTTGGGCGGCCTCCTGCTGGCTGACGCCATCAATCTGGACGCCGCGCCCGCCCTCGCAGGCGAAACGGAACATTTCTTTTATCGCCTGGCACCCGAGGGGCCTTACATCGACTCGCAGCGGGGCAACAAGGCGTTTGGCTTCGGGCGCGGGAAGATTTTTCTTTCCGAGGACAACGCGAAAACGTGGACGCACAGCGCGGCATTTCCCGAGGCGGACAAGATCACGTGGAGCGTCATCTTGAAAAGCGGAAACATCCTCTTTGCCACGAGTGCGCAGTTGTTCCTGAGCACCGACAATCTCAAGACGCATCGCCCCATCACCGTGAAGAAGGCGGACGGCAGCGACTACCTCCCGCACACCCCGATCGATCCGGCACTTCCCGGCTGGTATTTCCATACGCTCGATGGGGAGCACTGCTTCGAGGTGGATGGAAAGGAAATGCTTGTGTGGGGAAACTATTGCAACGTCATCGGCGGCGCGGTGCCGGTGAACATCTACTACTCGACCGACAGCGGCCGGACCGTGAAGCTTGCGTATTCCTTCGGTCAAAATCCGCACTTTCAACAAAAGGGAGCTGCGCCGGGTGCGCCGTTGCTCGGTGATGCGACGAACAAGATCATCGCCCGCCACGTTCACAACGTGACCTACAACCCAGCCGAGAAAGCCTTTTACGCCTGCACCGGAGACCTTGATCGCGGAAACGGAAACGAATGCCACTGGCTGCGCGGCACCTACGACGCCAGGGCGGACGCGTGGAGTTGGAAAGTCATCGTCTCCGTGAACTCCGATTCACGCTTCAAATGCGGCGGCATCAACTTCGTGGACGGCAGGCTCTACTGGATTTCCGATGCCAACGGTCCGAAGGTCGGCTCCAAACACGATCGCGGCATCTTCACTTGCGCGCCCGCCGACATCGCGAACACGGAGAAGCACACGTTGCTCTTCAATCCCGAGTTCGAATCCGCGGCCATGCTCATCCAGGACGGCGTCATGATCGCCACGCACTGCGCGCCCGCTTCGACCTATGCCTGCGGCATCATCTACTCGCCCGACCTGGGCAAGACCTGGGCGCAATACGACCTCAAAGAGTTCGGCCCGCGCTCCGGCTGCCGCATTCACAAGAAGAACAGCGAAGGCTGGTTCCGCCTCGATCTCCGCAAAGGCTGGATCGACCGCGCTGAGGTCATGTTCATTAAACCGAAGGCACGATGATCACGCGTCGTAGTTTTATTGTGCTGGTGGTGGGAGCTGTCTGATCGCCTGGTTCAAACCAGCTCTGCCGGGAAGTGCCGAAGCTCGCTGACAAATATCCATGAATCCGAACGGTGAATGGACTCTCCATCACGCTCACTCACGACACCGATTCACCCCGCCCCTATCGCCGCATCAATCTGGTGCAGGGCACGAAGGGACTTGTCATGGGTTGGCCGCAGATGGCTGTCAGCCTGGAGATTCCAGGCAACCCGCATCCCGCCTGTCTGCCGGGCGATACATTTCGCACACAGCATGAGAGCGCACTACGGATGCGCGCAAAGGAGGTTCACGCGAAGCTGCCAGGCATCGCGAAAGACTTTGGGCGCATCCTCGAAGGCGCGGTCTGGCATTACGGTCAATATTCTCAACACCGGCAGTGTGGCCATCATCTTCATGGTTCCCGGGGTCGAGGAAACTCTGCGGGTTAATGGGCAGGCGCACATCGTCCGGGGCGACGCGCTGCTGGAAGGTATGGCAGCCCAGGGCAAGCGGCCGCTTCTTGCCATAGGCATCGAGGTGAAAGAATGCTTCTTTCACTGCGCGAAGGCATTCAAGCGATCCAGGTTGTGGGAGACCGAAACATGGCCGGGCAGGGACGGCATGGCGTCATTGGCGCAGGTCCTGATTGACCAGATCAAGCTGGCGAATACATCCGTCGAGGAGTTGGAAACTCAGATCGCCGAGAGTTACGCCAGACGCCTGTACTTGAGTGAATCTGTCTGCTGATTCTGTCAGGGCACCCGCTGAATAGAGGCCCGTTTTGGCCGTCCAACCTCGCGCTTGAACAAACGTCTGCAAAGCCTGGCACTCGTGGAAGATCAATTTCGGAGGCAAAAAGCAGGAGTGCCGCGCTGCTTGGCGGATGAATTGACTCCTGCGGCGGAGTCGCTAGAAGTCCGCACCTGAATTTTATGAAAACGATTCTTTCCAATAGAATGAAATCAGTCAGTTCTTTGCTTGCAGCCGGATTGCTGGTCGGCTGCGCCTCGACCGGCGTGCAAAATCCATCTGGTGTGCCGGTCACCGAGATGAAGGGGGATGAGCGCGGGTTTGTTGTCGGTACAGGCGTGGAATCACAGGATCTTGTGACGGTGGCTGACAAGATGGCTCGTAGCATTTTGAAGACACCGGAAATTGTCGGCGCTCAGGGGATTCCACGGATCGTGCTTCAGCCGGTTCAGAACGAGACGAGGTTTCCCATCAACAAGGAAATTTTCCTCACAAAGATTCGTGCGGAACTCAACACCAAGGCGGCGGGCAAGGTCCGGTTCCTCGCGCGTGATCAGATGGCAGCTTTGGAGCGGGAGCGTGATCTGAAGCGGGCGGGCCAGGTAACCAGCAGCAGTGATCCGAATGTGGTTGAGTTCAAGGGGGCGGATTTCTTCCTCACGGGCAAGCTTCAGGGTTTGTCCACACGCACATCAAAGGGCACGAGCGATTACGTTCTCTACACGTTCCAGCTTGTGGATGCTCGAACCAGCGACATCATTTGGGAGGATCAGGCCGAGGTCAAAAAGCAGGGATTGGAAGATGCGGCTTACCGTTAGAGCAGGGAAGGCCGGTCTGCCATGAAATTGAGGCGTCTATTTTTGCTGGGTTCGCTTGGTCTGGCGCTGTCTGGTTGTGTCAGTTCGAAGCCCACCAGGACGGCCTGGACTCCGACGGGAGATGCGGTGTCGGACGGCAAGGCGGCCATTGCCAACGGTCCGGCCAAGGACAAGGTGTGGTGGCAGTACCGGACGGCGCTGGCGGCATTGCGGCGCGGCGATACCGCCGAGGCAAGATCACTGCTCGACGATGCGCTTCTCACGCTGGGATCGATCTCTTCGGGTGACAAGGAAGCAAGGAAGTCTCGCGGCTACTTTCAGGAGGAATCGCGCAAGGTGTTTCGAGGAGAGCCTTACGAGAGAGCGATGGCGAATTACTATCGCGGAATACTTTACTGGATGGATGGCGAACCGGATAACGCCAGGGCTTGTTTTCGCAACGGGCAGTTTCAGGATGGTGATGTCGTGAACAAGGAGTATGCGGGCGACTTCGTTCTGCTCGATTACCTTGATGGCTTGGTGACGACGAAACTGGCCGGCGACGGTTCGGATATGTTGAAGCGCGCTCAATCCTCCTTCAAGTCGGGGACGCTTCAACCATACGACAGCAAGGCCAACGTGCTCTTCTTCGTTGAGTTTGGGAAAGGTCCGACGAAATACGCCACCGGCGACTACGGTGAAGAACTTCGGTTTCGCACGGTTCCTTCGGCTGTGCGGTCCGCACGTCTCAAGATCGGAGAGCAGATCATTTCGATGGCCCCTTACGACGACCTGAATTTCCAGGCCACCACTCGCGGAGGGCGTGTGATGGATCACGTGCTGGCAAACAAGGCCGTATTCAAGACCGCCACCGACGCCGTGGGGACAGCGGCGCTCGTCAGCGGCATCGTGGTTGCCCAGAATCGGAACACGCGCGAGGTGGGGCTGGGGCTGGTAGCGGCAGGCTTGCTGGGAAAGATCATCTCCTCCGCGACAACTCCGGCCGCGGACACGCGTTGCTGGGAGTCCCTGCCACAGTACCTGAGTTTTGCCGCCGTCGCGCTCCCCGCCGGGCAGCAGATGGTGACGGTCGAGTTTCTGGATTCCGTGGGGATGATTATTCCACGTCTCACCAAAACGGTGACTCTGAATGTCTCACTCTCAGCGCGTGAAACAGTTGTATTCGTCAGCGACCACTCTCAAACATCGAAGCCATTATGAAAAAACATCTGCCGCTCCTTGCCTCGCTTGCCGCGAGCCTTTTCGTAGCTGGATGCCAGTCGCCGGGCGCGAAGCCCCCTGTGAACGCCACGAAGTACGATTACGAGAACCAGTTGAACTTCGTTCTCCTCGATTCCGGCGCGCAGCGATCCGTGACATCGTCCGGGATTCAAGAGAAGCGGTTGCCGGACGGCAGGCTGGAGGTGGCCGCAAATGTCCGCAATCGCGAGAACCGCCGGGTTCAGGTGCAGATAAATTGCGAGTTCAAGGATGCCCAGGGATTCGTTGTGGACAGCACGCCTTTTCGATCTGTTTTTCTCACCGAAAACGGGCAGGAAACCGAGCGGTTCATTTCGATGAACAATCAAGCGGTCAAGTACACGATCCGTGTGCGGCAGGCTCGTTAAGAGCCTTTGACGCCGTGGTTGATGCTCATGAGTCCGCCGAGCAGATTCAGGATCTGCACCTGTTCACAATTCATTTCGGCCATGAGCGCGGCAATCCCGTTCTGAGCCGGATAATGCTTGAGCGATTCCAGGATGTAACCGTGTGTTGCCGCGTCGCCGCAAAACACACGTCCAAAGATGGGCACGATGCATCGAAGATAGGTGAAAAAGCACTTCCTCCACAGACGGTTGTCAGGCTTGCCGAAATCCAGAATCAGAAGTCTGCCACCCGTCTTGAGCACGCGAAGCATCTCGGACAGCGCCATCTCGAAATTCGCCAGATTGCGGAGACCGTAACTGATCGTGACGATATCGAAGTGGTTGTCGGGAAATGGAAGCTGAAGAGCATCTCCGCGCTGGAACGTGACCCTGGCATTACCTCGGGATCGCTTCTGCGCGACCTCCAGCATCGCGGCGCTGAAGTCGAGGCCGACGACGGTGGCACCCCGCGCGGCAAGCGCCAGAGTGATGTCTCCCGTGCCGCAGCAGAGATCGAGTGCGGTTTCACCCGGACGCACCCCCGCCATGCGGACCATGCGGCGTTTCCAAACCCGGTGAAGTCCGAAGCTCTGGAGGTCATTAATGAGATCATAGCGCGGGGCCACGGCTGCGAACAAGTCATGGACTTTGCCGGCGCGTTGCTGGCCCGGGACATAGAATTTGTTCGCCATGACGGCGGAACGTAACACGGAGGAACACCGGGTGCCAGTGTTCAACTTGTCTTTCAACCGATCAGAGTGGAGTTGCGTTGCGAGTGTCGAGCCACTAGCCTCCGGGAGAATTTGATGAAGAACATCTACTCCTCAAACGCCGAGGCGCACCGATGGCGCGCTGTTTTCAGTCAACGCAGAACCTCTGATTTCCCATCATTGTGAGTTCACACGAGGAGGGACAACAACTGATCCAGACGGTGGAAATGTTTGAGGTCATCACTCAAACACAGCCACTGGATTACCAGTCCCTGGAGATTCTCAAGGAAGCGTATCTGAAGTTGGGGCGTCATCAGGACGCTTTGGGAACTTCAAAACGGATTGCATCCGCGTACGTGCAATTGGGGCAGCTTTCATCTGCGATTCTGGAGTACGAGAGCATTCTTCAAGGTCATCCGGACGACCCGGATGTGCGGACTGCTCTCGCTCAAATTGAGCAAAAGGCCACCAGTTTCGCGGCGCCGACTCCTGCGGCGGAATCGGAGCAGGTTCAGGCGCCGCGGGATGGCGGACCGGTTCGACGCAAGATCGCGGCGGAGGTGCCCGTTGGCGGGCCGATCGAGGACGGGCGGGATGTGATGTACAAGCTGTTCGTGGACGGGACACATATCTCCGCGATGGACTTCGAAGCGACCTGGCCGAAGCACGATGCCGAGCATGTGCCGGGACAGATTGTGGATGCATTCCTTTATGTCCTGGCCCAGCGGCAGCTCCTTTCGTCGGAGACAGCGCTCAAAATCTTGTGCGACCGGACGCGCTGTGGCTACATCCTGATCGAGAAGTACGACGTGGACGTGGAGCTGGCGCGAAGTTTTCCCAGGGAATTGTGCCAGCGCTGGTGCGTGCTTCCATTCGATCGGATGGGCAAATCCCTCATGGTTGCCACAGCCAACCCATTCAACAAGCATGTCGTCCGGGAGCTGGAAAGAGTTTCGCAAAACCGCCTGATTTGGTACCTGACACAGCCGCAGGAGCTGTCCAAAACCATCCGTAAGATCTTCCGCTGAACCGATGCCTCCCGTAATCAAAAGTTTTGGTGAACGCATAGCCGATGTGCTGGTCGAGGACGGACTGCTGACGACCTCCCAGGTGCAGGAGCTGCTGGATCTGCAAAAGAAGGAGGGAACCCGCCTCCTCAAGCTCATCATGGAGAAATCCTACGTGAGCGACGTGGACATGGCGGTGTCGATGGGGCGTGTTCTGAATGTTCCGCCGATCAACCTGGGTCGGACGGCAATTCCCATGGACGTCGCCGGGCTGGTTCCGCGCGACATCATGATGAATCATCGGGTCATGCCCGTATCGAAACTGGATACGAAGTTGTTTTTGGCGATGGCGGATCCGCTCAACATTCTTGCCATCGATGATGTCAAACGCATCACCAAGCTGGAGGTGTTTCCGCTGATCGCATCCGAGAAATCGATCGCGGACAAACTGGCGAACCTCGATACGCAAGGCAACCGGATGGAAGACATCATCCAGGATGCCCAACGCCAGGCGGAGCTCGAGGCCGAGGCGGCGAATCTCGAAATTACCAAGGAGGCCGGTGACGACATCAATCTTGATGAGCTCGCGGCTTCAACCGAGGAAGGGCCGGTCATCAAGCTGGCCAACCTGATCATAGTTCAAGCCATCAAGGATCGCGCCAGCGACATTCACATCGAGCCTTTCGAGAAGGTCGTGCGGCTGCGTTATCGTGTGGATGGTGCTCTGGTGGATGTGGTGCCTCCCCCAAAAAACCTGCAAGTTGCGCTCATGTCCCGGATCAAGATCATGAGCAACCTGAACATCGCCGAGCGCCGGCTGCCTCAGGATGGACGCATGCGCATGCGCGCCCTGGGCAAGGACATCGACCTGCGTGTTTCCTTTTTGCCGACTGTTCATGGCGAGAAATGCGTCTTGCGCATCCTGGACAAATCAAACCTTTCGGCGAGCATCGAGAAGCTGGGGATGGATACGGACTCGATGCGCCGGTTCAAGTCCGCAGTGGATGCGCCGCATGGATTGCTTCTGGTGACCGGTCCTACCGGGTCCGGAAAAACCACGACCCTGTATTCGGCCCTGAACGAACTCAATAACCCGGATTACAACATCATTACGGTTGAAGATCCTGTTGAATTTCAGATTCCCGGAATCAACCAGGTTCCGGTCAACAAGGAGATCGGACTGACGTTCGCGTCCTCATTGCGGTCCATTCTGCGGCAGGATCCGGACATCATCATGATCGGGGAGATTCGCGACGAAGAAACCGCGGAGATCGCGGTGGAAGCGGCGCTCACGGGGCACCAGGTCTTGAGCACCATGCACTGCAATGATGCCGCCGGTGCGATAGCACGCCTGGACGACATGGGAATCGCCCCCTTCCTGATTTCATCTGCCGTGATCCTGTCCTGTGCGCAACGGCTCATGCGCCGAATTTGTCCTGTGTGCAAGGAGCCAGTGACTTACCCGCCGAAAATGTACCAGGATCTGGGCATCGATCCACGGTTCTTTGATGGTGCCACGCTTCACAAAGGCCGAGGCTGCGATCGTTGCAAGAACACCGGCTATGCAGGCCGCCTCGCCATCATCGAGTTGATGAGCGTCACGGACGAAGTTCGCAGGAAAGTCATTGAGCGCGCCAGTGCGATGGAGATTGGGAAAGTTGCCGTGGCACAAGGAATGAAGACTCTGCGCATGGTTGCCCTCGACAAGGTGCGTGAAGGTACATCCACGCTGGAACAAACCCTGGTCATGACTTCCGGCCACTGACGAGCTTTTTTCGGAGCAACATTGCTCGGAGTCATGCCTAGATGATCGAACTAGAAACAGCTCTCGATCGGATCCTCGCCCTGGTTCGATGTGTTGGCGTTGAGCGAGTGCAGTTGGCCCAAGCGCATGGTCGCTACCTCGGCGGGGCTTTGATTTCTGAAGTGGACCTTCCGGCTTTCGACAATTCCGCCATGGATGGATTTGCAGTGCGCGCGGAGGATGTTTCACAAGCAAGTCGCCAGAATCCGGTCACGCTCAAACTGATCGGTCGCGTCGCGGCTGGTGAAACGCCAGCAACTCCCGTCTCATCTGGAACCTGCGTCCGGGTATTCACCGGCTCTCCGATACCAGAGGGTGTTGATGCAGTGGTGATGCAGGAGGACACACAGTCAGAAGGCGAGGACAGAGATCGTGTGGCAGTGCTGGATTGCGTCCGGCCTTGGGAAAATATCCGGTTTCGAGCCGAAGATGTCCGGCTTGGAGGCCAGGTCGCGGATGCGGGGGATTTGGTTACGCCTGGGAAGATCGCTTTGCTCGCCGCGCTGGGCTGCGGCGAGATTATGGTTGGCCGCCAGCCGGTCCTTGGAATCATTGCCACGGGTTCTGAGCTGCGTCTGCCAGGTGAAGCATTGTCCCCCGGCCAGATTTATGAGAGCAATCGTTTTGCACTGGCTGCCTTGTCCCAACGGTTCGGGGTGAAACCTCAAGTGTATCCAATTGTCGTGGACAACCCGGTCGCGATCAAGGAAGCGCTTTCGATCGCCATCGCTGAGTGTGATGCCGTGGTGACGGCCGGGGGCGTTTCGGTCGGTGAATTTGATTTCGTGAAATCATCGTTTGCCGAACTTGGGGGGGAGATTGATTTTTGGAAAGTCGCCATCAAGCCGGGAAAACCTTTCGCATTTGGTAAATGCGCTGGAAAACTTCTTTTTGGACTTCCAGGCAACCCCGTCTCGGCCTTTGTGACTTTTCTGACGTTGGTGAGGCCGGCGTTGTTGCGAATGCAAGGCGCGCGGGATGTTGACCTCCCGGTTCGTCATGGGATTCTAGTCGAGCCGCTTTCAAATCAAGGCGATCGCAGGCATTTTGTCCGGGTGCAGATAGATGGTCGTGGGGAAGTTCGTGCCGCAGGAACCCAGGCATCGCATATACTCAGATCCTTGAGCATTGCGAATGGATTGGTGGATCTGGCACCAGGGACAGCACTTCCAACTGGCGGACCCGTGCGAGTGGGAGTCTGGGATTACTGAGGAGACCGTGGGATAGGCTACAAATCTTGACGGCGGCACAGACGCATCTGCTTCGTTGCTCGCTTGGTCAGAGGCCGCTGCGGGCATCCTCCCGCGTTCGCGCCTCGCATCTGCATCCGTGGCGCTCGCCATCATTCGTAGCCTATCCCACGGTCTCCTCAGTAGATCCTGGCTGACTGCAAATCCGGCGAGATGGCGGCCACAGCAAAGTTCAAAACTTGCGACGAGGAATCTCGAGCACTGCCGGACGTTGCTGCAAAATCGTGGAGGTGGTGGGCATGGAGAATCCAGGGGACAAGCTCGATCCTCCGGGACCTCGCGAACCGAAGGCGTCAATAATCCCGGATCGAATGCCCCCGCCAGCCAGCGGGGTCACTCCTCCATCCGACAATCCAGTGTTCAATCCGGAGTTGGGAGAGGATGACAAACCGCCAAGCACCGGATTCAAAGGCTGGCGGGTAGCGTCCTTGAGGGTATTCATTGGGTCAACGTTGACCCCAGATCCAATTCGGCCGAGCGCGTTCTTCTCGAAGTCCTTCAATCGCTGTTCCTGGGGTGTCAGGATGTCCGTCGAGCTCCCGAGGGTTCGACGGAATGTGCCGGACACGTCTTTGTCAGCTCCAAAGCTGCGGGGGATGAGGTCTGAATTGAGCGATGATCCGCCAATGGCGTTCCTGCCGGATGGTTTGGTGATGAGCGAAGAGGAATTTAGATTCGAACCAAGCTTCGACTCTTCTGCTCCATTGGATTCCTCCCGGTTGCGATACGTTTCATGCTGCTTGCCCAGGTTGTCATTCTTGGAATCGGATTGCAGAGAGTTCCGGTCCTTCAGGCCGGTTCTGGCGGAGATCTCCTTGCGCGCTTCGGCTTCCCGCTCGAAGTAACGCTCGATGAACCCGTTTGATTTCTTCGCAGGGCTACCGAATTCCTGTCCGCGGACATTGAATGAATTATTCGGCGTCGCATCACCTTCAGAACCTGATGGTGTTCGCAAAATCCAATTCTTCCTCTGCTCAAGGAGCTCCAGGGTTTTCGGACTTAATTTGGAATTGCTCGATGGCGGTGCCACGGGCGGAGCCTCACCTCCAGCCGGGCGGTCACGTTGGAGGTCGAATGGTCCCAAACCATCATCTCTCAAACTCCTGTCCGGGCGTGAATCGGTGTCCGCTGATTTGCCTGGAGAGGTGTAGCGTATCTTTTCCCCCGCATGGGCACTCACGCCGACACACAGCGCGGGGACAATCCACGCGCAGCGTGCCCAAACGCATTTTCGGGAGAACATTTTCAACATCGGCATGGATGGCTTAGACCAAACCTCCGCATGCGTCAAAGGAAAGCACCCTCGGGCCGTACATTGACGCGCGTATAATCTTGACCGCATCAAGCTGGATTCGTTCAAAGAATTTCCAGCCATTCGACTTTTTCCCGGACAGGCAATTGAACCTCTTTCCTTGAGCGGTGTCAGAGTAATCGGCTGGCACGAACCCACGCTCCGGTGCAAGCTGCGGACGTGTTGATCGAGATGAACGAGGTTACCCGTATTCTCAACAAGATTGAACAGGGCGAAACCAGCGCTGCGGACAAACTCCTGCCGCTTGTGTATGAGGAGCTTCGCAAGCTGGCTGGTCAACGGATGAACCTGGAGGCTTCAGGACACACCCTCCAAGCCACCGCGTTGGTGCATGAAGCCTGGTTGAGGCTCGTGGGTGCAAATCAACAGCATTGGGAGAGCAGGGGACACTTCTTTGCCGCGGCGGCAGAAGCAATGCGGCGAATTCTGGTTGATCACGCACGGCGCAGGAAGAGTCAGAAGCGGGGTGGGCGAGTCGAACATGAACAATTGGATGAATCGGCAATCATTCTGGCTGCGCAGCCGGACGAATTGCTGGCAGTCGATGAGGCGTTGAGCATGCTGGAGATTGAGGATCCCTCAGCCGCGCAGCTGGTGAAACTCCGGTATTTCGTTGGGATCACCATGGAGGAGGCCGCGGCAGTGATGGGGCTGCCGAAGCGGACAGCGGAAGAGCTTTGGACGTATGCCCGCGTATGGCTAAAGCGTTGCATTCGAGATCAAAGATGAGCTGCGAAGTAACAGCGTTTCGATTCCTCGAAGTAATACCTGGAAATACCATGCCCGTGGCGGAGTTAAGTTTTGAAGATACGCTCGCCCGATGGTTGAAAGGGGTTTCACATTTTGAAAATTCTGTGCTTGGAAACGCACAGTTGACTTGCCCGGATTTTCCCATTTAATTCGCCCCAAGTCCCAAACCGATTCCGAAGTTGGAGTCGTAACGCAGCCAAATACTATTATGCAAAAGCAAGCCCAGCCTGCCCGTGTTCCTTCATTACACCACCGCATTCTGCGAGCATTCACGCTCATCGAACTTCTGGTCGTCATCGCCATCATCGCCATCCTCGCAGGGATGCTGTTGCCAGCTCTCTCAAAGGCCAAGGATAAAGCCCAACTGACGATCGACCTGAACAACGTCAAGCAGGTGCTTCTGGCGAATCAGATGTATGCGACGGATAACAACGATCTCAATTCCTATCCCACATGGGGTGGTGATCTCAGCGGCGCGGATGGATGGTGCTACGCGACCAAGAATAACGGGCGCCTTCCAGGGGGGCCTGCCGCCGCTGGTTCTGCTGCAGGCAAGGACGTAAACTCGGTTCAGTTCAGCAATCAGCTTCAATTCTTCAAGATCAGCCAGCTCGGGCCGTTTTTGTCGACACATACCGTCCTGTGGTGCCCGAAGGACGTGAGCCAACGCGGCCAAGGTAAACAAAAGACGGCATGGTTGGGGCGTCCGGTCAAACTCACCTCCTACTGCATGAATGGCACCATCGCCGGATTCCCCGTCGCTGGACTCAGCCCTGAAGGCAGAACCTATAAAACCACGGATTTTCTGGCAACGGACATCATGCTCTGGGAGCAAAACGAGTCCGATCCATTCTTCTTTAATGACGCCGGCAACAACGTCGAATCCATTGGCGAGACAATTTCCCTCCGTCACTCTGGTGCCCCGAATCACATCACGCTTCCCTATGCCACAGCCAAAAACCTTGCAGGCGGCGCTGTAGTAGGCCGGATTGGCGGCTCGTCTGAACTTCTGAAGTGGAACAAGGCGTGGTCGATGGTCACCAAGAAAGTTGCAGCGCCGAATGACATGTTGAATGGGCCGGTTTATCGGAAGAAATAGTTGATTGCAGACGCCATTGATTTGCATGAAACGCTTCTCTGGTCTTTCGGACCGGCTGGTTTTGGCACTGACAGTGGCCGCGCTCCTGGCAGGGGCTGCTTGCGGAAAAAAGCCGCAAGAGCCCGGAACCGAGGGTGTCAGCACTGATACAGCCCAAAAATTGCCAGGTGCCGCCGACGTCATGGCTGCTGTGACCAAGAAGGATTACGAAGGTGCAGTGGCCGCCTTAATGAAGGTGAAGGAAGGATTGATGACGGAGGATCAGATCGGACAATTCGTCGTACTAGCCCGGGAGACGAGGGACAAAATTGCCGAAGTGGGTGGAACTGATCAAAAAGCTCAGGAGGCTGTATCGGTAATCAGAACCCTTACCACCGGAGGGCGCTGACGGCTGATTCATCAAATTCATTTACGAGAACGCTCGCCAAACAGGCGGGCGTTTTTTTTGACCGTGAGATCGATAATCGAGGGTTGGAGAAACACATGTTGGATTGGAGGTGTCCTTGTTTCAGTGTTGATCGGCGCATGTTCAAAGCAACTCACACCAAAAAGTGCCGACGAAAGCTCTGCCGAACTCGCCAAGGATGTGCTGCCGCAATTCGTCGCCCTCGAATCGCGTGAGAGGCAGGCTGACGAGACGGTATGGGCCAGGGAACGGCTGGCGGAAAGATGCGGACTGGCACTCGAGCGGCTTTGGGACGAGGTCAACGCATCAACCAACAAACTGGACCGCATCATCGAATTCGCAACCGGGGAAGTGGTGCTACCAAGGACAGCCGCGCCGGTGTTTGGCCCAGGAGGTGTCCGTGTGCTGGGGCCTTCGGGTCCGGATCAAACCCTCAACAGTGACGCCTGGCGCGACTGGCTTCGGAACGTGCAGGCCCAAGGTTGGGAGGTATCAATGGTGGAGTTTCGTCACCGCCGGTTCAACGACAGTCCCGCCGGATTGCCAGAGGCGAGCGAGTTCTATTTCTTCGGAGGTTTGATCAACAAGAAACGCGGTGAGCGAGCGAGCGTCGAGGGAACGTTGCGGATCAAGTGGGGGGCGCTTCCTCCCGGCGATGGCCCTCCTGCAATTCTCCGCGTTGATGCGAGCGATGTCTCGACTTGTTCGCGGCAGGGAGCGGTCCCTTTCCTCCCCGTTTTGGACCAACCGATCTCGCCACGCCATAAATCTCCATTCATCGATCCATTCATACTTTACGATCTCGATGGCGATGGCCGCTCAGAGATCATTCTGGCGGGGAGAAATATCGTGTCGCGGCAACGGGATTGGTCGAATGCAGAAGTGGGGCCGCTTTGCAGAGTGGATCCAGGTAACATCCACACAGCACTCGTGGCGGATTTTGATTCCGATGGAACTCCCGATTTGCTCACGGCCGATTCCGATGGCTTGAGGATTTTCGGAGGCACTGCGAACGGGACGTTTGATCAACCGCCGCGCTCTGTATGGAAGGCGGATCCGAAACTCAAATTTGCGCAAGTGATCACTTGCGGCGACATCGATGCTGATGGAGATCTCGATCTCTGGCTTGCGCAGTACAAGGTGCCTTATACACGAGGCCAGTTGCCAACACCCTATTACGACGCCAACGATGGTTATCTGTCCTATCTGCTCGTGAATGATGGGCGTGGGAATTTCAGCGACGGCACCGTGTCCAGCGGCCTTGCCGCCAAACGATTTCGTCGCACTTACAGCGCGTCATTTGCCGATCTCGACAACGACGGTGATCTCGATCTTGTGGTAGTGAGTGATTTTAGCGGCGTGGACATCCACCTCAACGATGGCAAGGGACACTTCAAGGATGTCACGCGCCGGTTCGTTGCCGAACCACATGCGGCGGGGATGGCTCATGCATGGGCCGATTTCAATCGTGATGGACGATTGGATCTCCTTGTTATGGGAATGAACTCTCCCACCGTTGACCGGCTGGATCACTTGAAACTTGTCAGATCCGGCGTGGCTGTGGATCAGAGCAAACGTACGGCCCTGATGTATGGGAACCGCCTCATGTTCTCGAAACCAGAAGGCAGATTCGAGCAGTCGGCATTTGATACTTCCCTTGACCGATCCGGCTGGTCGTGGGGTTGCACGGCTGCTGATTTTGACAATGACGGTTTTCTGGATGTGTACGTGGCGAACGGCCACGAGACGAAGGAATCGGTTCGCGATTACGAGGCGGAGTATTGGTTGCACGATCTTTACGTGGGAACTTCCAGCGATGATCCAGTCGCCGTCACTTAGGGCGAGCGAAATAATAACTTGAGCAAATAGGCTGGCTTTTGAAACGGATCGAGAGATAAGCTCGAAGGATCCGGCTCAAGATCATCATCGCCCAGGTCAGGAGAAAGTATCGGCAATTGTCCGTGCG
>SXGS01634448.1_pt1 | contig 26646 bp, 10 predicted proteins | sample 3174681 | NCBI WGS metagenome assembly SXGS01 (sample SAMN11356861, study PRJNA531348) | freshwater metagenome | isolation source: freshwater sample F1-80 | place: China: Fuxian Lake, Yuxi | collected 2017-12-25 | reverse complement strand
GACGCACTGGCCCTCGATGCACTGGACCGGCTCGGCCCCCTCAAGCTCGGGGCAGCCCCCGCAACCCCCGCAGAACTCAAGGTCGATCCTCGGGTTGACGCACTGACGACCGCACGCGATCTCGTCCGTGTCGCACTGCGGAGGCAAGCACAGCGCGTTGAGGCACACCAGCCCCTCGCCGCACTGCGCGTCCGTCGCGCACTCCTCCCGAAGATCCGGGTCCGAGCACCCCCACGATACCAGCGACAACCCACAGAGGAAGCCCAGGGTGCCGTATAAGTGTTTGTTTTTGATTGGTAATGTCGTCCGTTGGGCCTTGGGTGTCATCGCGGAGGTGCCTCAGTCCAGGGGCCAGGAGGCGGTCACGCCGCCGCTGTCAGGGGTCATCCAGGGGATCAAGGAGAAGGGCGCGTCGTCGCCGGGTAGATCGGGGGCCAGGACGTCGCTGCGGCTGGGCCCCTCCAGGAAGAAGACGGCGATCGCGCCGAGGCCGCTTATCGCGGTGGTGATCGCGAAGAGATCGCGCAGCTGCGCGGCCTGCTCGAGATCATGGCGCAGGTCGTTGATCTGGGGTGAGGTGCGGCAAGAGGGCGAGAGCGCGCAGTCGGCCAGGTCGCCTTCGAGGTCGTCGGTCCTGAAGGCAAAGAGGAGGGCGGTGGTCAGGGAGGCCGCCGTGGTGGCGCTCGCGACCCAGGTCCAGGGGTGTCCGCTGTCGTTCGTGGCCCAGTCGACGTACTCGACGACCGAGCGATAGACGTTCTCGTCGCCTGCGAAGCGCACCGGCGCCGAGGCCGTCGGCTTGCCGACGCGCAGGACGTGGACGGCCTGATCGATCATCCACCCTTCGAGGCCGTCCAGCTCCAGTCGCACCGAGCAGGTTCGCCGCCCGGCGGCCACGTCCACGCGATCGAGCTGGAGGATCTTCTTGCCCTGGAGGTCGAAGACGCCCGCGGTGACGACCTCGGCGGCCTTGAGCGCGCGGCCCATGGCCGAGGCCGTGTGCACGAGCGGGCCGACCGCGCCGGCTCCCTCCGGGATGAGCAGGGAAGGGCCGGCGTCGCTTCGGCGCAACCTTCGGGTCATCTCCACGTCCAGCTCGATCCTGGCATGGCCGCTGGCCAGGATACGGCGAGGGGGCAGGAGGGCGCCCTGACAGCGGGCGGTGACGTAGATGGGGGCGCCGCGCGACAGCGCGAGGCTGCCGCCGCGGCCGTCGCCAAGTTCGAAGCCGTTGACGAAGACCGCGCAGCCCTCGGGTGGGGCGTTGTGCAGTTCGAAGCTCAGGCTGGTCTGCTCCAGCGCCATGACCTGCCGCGCGACCGCGAAGGCCTCGGCCACGCCCGGCGGCCACTGCCGCGTCGTGACCTCCGCCGCTGGAAAGCGCCTCACCGTCGCCTGCATGAGCGAGGGCAGACGACCCGACTCGCCGACCTGCTGGAGCGCCCACCACAGCAGCAGGTGGGCGCTGAGCATGGAGGCGGCGCTGTCCGGTCGCGCGCTGATGCCAGGCAACAGCCCGTCGGACTCCTCCACGAGCCGCTCCAGCGCCCCGATAGCGGCCTCGGCGCCCTGCTCGCTAAAAAGCTTGCGGGCCTTCTCCACGTCGGCGTCGAAGCGCTCCAGCGGCTCGCCCTCCTGCCCCGGCAGCCACGTGGCCTCGATCGCGTCCCGGCTGCGCGGACCAGCCAGCACCGTCCCGACCCACAGGCGCTCCATCGCACCGCCCACCGCCTCGATGTAAGGCGCAACCGCTGGCGACCCGCTCGCCTCATCGAACTGGACGATCACCAGCGCCGCCTCGTGCGCCTGATCAGGAACCTGAGCCTGGGCCGTCGAGGCGCCGAGGATCAAGAGCAGGCATGGCAAGAAACCTGAACAAGAACGCTGATCTGAGAGGGCATTCTTCATCCAGTCGACCCGATTTGAAGGGTACTTCCGAATCTCTTAAGGTATTTGTCATCTCAGGCATCGTCAAGATGTGCTTGAGGTACGAGATCAAGAGGCAAGTTTGCTCGGTGAAGGTCCCGAGGCCCAACGTCCCACGCTCCACGAGCGCCCCACGCTCCTCGCACCGCCCCACGCTCCTCGCACCGCCCCCTCCGGGGACGGGCTCGTCGGGTGGGGCTTGGATGCCCGGGGTGGGCTGCGCCCGATGGGCGCAGGCCGGCGGGCGGCCGACAGCGGATCGCAGGGCCGGATCGGCGCGTTGGCGCCGCCGCTGGGTTTGGGCAGGGCGTCGTGAGAAGGACGCAGCCTCTCGTGTCGACATGGATCGTGCGGGGGCCTGCGACCGACAGGGCGCAGCCCGCCCTGAAATTCTAGCCCCACCCGACGAGCCCGTCCCCGGAGGGGGCGGTGTGAGGAGCGTGGGGCGGTGCGAGGAGCGTGGGGCGGTGTGAGGAGCGTGGGGCGGTGCGAGGAGCGTGGGGCGCTCGTCGAGCGTGGGCGGGGCAGATCAGGCGCCCTTGAGCTGGACCTTCATGCGCTCGGCGAGGGCGTGGACGCCGCCGGCGTTGATCGCCCGGGTGTAGCCCATGCGGCGCAGCGTCGAGAGGGACTGGGCGCTGCGCATGCCGCTGGCGCAGTAGACGACGATGGGGTGATCCGCCCCGCTGGACAGCCCCTTGACCTGCTCGATCTGGCCGCCTGGGAGGTTGTGCGAGCCGGGGATGTGGCCTGAGGCGAACTCGCCCGGCGAGCGGACGTCGATCAGCAGGACGCCGGGCGCGCTCAGGAGGTCGTCGAGCGCTCGGGCCGCCTCGGGGCTTGGCCCGCCGAGCTTGCGGACGGCCAGCAGGAGCGCCGCGACGATCGCGGCGGCGATGAGGATCGTGAGCCAGTTGTCCATGTCGATCTCCAGGCGAGTCGGGGCGCCGCGACGCAACATCGGCGGGCGCCGACGCCTGTATCGGCGGGCGCAGGGTCGCTGTCAACGTGCCGTGGTGCTCCGAGGGCGCGGTCGCCTGCTGCGGCGGCGTGGCCGCGCGCCCGCCGTCGCTGTCAACGGGCCATGATGACCCCGAGGGCGCGGGTGCGCCGGTCGCCGTTGTCGGGTGAGCAGCGCGCCTCGTTGCCGCAGGTGTTGTTGTTGTCCGCGCCGCAGCCGGTGCCGCCGCCGCCGAAGCCGATCCGCGAGTCCAGCGAGCCGCAGGCGGGGTCGTCGTCCGAGACGACGCCGATCCGCACCCGCGCCCGCCCGTTGCCTACGTTGAAGCCCTCGATCCGGCACGCGGTCTGGAGCGAGCCCTCGGCCACGATCCCCTTCCAGAAGCTCGCGCCCTGGGCCGTGAGGCGAGGCTGGCCGTCGCCGATCAGGTCAAAGAGGGAGGCCGCGGGAGCCTCCATCGGCAGGATCGCCTGGAGCGACTGGTCGCCGACCGACATCCCCACCAGCAGCTCATCAAAGGGCAACCCGCCGTAGCTCCTCAGCCGCGCCTCCGCCGCGCTCAGGTCCGGCGACCCCTCGCCCAGCGCCGAGGCGTCGGCCCACAGCGCCGCGTCGTAATGGAAGGTGGGCAAGTTGCCGTCGATCTTCATCAAAAGGGTCCAGCCGCCCCCGTCCGTCGTCATGTCGCACCAGGCCCGAAGCGGAGGCTCCTCCCCCTGGCCGTCGAGGTCGAGGAGGTAGACGCCGTCAGGGAGGCTGGCGTCGGGGTCGTCGGAGCGCGCGGCGTCGAGGATGGCCTCGCACGAGGCCGGCGCGGGCGGCAGGCGCCGGGCGTAGACCCAGGAGAAGGCCCGCGCGCTCCTGTTGCCGCCGTCGGACGAGCAGCGCCCCTCGTTGCCCGCGCTGTTGGCGCCGTCCTGGCCGCAGCTCCCCCCCGCGCCGCCTATCCCAAGCCGGGAGTCGGGAGAGGCGCAGTCGCCGCGATCGTTGCCGACGATGCCGATGCGGACCTGGGCGTTGACGTTGCCCGCGTTGAAGCCCTCCTGGTTGCAGTTGACCTGGAGCGAGCTGTCCCGGATCAGCCCCTTCCAGAAGGCCCGCCCCTGGCTCGTCGGCCGATAGGCGCCGTCCTCCAGCAGCGAGAGCAGCGACCCGGCCGGGTGGATGATCCCGCCGCGCCGCACCTCGCCGTTGACCTCCATGTCGATCCGCAGCTCGTCAAAGGGGACGCTCCAGAAGGAGGGCAGCTTGGCCTCGATCCGGCTCGGGTCGGCGCTGGCGGCGTTGAGCGCGGCGCGGCTGGTCCACAAGGGCGAGCCGTAGCGGAAGGTGGGGTCGCGGCCGTCGATCTTCATCAGGAGGGTCCAGCCGCCCCCGTCCGTCGTCATGTCGCAATGGACCTGGAAGGGCGGCTCCGGGCCGTCGAGGCCGTCGGGGTCGATGCGGTACGCGCCGTCGAGCGCGAAGCCCTCGTCGAGCAGGTCGGCGCAGCTCGAGGCGTTGATGCAGCGGCCTCCGAAGGGGTCGCAGGCGTTCGTGGCGCAGCCCGCGTGGTCGACGCAGCGCTGGTGGCGCTGGCAAGGGCCGCAGGGGCCGCCGCAGTCGACGTCGAGCTCGCCGCCATTGCGGACGCCGTCGCCGCAGGCGGTCGGCTGACAGCGGCCCTCGGCGCAGACGCCGCTCAGGCAATCGAGGCCGGCGCCGCAGGCGCCCTCGTCCGGGCAGGGATCGCAGCCCGGCCCCCCGCAGTCGACGTCGGACTCGTCGCCGTTGAGGGCGTCGTCGCCGCACGTCGGCGGCTGGCAGACGCCGAAGGCGCAGCGCTCGCTCAGGCAGCCGCCGTCGCCGAGGCAGGCGCGCCCGTCCTGGCAGGGGCCGCAGAGGCCGCCGCAGTCGACGTCGATCTCGACGCCGTTGCGGACGCCGTCGCCGCAGACGGGCGGCTGGCAGCGGCCCTCGGCGCAGACGCCGCTCAGGCAGCCCTGGCCGCCCCGGCAGCGCTGACCTTCATCGCAAGGACCGCAAGCGCCGCCGCAGTCGACGTCGATCTCGTCGCCGTTGAGCCCGCCGTCGCCGCAGCCGGGGATCTGGCAGGTGCCGTCGAGGCACGCGCCGCTCGTGCAGCCCTCGGAGCCCTGGCAGCGCTGGCCGTGAGCGCAGGGGCCGCACGCGCCGCCGCAGTCGACGTCGATCTCGTCGCCGTTGAGGGTGGCGTCGTCGCAGGCCGCCTCCTGGCAGCGGCCCTCGGCGCAGATGGCGCTGAGGCAGTCCTGGGCGACTCGGCAGGCGGCGCCGTCGAGGCAGGGGGCGCAGGAGATCCCGCAGTCGACGTCGGCCTCCAGGCCGTTGAGGGTGTCGTCGTCGCAGGCGGAAGGCTGGCAGAGACCGTCGGCGCAGACGCCGCTGAGGCAATCGTCGCCCTCCTGACAGGCGCGCCCGTCCAGGCAGCGGTCGCAGCGCGATCCTCCGCAGTCGACGTCGGACTCGCCGGGGTTGAGCAGCCCGTCGACGCAGGCCGCCGGGCGGCAGAGGCGACCCTGGCAGGCGCCGCTGAGGCAGTCCTGGGCGACCCGACAGCGCAGCCCGTCCTCGCACGCCCCGCAGCCTCCGCCGCAGTCGGCGTCGGTCTCGTCGCCGTTGAGGGTGGCGTCGTCGCAGGCCGCGCCCTGGCAGGTGTCGCCCGCGCAGACGCCGCTGAGACAGTCAACCCCCTCCTGGCAGGGCTCGCCCTCGGGGCAGGCCGCGCAGGCCGGCCCCCCGCAGTCGATCCCGGTCTCGCCGGCCGTGATCCGGCCGTCCTCGCAGGTGGCCGGCGCGCAGGCCTTGCCCTCGCAGACGCCGCTGAGGCAGTCGCCGTCTTCGGCGCAGCGCGCCCCCTCCGGGCAGGCCGGGCAGCCGGCGCCGCAGTCGAAGTCCGACTCGTCGCCGTTGTGCCGCCCGTCCTCGCAGGTGGCCGCCGCGCAGATCCCGCCCTCGCAGACCGAGCTGCGACAATCGACGCCCTGGAAGCAGCCAGCGCCGTCCTCGCAGGCCTCGCACGAGCCGCCGCAGTCGGTGTCGGCCTCGTCGCCGTCGCGGACGCCGTCCTCGCAGGTGGGCGGCTGGCAGGCGCCGCCCTGGCAGGTCCCCTCGCAGTCGCTGTCCTGCGCGCAGCCGGCGGCCTCGGGGCAAGGGGCGCAGCCGCCGCCGCAGTCGACGTCTGTCTCGCCGCCGTTCTGGGCGCCGTCGTCGCAGCGCGGCTCGACGCAGCGCCCCTCCTCGCACGCGGCGCCCTCGTCGCAGTCGCTGGCCGTCGCGCACTCCGGGTCGGGGCCCTGCGGCGGCTCGGCCTCGTCGTCCGAGCAGGCCGGCGCCGCGGCCGCGACCCACAGCGCGGCCCACACCAGCCCGAGGCGCCTCAAGGTGAGGGTCGCGGGCGTCAAGCGGGCTCTTCTCATCACTTCATCGCTGAACATGGTCCACCTTTATCAGAATATACGATGGATCAGCGGGCGCGGCGCCGCTGCCCGCGCCAGACGAGCGCGAGCAGGCCCAGCGCGAGCCAGAGCGCGCCGCGAGATCGGGGCGCGGGCCTGTCGGGGGTGGCGCAGTCGCAGTCGCCGTCGACGGTGCCGACGTCGACGACGCTCGGCGGGTCGTCGAGGGCGAAGGTGGCGCGGCCGGTGCTCGGGCCGTCCAGGCCGCCGGTGTCGGTGGCGAAGGCCTCCCAGTCGAAGGCGCGCTCGCCGCCGGCCTGTCCGAGCAGCGCGTCGGCCTCGACGGCGAACGCGGTCTGCCCGCCTTGCCCCTGGGCGACGCCAGCGACCTCGATGAGGAGAGCGTCCTGCCCCTTGGCGAAGAGGCGGAAGGTGTAGGTCAGGGTGTCGCCGTCGGGATCGACGGCATTGCCGATGACGAGGTCGAAGCCCTGGGGATCGACGAGGTCGCCGTCGACGGGGGAGATGGCGGTGGGGGCGCCGGGCGCGCGGGCGGGGGCCTTGACGGTGAAGGCTGCGGGGCCGCCGGGGGCGCTGTCGAGGCCGCGCGCGTCGGTGGCCGTGGCCGTCCACAGGTAGTCGCCGGGCAGGTCGAGGGACAGCGCGAGCTCGATCACCGCGCCCGGCTCTCCGGCGAGCCCACGGCGGCGCGCGACGACCTCGCCGTCGTCGGCGGAGAGGACCTCGATGGCGTAGGTCAGGGCGTCGCCGTCGGGGTCCTCGAACCCTTCGAAGGTCAGCTGGAGCTGCCCGGGCGCGACCTCGGCGCCCTCGATGGGGGAGATCAGGCGCGGGGCCGGGGGAGGGGCGTTGTCGCCGTCCTGGAGGACGTTGAACTCCTCGGGGCCGGCCAGCGGGCCTTCGAGGCCGAGGGCGTCGGTGGCCTGCGCCGTCCAGAACCAGGCGGCCGGGGCCTCGGGCGCTTCGAAGACCGCCTCCAGGCGCTCGACCTCGGCGTCGGGGAGGTCGAAGGAGGCCACCTCGTCCAGAAGCTCCGCGTCGGAGAAGACGCGGACCTCGTAGGTCAGCGCGTGGCCGTCGGGGTCGGCGGCGCGCTCCAGGCGAAGCGCGACGGGGCCGGGGTCGACGCGCTGGCCGTCGACGGGCGCGGTGAGGGCAGGGGGGCCAGGGGGGCGGTTGGCGATTTCGAAGGCGCGCTCGGCGAAGGGGCCGGCGCCGAAGGGATCCAGAGCGCGCACCCTCAGGTGCCAGCGCTGGCCGCCGGGCAGATCCGCGACGGACTGCGCGACGGTGGCCTCCTGGCCCATGGGGATCTCGCGCCGGTCGACGACGGGGGCCTCGAAGGCCGGGTCGTCGTCGATCTGAAGCTCGTAGACGAGGGGGTCGCCGTCGGCGTCGGCGGCCTGCGCCCAGGTGATCTGGAGGGGGTCGCCGTCGACGACCTCGTCCTGCTCGGGGCTGAGGATCTCGGGGGCCTCGGGCAGCCGGTTGTCGCCGGGCTGCCCGACGACGAAGGCGGCGGTCGGGGAGAAGGGACCGAAGCCGATCCCGTCCGAGGCGCTCGCCCTCCAGGCGTAGCGGCCCTCGGGGGTGTCGCCCGGGTCGAGATCGACGAAGAGGGCGTCGGCGCTGCGCTCGGCGATCAGGACGTCGTCGCGGAAGACCTCGACGGCGTAGGTCAGGGGGTCGCCGTCGGCGTCGGTGGCCGCCTCGTAGATCAGGCGCACGGGGGCCTCGGCCGCCTGCCTGTCGACGGGCGACACCAGGGTCGGGGCGGCGGGCAGCGCGTTCTCGACCCGCACGACCACCTGCCAGCGCTGGAGGCTCTGGCCGCCGTCCTCGTCGGCGGCCTCCAGCTCAAAGGACGCCGCCCCGGCGCGGGCCTGGGCCGGCGTCGGTGTCCAGCGCAGCGCCCCTCCCTCGAAGGTCGCGCCCTCGGGGCCCGCGCTCAGGCGCACGGTGACCACGTCGTCGCCGGGATCGACGACCACCGGGGTGTAGCTCATCGCCACGCCCTGCGCGGCCAGCCCTGGCGGCAGCGAGGTGAAGCGCGGATCGGCGTTCAGGACCGTGATCCGCACGTCCTGCACGTCCACGCCGCCCTCCCTGTCGCGGGCCGCCACGCGGACGACCACCTCCCCGTCATCCGGAAAGAGCAGCAATGTCGATGGGTTGACGTCGCCCTCGGTGTCGAAGGCGCCGTCCCCGTCCGTGTCGAAGTCGTAGACGATGAGGTCGCCGTTGGGGTCCTCGGCCTCGACCGTCAGCCGGAAGGGCTCGCCCTCGACGGGCTCGGCGGGCTCTAGCCTCACGTTGAGGATGGAGGGCGCGTCGGCGGGGTCCAGGAAGCGGATGACGAGCTGCGTCTGGGCCACCTCGCCCTCACCCGGCGTCGCGGTGGCGTTGACCAGCACCTCGCCTGGGGCCTGGGGCGTGACCGTGACGACGGCGGCGTCGCGGGCGCCGGGCGCGAGCGACACGGCGTCGAGGTCGATGCCCAGGGTGACGTCCGGCGAGGAGGCGTCGAGGGTGAGGGAGGCCTGGGCGGGGCGGGCGTAGTCGTGGTTGAAGACCTCCAGCAGGACGTTGGCCGGCTGGAGGCCCGGGACGACGAGGAAGGGCGGATCGAAGCCGACCGAGAGGCCGCCCTCGGGGATGATGACCGTGCCGAAGGCCTCGAAGAAGAGGTCGGGGTCGGGCACCGAGCGGGCCAGGACGCGCACGGGCCAGGGGCCAGGGGCGATCTCCTCCAGGCCCGTGAAGCGGATCGGGATGTCGTGGCGGCTGGCCGCGAAGAGGTCAAGCTGGCGCTGCTCGATGATGGTGTTGCGCGTCAGGGGGCCCTGGACCTCGATCTCGAAGAGCCCGCCGGCGCTGCCGAAGGCGCGGCTCAGGCGCGCGGTCAACTGCGCCCTGCCGTCCACCGCCGTGACGACCGTGGGGTTGAGGATCTCCAGGTTGCCGCCGGGCTGCTCGATGCTGACTCGGGCGTCGAGGGCGGCCGTGATGGTGCTGTCGGCCACGTCCGTGATCGTCAGGCGCCGGAAGTAGTCCCCGACCAGGATGCCGTTGGGGCTGTAGCGGATCGGGACCGTTCGGCTGGTGCCGGGGGGCAGCTCGTGGGGGCCTGCGTTGAAGCTGGCGCCGAAGAGGACGCCGCAGCAGTCCGACAGGCGGACATGGCGGGTCGAGCTCCCCTCGTTGGTCAGCACGGCGTTGATCGTGAAGGGCTGGCTTCGGCCGGTTCGCACGGGCTCGGCGCTGATGCTGACGCCGTGATCGTCCACGACCGTGATCGTGGCGGTGGTCCGGGCCACCGGGTCCGGGTCGGTGCCGACGCCCAGGTTGTTCAGGACGACCTCGAAGCTCGTCGTCCCGGCCCGCGCCAGGATCTGCCGCGAGACCTCGAAGCTGACCACCGGGCCGCGCAGGAAGTCGACCAGGCCGCTTATCTCACGGCGGTTGCTCGTGATCTGGTTCAGGCCGAAGCTCTGGTAGGTGAAGCCTCGGCGCGTGTCGCCCTCGCTCTTGGTGAAGGTCAGCGTGAAGGTGGCCGTCTGCCCGCGCCGGATCTCCTGACGCACGGGCGTGACCGCGATCGAGATCCCGCCGCCGATGACCTCCACCAGCCCCACCACCCTGTCCTGGCCGCCGAGGCCGCTGCTGGCGCGCACGACGTAGCGGCTCTGCCCCAGCTCCACCCCATCGCCGGCGTTGAGGAAGAGGTCGACGGTGGCCTGACCCAGCGCCGGGACCACCACCTGCGCCGGCAGTTCGAAGGCGATCCCCGGCGTGACGCTCTCGACCGAGAGCGCGACGGTGTCGATCGCGTCGCGGTGGTTGCGCACATGGAGGGTCACCCTGCCGCGCGTCCCCTTGCGGATCTGGAGCAGATCCGGGCTCAGGCCCACGAAGTGATCGACCATGGCCTCGACCGGCGGCAGCTCCACCTCGGCGCTGACCCCGTTGACGGCGTAGCTGACCGTCGTGCCCTCGCTCAAGGGGATCGCCATGCCGGGCTCCAGCCCCTCCAGCGCGTGCCCGACCGTGAAGCGGGCCTCGGCGTCCTCCGGCGCCATGTCCAGGCTCCAGATCACCTCCCCCTCCTGCCAGATCGGCCCGTCGGGGCCAAGATCAGGCTGCGCCGACCCCTCGATGGCCGTGTCGCCGACCGTCCGGTGGTTGACGCTCAGCTCGATGAGCGGCGGCGGGCTGGGGTCGTCCATCCGGACCCGCAGGATCAGGTCCTCGTCGACCAGGTTGGTGATCAGGTCGCCCTGCGCGTCGAAGATCAGGTTGTAGGGCTGCAGCAGGCCCCCGAAGAGCGTCAAGAGCTCCCCCTCGGGGCGCGTGGCGCCGTTGACGACCGCCGTCCGGGTCACCATCACCCGGCCCGTCACGTCGTTGAGCGCGAAGAGGTTGCCCAGATCGTCAAAGGCCAGCCCCGAGCACTGATCAAAGTCGCCGATCAGCGACGCCACCGCCGGGACCCCCACGGTGTTGGCCCGCGCGATCCGCCGATTGCCCGTGTCGCAGACGATCAAGTCCTGGTTTCGGGGGTCGAGCGTCACCAGCGTCGGGGTCTGGAAGCCCCGCACGAAGGCCGCCGCGCTGTCCGCGCGGCCGTCGCCGTTCTCGTCCGGGGTCAGCCGGATGATCCACTCGCCAGGGCGCGTGATCGAGAAGATGACCGGCTCGAAGAGCTCGGTCGCGTAGAGGTTGCCCGCGGCGTCAAAGGCGATCCCCGTGATGTTCTCCCCGTTGCCGTCATTGCCCACCGTGCCGTCGACCTGGAAGTCCCACCAGGTCGTCACGCTGGAGTCCAGCGGGTCGATCCGCACGATCCGCTCCGGGTTGCCGACGTTGACCGCGTAGATCGCCCCGTCCGGCCCCAGCGCCACCTCCGAGGAGGACGGCGGGACCGTGGCGACCGTCTCGACGCCATCGAACTCGTTGACCCGCCCGACCGTCTGCCCCGCGATGTAGCCCGGGATGTCGCTGGAGCGGGCCGTGCCGAAGCTCGAAAAATAGACCTGCCCGTCGGCGCCAAGCGCCAGCCCCGCCGGCCCCGCCGTGTCCGAGGCGAAGATCTGGATTTCGCTCGGGTTTCCCACCCCCGGCAGGATGTTCATGGGCCGCCGCCGCGCCCCGATGACCACCTCCACGCCGACGTCGCCGGGCGGCAGCAGCGCGGGCGCCGTCACCACGTCGGCGTCGAGCGGCTGGCCGATGAAGACCACGCCGACGCCCTCGCCGCCCGGCACGATCTCCTGCTCGCCCGGCCGCCGCAGCCTCACCCGCACGGTGTAATGCCCGGCCGGCTCCCCGAAGGTGAAGACATTGCCGATCGCGTAGCGCCTGAGCGCCGTCGACACCGGCAACCTCAAGGCCACCGGCGCCTCGCTGGCGTAGAGCACCGTGTCGTCGGGCCGCCTGACCTCCACGTCGGCCTCCAGATCAAGGGGCAGGTTGGCCACGTTGAAGAGATCGGCGAACAAGCGCAGCGCCGCCCCCGGGATCGCGAAGGGCGGATCGGCCCCCACCGCGCCCACCGCCACCCAGCGACCCTCCGACACGACCACCGCCTGCACCGTCCGGCTCAGCTCCGGCGCCTCCCTCACCGTCGCCCTCACCCGGAAGGCGATCCGCCCCGTCTGGATCGGCTCCACGACCACAGGGTGGCCCTCGACCAGCGGCTCCGGCGCGATGGGGCTTGCCACCTGACCCTCCACGCCCTCCAGCGTCAACTCCAGCGTCGTCGGCAGCGCCCCGAGCCGCTCCGCGTCCAGGCTGAAGGCCGCCGCCTCCCCAGGCGTGATCAACACCCCGCCCGGCGAGATGCCAAGCCGGAAGTCGTGATCGCGCATCGCCGCCAGCAGCACCTTGAGCCGACCCAGCGCCTCGACCAGCGCCGGGAGGTCGACCTGCTCGCAGTCCTGCGCCGCCGAGTTCCGCGCGCTGAAGCTCTGAAGATCCGCGCGGATCCCGGCCAGCACAGGGTCGGACAGCTCCGCAGCGAGCGTCTGGGTCGCCTGGGCCAGAAAGAAGACGTCGCCGCCCTCGCACCGGAAGAGGACGCGGCTGATGCGGTCGGCCACCGACAAGAGCGCCGCCTCAAGCTCCGCGTCGCCCAGCTCGCCGGCGACCTCCGCCGCGCACACGGCCTGATCCTCGTCCGGGCCGATGATGTCGACGCGGATGGCCTCGTCCGTCGAGTGGATCTCGCCCTTGTAGACGCTCACCATCGCAATGTACGACAGCCCCACCACCGCCTCCGGCCCCACGCGCACCCTCAGCGGCACCTCGATCTCCTCACCCGGCGTCACGTCCAGGAACTCCGGCAGCCCCTCAAGGTCGAGCTGCCCCGACTTCGTCAGGGCCAGCTCCAGCCGCCCCGGCGCATTGCCGAAGGCCCGCGCCCGCATCGTCACCTGCGCCTCGGCGCCCGGCAGCAGCCGGTGCAGCGCCGGCTCGAAGGTCAGCCGCGCCACCTGGGCGGCCGGCAGCGGGATCTCGACCTCCGCCGAGCCCTCCACGCCGCCCACGCCGGCCACCAGCCGCACCCGCAGCGGCGTCCCCGGCGCCGGCAGCGACTCCGGCGCGCCCACCGCGATCACCACCGAACCCCGCTCCCCAGGCTCCAGCAGCAGCGAGGGCGCCGCGAGCTGCCCCGAAAACCCCTCCGGCACCTCCGCCCTGAGCGCGAAGCGCCGCGCAGCCGATCCCCGGTTGACCACCGCGCCCTGGAAGACCGTCGGGATGACGACCCCGGCCGCCACCGTCGTAAAGAGCGGGTCGTAGCGCAGCCCCACCTCCACCGCCTCGGCGTCCTCCTCCAGCGTCACCGCGATCGTGCGGCTGGCCGCCACCCCCTCGATCCCGTCCACCTCAAGCCAGAGGTGCACTGCCTCGGTCCGACCGGCCTGCGCCCCGGCCTCGGGTTGTATAAGTAGCCGCCCTTGTTCATCAAAAGACACATCCCATGACTCCGGCCCCTCCGCGCTCCACCGCGCCTCCCCCGACAGGCTGCTCGACGCCCGCGGCGCGATCACCCCGACCTCGCCGCGCCGCAGCGCCAGCGCCCCGGGCGCCCCGCTGATCGTCGCGATGCGCTGACCGCCGCCCTCGATGCTCACCTGCGCGCCATCGAGCGCGATCTGCCCGACGAAGCTCCCGTGCGCCTCGCCATCGAGGGCGAGCGAGGCCCCCTGCGACTGGAGGGTCGCCCGGTCGGGCATCGCCAGCGCCTCGCCGCCGCTGATGAGGATCGCGTCCGCCTCGACGAGGAAGACGCCGCGCTGGCCGCCCAGCGTCCCGAGCGCCGCCGCCCGCCCGCCCTCCAGCGCGAGCTGGAGATCGTCGAGCGCGACCGAGGGGCCGCCGCCGTCGTAGCGCGCCAGCGACCCGCTGGCCGACATCGACGCGGACCCCTCCAGCGACACCCACTCCAGCTCAGACAGCTCGCCCGCGCCGTCCAGGACGACCTCCCCGGTGTCCAGGTTCGTGAAGGTGCCCTGCGCCTGGAGGCGCTCGCCGCCCTTGAGCGCGGCCTGCCCGTCGAAGGTGGCCGAGAAGTCGCCGCTCAGGCGCAGGTGCTCGCCAGCCAGGGCGCCGGGCGGGGCGCGCAGGCCGACGGCGTCGAGGCCGTCGAGGTCCAGGCGGCTGAAGGAGAGGGGGCGCCGCACGGGGCCGATGGCGTCCGTCGTGCCCGGCGGCAGGTGGGGGTCCGAGGCGGCCACGCCGGCGGCGATCCCCAGCAGGATCGAGCCGCCGATGATCGAGCCGTGGCACAGCCCGGTGTTGAGCCCGAGGGCCGCGCCGGCGATCCCGGGGACGTCCACGGCGCCGGCCAGCGAGAGCCCCACGGCGATGCCGGCGCCTATGGCCACGTCCACCGAGGCGCCTCCCGCTCCCAGCGCGTAGCCGAAGCCTCCCGCGCCGCCCGCGCCGGTGTGGAAGCACCCCAGGGCCGCGAAGCCGAGCCCGGCGGTGGCGTTGACCACGGCCTGCGTCGGGTTGGCCTTCATCAAGGCCAGATCGATGCCCAGGATGCCCAGCGCCCCGAAGAAGCCCGTCAAGAAGCCCATGACGTAGCCGCAGCGGTAGCCGCACTCATTGCGCGCCAGCCGCAGCGCGTAGGACACGGCGGCGACGTGGCGGTTGTTGGCGTCGGCGGAGATCAGCTTGCCGGTGGCCGGCTCGTACTCCAGCCAGCTGAACCAGGCCTGCCCCTCGATGATCACCTCCTGCTCGGGCATCATGACCGCCTTGCCGCGCCCGAGCGCCTTGAGGAGCTGCTCGCGGGCGTCGCGCGGGATGGGCAGGCGGTACAGATCCAGCGCGTCGTCGCGGGTGATGACCCGCACCTGGATGCCCTGCTGCCGGGCGAAGTCCAGCACCGTGGGCGTGTCGACCGGGACGACCCCGTTGGCCCAGGGCGCCAGCACCAGCCCCTCCAGCCGCGTCTGGGTCAGGCCGCGCGCCGTGTTGAAGGTCCGGGTGCCGTGGATGCCCACGTCGCGCGGCGCGATGACCTCGACGTCGTCGCGCGCAAGATCGACCTCCACCTCCGGGCCGAGATCGCTGACGCGGGACTCGACGAAGGTCAGCCGCGGCTCGGCGGCGAAGGCCACCACCCGCAGGCTCTCGGCGATGGTCGAGGTGGCGATCTCGGACAGCTCAAGCAGGTTGAGCCCGAGCAGCTCGCCGAGCTGCCGGGTGGTCCGCTCGGCGGCCCGGCTGGCCTCGTCGTAGGCCCTGCGCCCCGCCGCCGAGGAGGGCACCTGGCCCTCGGCGGCCTGAAGCTCGGCCAGCCGCGCCTGCCACTTGAGCGCCTCGCGCTTGAGCGCCTCGGTGCGGGCCTGGGCCGCCAGGGTCGCCCGGGCGGGCGTCCCCCAGCCCGAGACGTGCAGGTTGACCACGTCCGAGGGCTGGATCGCGCGCTGCTCGCCGAGCCCGCCGAGGGTGACGACCTGATCCTCCTCAAGGCTGTTGGAGCGCGCCGCGGCGCCGAGGCGATCCAGCACCGCGTAGCTGTACTCGAAGGGGGCCGCGCCGGGCGAGCGCACCTCGACGTCGATGAAGATCCCCATGAGGATCTGGTTGCCGCCGGGGAAGTTGGAAAAAATCTCTTGAAATGCGGCACCTTGCGCGACAACCTGGTCGCCGACGACCAGCTCGGGGCTGTAGGTGTGCAGGATGGTGCCGAAGACGAGCCCGGACTGGACCCGCGTGTCGACCTGATGGCGCAGCGCGACGGGGCGGCCGACGAGCTCGACGGTGTTCATGGTGAGGGCGGCGCGCTCCTCGCGGGAGGCCAGCCCGGCGCCGAAGAGGGGGTTGAAGGACTCGGAGGTGACGCGCACGGAGACGGCGTGTCGTCGGGCGGGGTCGATCTCGTCGAAGGGGGCCAGGAGTTCGGCGGGGGCCTCGTCGAGGACGGGGTCCAGCAGGATCCACTGGTCGCCGTCGAAGAACTCGACGGAGGCGTGGTCCTGGGCCAGCGCCAGCAGCCTGGGGTCGGCGGCGGGGTCGGGGAAGGCGAGCTCGAGCAGATCCTCGGCGGAGGTGGCCTGGATGGCGTCCAGGACGGCGGGGGGGACGACGTCGCGCAGGGCGTCGGGGTCGTGGAGCTGGGCGACGAGCTCCTCGGGGCTCAGGCCGGCGGTCATGGCCCTCTTGCGCTCGGGGAACATGGCCAAGATCAGCGCGCGGGCCTGGTCCTCGTCGAGGCGGGCGCCGACGTAGCGCGCGGGGACGCCGGAGGCGCGCAGCAGCGCCACGAGGAGGCTGGCGCGGTCCAGCGCGTTGCCGGCGCCGCTCCAGATGGTGCCTCGCGCGCCGCGCAGCGATCCCTCGTAGGGCTGCCAGAGGAGCTTCTGGACGAAGGCGTGCAGGCGCACCGGGTCGCCGTCGAAGCGCGCGGCCAGGGCCAGGACCTCGGGGTCGGCGGCGTCGGCGTCGATCGTCGGCGCCAGCGAGGTCAGCAGGGAGGGGTCGATGGGGTCGACGAGGACGGGGCGAGCCTGGGCGTCCCTCGGGGCGCCGACGGCGGACGAGACCGAGGCGCCGAGGTCGGGGCCGCCGCGCAGGACGACCTCGATGGAGGCGCTGGAGCCCGGCGCGACGTCGCCCAGCGCCCAGATCAGCCGGTCTCCCTCGATCCTCGGCGCCGGGTGGCTCTCGACGAGCTCGGCGCCCTCGGCCAGCGCGTCCTCGACCCGGACGTCGCGGGCGTGCTCGACGCCGGTGTTGGCCACGACGAGCCGGAAGCGCAGCAGGCCCTCCTCGTCGGCGACGACCTGCCGAGGCGAGGGCCAGACCTCGACGGGATCGGCCCAGGCGTCGGCGCTCAAGGAGAGCGTCGCGGCGACGATCCAGAAGCAGAGAGCGCGTGCTTTCATCGTGGGGACCCGGTGGTGCTTGTGAACACGGAATCTGAAGGAGCGGCCAGCCTTTGCCCAATCATAAATCAAGGCATCGGGGGCTTCAAGGCGACCGACGGGTTTGCCGGACCCGCCCGCCGCCGACGGGTTTGCCGGACCCTGAACGGGTCCGGCCGCACCCGCGTCACCGACGGGTTTGCCGGCCCCACGTGCCGCCGACGGGTTTGCCGGCCCCGTGCGCCGCCGACGGGTTTGCCGGACCCTGAACGGGTCCGGCTGCACCCGCGGCTACTCTGTTTCGCCCCTCCGGGGCTCTAAAGTGCGTATCCCGTCTTGGTGAGATGGACGGCTCGAGATGGTTTGCAGCCACGAGGCGCCAGGACACCCACCGACCGATTTGAGCCGTCCGTCCGTTGTCGTATCCGCCCCGCCCCATCGGGGCGGCTCGGTAATTGGAGCCCCGGAGGGGCGAGACGCCGTCGGCATGAGACGCCGTCGACATGAGACGCCGTCGGCATGATCGTAGCCGCGAGGTGCAGCCGCGACAGCGGCAAACCCGTCGGTCCCCGCAAGGACCGTGTGTCCGATCAACAACGCCGACCCGTCGGGATCGTCGGCCTACTGGCCGCGCTTCTTGCGCGACCGGCGGGAGGCGGCGCCGATCGCGTCGAAGGCGGCGTCGGCGGCCAGGGCGGGCAGGGCAGGGCGATGCTGGGCGGCGGCGAGGTGAGCCGCGACGAGGCGCCGATCCATCTCAAGGAGGCACCAGCCGGCGGCCTCGGCGTCGGCCTCGGCCCGGTGGTGCTGGCGCAGGCGCACCCCGAGGGACTTGCAGAGCGCGTCGAGCCGCAGGCGCTCGGCGCTCAGGACGCCCTCGGCCCGCAGGCGCCGCGCGCAGCTCAGCGTGCAGATCTCGTCGAGGCCCTCCGGCCAGGCGCCGCCGTTGCGCTCAAGCTCGGCGCCGAGCAGGCGCCGCTCGATGGGCGCGAGGTTGTGGGCCACGACGGCGCCGGCGCGCTCCATGTAGCGCTGGACGTAGGGCGCGAAGCGCCCAAAGGGCGGCGCGTCGGCGACATCGCCCCAGGCGATCCCGGTCAGCCGGGTGATCATCGGCGGGATCGGCCTCCCCGGGTTGACGAAGGTCTGCCACCGGTGGATCACCTCGCCTTTCTTGAAGGCGATCAAGGCGATCTCGATGATCCGATCGGTGTCGGCATTGCCGCCCGTCGTCTCGATGTCGATGGCTACGAACTGGTCTGGCGCGATCCGCACTGGGCGCTCCCTGCCCCGCTGGCGTCGAGCGGCGACCTCTTATATCCGCCGCGCGCGTCGATGAAGACCAACCATCATCGCTCTTTCTCGGCCATTCTGCCAGCCGCGCGGCGCCGCGCGGCCATCGCCTTGCTCCCCTCGGGCGTCTGGTCCATTGTGGATCGAGACAATAAGGGGAGCGAGGGCGCGGAGGTCAAGCATGGTCGGGGTGCGGTTCGCAATCGGGTCGGGGCTCGTCGTGGGGCTTATCGTGGGGCTCGTCGGGGTGTCGGGGTGCGCCTGGCCCTGCGCCGAGGGCGCGCTGCGCGTCCCGGGCCAGGGCTGCGTGGCGGACGACGACGGCGACGGCCTGCGCGCGCCCCAGGACCTGTGCCCGCAGGCGGCCGAGGACCCGGACACCTTCGAGGACTCGGACGGCTGCCCCGAGGCCGACAACGATCAAGACGCCGTCTGCGACGAGGGGCTGTCCAGCCCCGAGTGCCAGGGCGCCGACCTGTGCCCGATGGACCCCGAGGATCGCGACGGCTTCGAAGATGAGGACGGCTGCCCCGACCCCGACAATGATCAGGACGGCATCCTCGATATCGTCGACGCCTGCCCCTTTGAGCCCGAGGACAAGGACAACTTCGGGGATGAGGAGGGCTGCCCCGACCCCGACAACGATCAGGACGGCATCCTCGATGCCGGAGACATGTGCCCCAACGAGCCCGAGATCTTCAACGCCTTCGAGGACGAGGACGGCTGCCCCGATCGCGGGACGACCCTCACCATGGGCGACAACATCCAGGTCCTGGAGCGGATCTCCTTCGACACGGGCCGCCATCAGGTCAAGAAGCGCTTCGTGATGGTCATCAAGTCCGTCGCCGATACGATGATCAACAACCCCGAGCTCGTCCTGATGGAGGTGGTGGGCCATTGCGACGACCAGGAGGGCAGCGCCGATCTCAGCCAGCGGCGCGCGCAGGGGGTCATGGAGCTGCTCGTCGAGTCGGGCGTGGACGCGGCGCGCCTGAAGGCCGTCAGCAAGGGCGCCGAGCAGCCCCTCATGAGCGTCATGGACTTCGACGGCAGCGCCCTGTCGCTGGAGCTTCAGCGCAAGGCCAGGGCGCAGAACCGGCGCGTCGAATTCAACATCGTCGAGGTCGACCGCTCCAAGCAGGGCGTCGAGCCCTCCTCAAAGCCCTGATCCCTCGCCGAGATCGGGTCGACGCCGACGCCAGACGCGTCGAATGTCGCCCCCATCGGGCTTCAGGAAGGATCAAGGGGCTCGGAGGCAGACTTCGCACGCCCTCAAGAGAGCCCGTCGCCGGAAGGTCGACGTCCCCTGGCCAGCCCCGCAGGGGCGTCCCTGGACAAATTGTAGACCCGGGCGCGAGCCCGGGTGGGCCGTCAACGTGCGGATCGCATCAACGAAGTCGACTCGCCGATCCCCCTTGTCCGTTAACGAAGTCGACTCGCCGATCTCGAAGTACCTGTCAACACTGCTGAATCAACGCTCTCGATTGTTCCCGACGGGGTCTTGTGTCCGTCAACGAAGTCGCCCCGCCGAACCCCCTTGTCCCAACCGCGAGCGTCCCTCCCCCTTGCGAAGCGAGGGGGAGGACAGGAGGGGGAGTCAAGCGAGGGGGAGGACAGTAGGGGGAGTGAAGCCAGGGGGAGGACAGCAGGGGGAGTGAGGCCAGGGGGAGGACAGCAGGGGGAGTTGCATGGACCCGCTATCTGCGGCGTCGGCCGAGCCACAGCCCGCCGAGGGCCACCAGGAGCAGCCACGGGGCGACGCCCCGGCCGCCCTCGACGGCGCTGCACGAGGCGCAGCCGCCCTCGTTGACCCCGCCGGGCGGGAGCACGACGGGCCTCGGCTCGGTGTTCTCGACGGCCTCAAGCTCGGAGGCGGACAGATCCAGCGCGGGGATGGGCGTGGTGATCATGGAGGCCAGCTCGATCTTGCCGCGCGGGGCGAAGGCCACGCCCTGGGCCGCCTTGACGCCCCCGTCGCCCGATCCCTCGGGCCAGCTGCCGTCGGGCGGCCCCCCCCAGCGGCCCCGGATCGGCGCCTCGCACTCGACCGGGCCGGTCCAGGGGTGCCGGATGATGTAGCGCCCCTGGAAGTTGTTGATGCCGCTGGCCTGGGCGCCCTCCTCAAGCTCCCCGGTCGCCCCCATCACCTCCCGCCCCCCCACGATCGGCGGCGCCGCGGCGAAGATCAGATCCTCGCCCAGGCTCTCCTTCGTGTACCGGGTGTGGATGCGGGTCAGGACGAAGCCCCACGGGTCGGGGTTGGGCAGCACGTCGGCGCCGAGGGTGGCGAAGTGCTCCGGCATGAGCGTCGGGCCAGGGCAGGGGTCGCAGGACGAGGCGTCCCAGGAGTACTCCGTCACGACGGCGCCCGGCGTCTTGGCCAGGGTGCGATCAAAGAGGGCCGCGTAGAACTCCCCGAAGCGGGTCCGGACCTCGTCGGAGACGCCGATGTTGGTCGGGATGGTGACGTTCCTGGCGTTGGCGGCCTGGTAGCGCTGGTTGCGGGCCAGGATGTGGACGATGAGGTCCTGCGGGCCGTTGGCGTTGAGCATCCCGAGCCGGATCGGCAGCGAGAAGTTGTCCGTGTCGTAGTGGAAGCGCAGCGGCGAGAGCATCGCCTGCCCCTGGTCGAAGGTCACCTTCTTGACGTCCACCTTGGCGACGAAGAAGAAGAGCCCCTGCTCGACGTAGGGCGCCAGCACCCCCGCGGCGCCCTCGGGGATGTTGTACTTGTTCTGGCGCAGCCACTTGTCCAGGCCGTTGGACTCCTTGGCGCTCAAGATCAAGATGTCGTACTCGCCGACCGTGAACTCCGCCTCGACCTTGACGCCCAGGTCTTCCTCTTCGGGCTCGCTCTCCTCGTCCCAGCCGCCCCCGCCCTCGTCCGACACCGCCACCATCTTGTCGTAGTAGCGATACTCCGGCTCGCAGGGGTCCATCTCCCAGTACTCGACGAGCCGGGGCGAGGCCATGCGGTCGACGTCGTCGAAGACGGAGGTGGCCAGCGTCTTGACGCTCTCCTCGCTCAGGATGACGGGCACGGGGATGACCATGGCGAAGTCGCTCGGTGGCCCCTGATAGTTGTTCTGCATCGAGAGCACCGTGCGGGTGCCCTCGCGCATCATGACGACCTGCGTGGCGTTGTTGAAGAGCTTGCCTTCGGCGCCCGAGACGTAGAAGCCGCAGAAGGCCTCGGCGGGGAGCGGGGTCAGGGAGGCCGCTGCGGCGAAGGCGAGGGCGCCGGTCAGGGTGGAGAGTCGTGTGGGGTGCATCGCGTGCTCCTGTGTCGGGACCATGGCGCGATCATGGTCGGAGGGCCGAGGGGCTGTCAACAGGCGCGTCTGGCCGGGGGCGCGGAAATGGACTACAAGGAGGCGGCGCGCTCGGCGGAGGTCGGGCGGCGCGGACGTGGGCGAGGGTGCCGGGGCGCGAGGCGAGGTGGCGATGTCGTCGTGTAAGTTGTTGGAAGGGCTCATGTTTTCAAGGGCTTGTGTGTGGCTGGTGCTGTGCGCGTCGTGGATCGGGGCGTTGGCGTCTTGCGCGACGACGGGGTCGGAGACTCCGGGCGAGCAGGGCGAGCAGGCTCGGGCCTGGGGCAAGCCGGGCAGGGCGCCGACGCTGGAGGTGCGGCCTGAGGGTGAGGGCGCGGGTCAGGTGAGCCCTGATCCGGTGCTGGTGATCCTCGGCGAGGAGCTGGAGCGCCACATGAAGGTGCTGGGGGGGGAGGCCAGCCCGAAGGCCTACTTCATCAGCTACACGGTGGTGGACGTGGTGGGGACGTCGGTGGAGGGGTCGCTCGGCGCGCTGGTGCGCGATCAGGTCAGCCGCTCGCGGTGGCTGGATGTGGAGGTGCGGGTCGGGGATTACAAGCTCGACAACACGAACCGGAACCGCGGCGGCGGGGGCGGCTTCGCCTCTCGGCGGATCGGGCTGGACGAGGACCCGGTGGCGCTGCGCGAGGCGCTCTGGCTGGTGACGGAGCAGACGTGGCGCTCGGCCTCGGAGGCCTTCATCCGGGTGCAGACCAACGAGCGGGTCAGCGTCGAGGAGGAGGACGACTCGGGGGCCTTCTCCAAGGTCGAGCCGGTCACCTTCATCGAGCCGCTGGCGCCGCTTGAGGTGGACAGGGCCGCGTGGGTCGATCAGGTCAAGGGCTGGTCGGCGCCCTTCCGCGCCCAGCCGTCGATCCTGGCCTCGCAGGTCGTGCTGCGGGCCAGCGAGACGCGGACCTTCATGGCGACCAGCGAGGGGACGCGGCTGCAGCTTGGCGACAGGCGGGTCAACATGATCGTCCAGGCCAGCGCGCTGGCCGACGACGGCATGGAGCTGTCCCGTCACGAGAGCGCGTTTGCGCGAGAGCCGGGCGGGCTGCCCGAGAGCGCCGAGATCGAGGCCACGATCGCGAAGGTGATCGACGATCTCATTGCGCTGCGCGGCGCGCCGGTGGTCGAGCCCTGGGTTGGCCCGGTGATCCTCTCGGGGCGGGCCGCCGGGGTCTTCTTCCATGAGATCTTCGGGCACCGTGTCGAGGGCCACCGGCAGCGGGACGAGCGCTCGGGGCAGACCTTCACCAGCGATCTGGGCCAGGGGGTGCTGCCGGACTTCCTGTCGGTCACCGACGACCCGACCATCACCACCTACGAGGGCCAGGCGCTCTCGGGTCATTACCGCTTTGACGACGAGGGGGTCCCTGCCCAGCGGGTCGCGCTGATCGAGGACGGGGTGCTGGGCGGCTTCTTGACCTCCCGGCTGCCGCTCAAGTCCGTCCAGGCCTCCAACGGCCACGGGCGCCGGCAGATCGGCAGGCCGGCGGTCGCCCGCCAGGGCAACCTGATGGTCACGCCCTCGATGACGGTCAGCCACGACGGCCTCAGGAGGCTCTTGATCGAGGAGCTCAAGCGCCAGGGCAAGCCCTTCGGCTACCTCTTCGACGACATCTCGGGCGGCTTCACCAACACCCAGCGCTACGGCCCCCAGGCCTTCAAGGTCACCCCCGTGATGGTCCTGCGGGTCTTCGCCGACGGTCGCCCGGACGAGCTGGTTCGGGGCGTGGACATCGCCGGCACGCCCAAGACGGTCTTCCAGAAGATCATCGCGGCGGCGGACGACTACGCGGTCTTCAACGGCTACTGCGGGGCCGAGTCCGGCTGGGTGCCGGTCAGCGCCATGAGCCCGAGCCTGCTCTTGTCCGAGGTCGAGATCGAGAAGAAGGCCAGATCCAACGAGAAAGGGCCGATCCTGCCGGCCCCCGAGCTGCCCACGGAGGCCCGCTGATGCAACCCGCTAGATCCTGGTCGTCGCCGTCGGCCCTCTCGGCCCTCCTGCTGCTGGCCTGCACACTGCCCGCGGGCGCCGCGAGCGCCGGCATCTCCTTCGCCGATCCGGTCTTCGCGGCCATGCAGGCCGAGCTTGGCCGCGCCTCCTCGGGGCTCCAGTTCGAGGGCGCCGCGCGCCCCTACAGGATCGCCTGCACGGTGCTGGACGCCTCCATCGTCGAGGTGCGGGCGCAGGCCGGCGCCATCGTCGGCGCCGACCAGGATCAGCGCCGCGTGATCGACGTCGATGTCCGGGTCGGGGGTTACGACTTCGACAACTCCAACTTCGACAGCTACGGCGGCGGCTTCGGCCACGGCGAGAGCGCCATCCCCATCGAGGACGACCCCGCGGCGCTCCAGCGGGCCATCTGGCTCATCACCGACGAGGCCTACAAGGACGCCCTGCGCTCGATGAGCAGCAAGGAGGCCTTCCTGCGCAACCGCCCCAAGGCCGCCGTCGAGGATCTGCTGGCCGATTACACCCGGATCAGCCCGGTCGTGGTCGTCCAGCCCACGCGCGCGCTCGACGCCGATCTCAAGGAGGTCGAGGCGCTGGTGCGGGATCTGGCCCGGCTGCTGCGCGACAACCCCGATCTGACCCACACCGGCGTCGTGATCACCGCTGGCCTCGTGCGGCGCCGCCACCTCGACACTGAGGGCAGCCGCGCCGACACCACCGAGACCTCCGTGCGGCTGGTGGCCTCGGCCAGCGCCATGGCCGACGACGGCACCACCCTCATCGACGCGGTCGACTTCGTGGCCCCCTCGATGGCGACCCTCCCCCCGAGGGCCGACCTGGAGGCCGCCGTCAAGGCCCTGGCCGCGCGCGTCGCCGCCCTGCGCGTCGCCCCCGTGATGGAGGATTACGACGGCCCCGTGCTCTTCGAGGGCGCCGCCGCCGCCCAGGTGATGCGCCACTTCCTGGCCTCGAACCTCTCCGGCACGCCCGCGCCCGTGTCCTCCGCTGCCAGCGGCGGCGGCGGGGAGCCGACCTTCGCCCGCAAGATGAACCGCCCCGTGATGCCCAAGGGCTGGAGCGTCGTCGACGACCCGGCGCTGACCGAAGAGGCCGGGATCGCCCTGCTCGGGCACTACAAGATCGACCACGAGGGCGTCGAGCCCCGCCGTGTCGAGCTGATCAAGGACGGGCGGCTCGTGGCCCAGCTCGCCTCCCGCATCCCCTCCAAGCACCAGAAGGCCTCCGACGGCCACGGCCGGGCGCCCCTCCAGTCCCGGATCGTCGGCCACCCCGGCAACCTCGTCATCCAGAGCCCGCAGGGCAGCGCCCCGGCGGCGCTGGGCAAGGCGCTGCTCAAGCTGGCCAACGACGAAGGCTACGACAAGGCCCTCATCGTCCGCCGCCTGGCCGACGACGCCCTCTTCGTCACCGGCGCCCACCTCGGCTCTCCGATGGCCTCCATGGGCGACTTCCCCCGGCCCACCTGGGCCGTCATGGTCGACGCCAAAGGGCAGGAGACGCTGGTGCGCGGCGCGTCCCTGAGCCACGTCATCCTGCGCAACCTGCGCGACATCGCCGCGGCCAGCCGGGAGCCGGTCGTCTTCAACTACCTCAGCTCCGGGGTCGAGTCGGGGGCCTCCTACCACAGCGCCAGCGGCGACCCGCTGCGCGCGGTGCCGACCTCGATCGTCACGCCCGCCTTCATCCTGCCCCACGTCGAGGTCGGCCCCGACAAGGGCGAGGCCCGCAACCCGCCCCTGGTCCCTCGCCCGGAGCGCCGATAAAGCCTCGACGGCCCGAAAACCCGAGCGCCTGCGCCATGATGACCCGGACCCCCATGCCCGCCCTGGGCCTCGGCACCTACAAGCTCACCGGCGAGGCCTGCCGTCGCGCCGTGGCCGAGGCGCTGGCGCTGGGCTATCGCCACATCGACACGGCCCGCTTCTACGGCAACGAGGCCGAGATCGGGGCCGCCATCCGCCAGTCCGGCCTCCCGCGCGGCGACCTCTTCATCACCACCAAGGTCTGGCGCACGGAGCTGGCCCCCGACCGCCTGCGCGCCTCCCTGACCGGCAGCCTCGCCGATCTCGGCCTCGACCACGTCGACCTGCTGATGATCCACTGGGCCGACCCCGAGGTCCCGATGGCCGACACCCTCGGCGCCATGATCGATCTCGTGGCCAAGGGGCGCGTGGGCGCCATCGGCGTGAGCAACTTCACCCCGGCGCTGCTGGCCGAGGCCCGCCAGCACGCCCCCATCGCCTGCAACCAGGTCGAATACCACCCCTTCCTGGCCCAGACCCCGCTGCTGGCCGCCTGCCGCGCCTCGAACACCACCCTGGCCGCCTACTGCCCCCTGGCCCGCGGCCTCGTCAGCCAGGACCCGACCCTGATCGCCCTGGCCCGCGCCCACGGCAGGACCCCCGCCCAGATCGCCCTGGCGTGGCTCCTCCACCAGCCCGGCGTCGCCGCCCTCCCCAAGGGGACGTCCCACGCGCATCTCATTGAGAATATTGATGTTTTATCGTTGAAGCTCGACGCTGAAGAGATCGCCGCCATCGACGGGCTCGCCCGCGGCCAGCGCCTCGTCAATCCCCCCTGGGCGCCGATCTGGGGTTGATCCGACGCAGCCCCGGCCATCGAAAAGGACGGCTTGCCGCCGGCGTGGGCTGATACCAGACCACAGCCGAGAGACTCACTTTGTGGGCGGTCCAGGCGGCGCCCTGAGCCTTTGCCATCACTGGGCGGTGCGGTGCACCAGCCTCGCTCAGGCCCATGCCCAGGCCATCCCCCTGTCCTCGCCCACAAAGCAAGCCCTTCGTCTGTGGTCTGGTATGATCCCATCGCCTTGGTCTGGCCTCATCGGGGTTCTTGCGCGTCCCCTGGGCGCCCGCGTGGGGCTGGATCGCCTCGCGGGGCGGCCTGTCCTTGCGCGGCTATGCGGGCTTGAGGAGGGCGGGCGAGGCTCGCGTTGTGGGCGGCGAGGAGTTGGCGGCGCTACTCGTCGATCAGGGCGCGCAGGGCGTTCTGGAGGGCGGCGACGCGCTGCTCCAGCGCAATGTTGCGCAGCTCCAGGGCCTGCCGCTCAAGGAGGAGCGCGCTCCAGGCCTCCTGGTCGGCCACCATCGGCCCGGCGGTCTCCGTCGTGGAGGGCGCCGCGGCGCGAGGGGCCGGCGCCGGGGCCTTCGCGGGCGCGGCGGTGACGGGCGCGGCCTTGGGGGCGGAGGTCGGCTGGACCAGCGTGCCCGCGCCGCAGCCGCCCCCGCTGTAGCTGCCGATCGAGGTGGGGGACTCGACGGGGGCGGGCGAGTCGTCTTCGGCCGCGCCGGCGATGAGCTGGGAGAGCGTCAGAGCGCGCGGGCCCTCCGAAGGG
>SXGS01051408.1_pt1 | contig 26652 bp, 22 predicted proteins | sample 3174681 | NCBI WGS metagenome assembly SXGS01 (sample SAMN11356861, study PRJNA531348) | freshwater metagenome | isolation source: freshwater sample F1-80 | place: China: Fuxian Lake, Yuxi | collected 2017-12-25 | reverse complement strand
GCGCTGCTGAAGACGATGGAGGAACCGCCGGCTCATGTGAAGTTCATCTTGTGCACTACGGAGCCGCACAAGGTGCCCGCGACAATCCAGAGTCGCTGCCAGCGGTACGACTTCAAGTCGATTCCGACGCAGGCGATTGCTGCCCACCTCCGGGCCGTGCTGCAGCAGGAGTCGGTGACCGCGGACGAGGCGGTCGTCGTCCAGGTGGCGCGGCTTGCCAACGGTTCGATGCGCGATGGACTCAGCTTGCTGGATCGGCTCGTGGCTGCCGCCAGCGGTCATGTCTCTCGTGAACTCGCGCGCGATGTCCTCGGCTTGCCGGATGAGGAGCTGCTCGAGAGGCTCATGGCGGCGATCGCGGCGTGTGATCCCGCTGCAGGGCTCGATGCGGCGGGGGAGCTGCTGGATCACGGCATGTCCTGCGACCATGCGCTCGACACGATCGCGGCGCGCCTGCGCGATGCGCTCCTGCTGCTGCTGAGCGGCACGGGTGCCAATCATGTCGATCTGCCCGAGGAGGCAAAGCAGCGGCTGGCCGCTCATGCTGCCGCATTTGATGCGCCGGCGCTCGTGCATCTGATCGCGATCTGTGATGCATCGGTACGCAGCGTCCGTTCGTCGGCGGTACCGCGCGCGATCTTCGACGCGGTTGTGGCGCGGCTGTGCATGAGCGAGCACTTCCTGAAGGCCACGGCGATTCTCGCGGGCGAGCAGCCCGCGGCTGCGCGCGGGGACGACGCTAAAAAAAAAGTCATCGCTCAGGATGAACGACCCGCCCCGAGCGTGAGTCGCTCCGCCATCCACGCTCCCGCCGTCTCGGCGTCCATCGCATCCGCGCCACCCGAGGCCAGACCCGCGCGCCCCGCACCCGCTGCCGTACCGTCACCGCGTGCCAATGCACCCGCGAAGGTCCCCGCGCCCGCCACGGCACCGCTTCCCACCGCATCGTCCTCGTCCGCGCGCAAGGAGGAAGCGGATGCAATCCGCCGAGATCCGATGGTGCTGGAGATTGCAGGAATCCTCGACGCTGCGGTCGGCAGCGTTTCACTGCGGGGCGACCTTGGTGCGGTGCGTGAACAACCCACTGCCCGCAGCGAAGGGGAGTCCGCCCCATGAGCAGTGAGGATGCTCAGGGCCCCTATCCCGCGAGCGTGAATCGTCTCATTCAGGCCTTCGGTCAACTGCCTGGGATTGGGCGTCGGACTGCGGAGCGGCTCGCATTCTGGGTCCTGAAGGCGGATGAGGCGCAGGCCATGACGATTGCCGATGCGATCAGCGCCGTCAAGCGCACCGTCCGCCACTGCCCCGTGTGCTGGAACCCCGCCGATACGGCGCCGTGCCACATCTGCACCGATGCGCGTCGCGACGGGGGCATCGTGATGGTGGTGGAGCAGCCGAAGGATCTGATCAATCTCGAGCAGACTGGAATGTTTCGAGGCATCTACCACTGTCTCATGGGACGACTCGATCCTCTGGATGGCGTCGGACCCGAAAGCATCACCGTCGCGGATCTTCTGGCGCGCGTTCGCGAACCGAGTCGGAATGCGCGCGGCGTTCCAGTGCGGGAAGTGGTTCTCGCGCTGAACCCCGACATGGAGGGCGATTCCACGGGACTCCTGATCGCCGAAATGCTCGCTCCAACGGGCGTGCAGGTGACGCGTCTCGCGCGCGGACTTCCATCGGGATCGCAGATCGAGTTTGCCAATCGCGCGGCGCTTGCAGATGCCATTGCGCTTCGACAATCCGTGTCATGAACGCGGCGCGTTCCGCACGGTTGGTGGGTGCTTCGCAGGTAGGATTTCGGCGTGAAGTTTGAACTTTCGCAGACTCCGCAGGCGCGGCTCGGGCAGCAACTCAAGATCGCTCCCCGCGTGTTGCAGTCCGTGGAAATCCTGCAGATGCCGATCGCGGCAATGGAGGAGCGCATCGCCGCGGAACTGCAGTCGAATGTGGCGCTTGAGCAAGTCGAGCCCGGGGATGAGCGCCTGCAGGAGCAGACGGATCAGCCGAAGCGTCGTGAGACGCATGGCAAGGATGTCGAGGCCGAGGGAGAACGCCTCTCGAGCGCGGACCGCATGCGCAGTCGCATGGGCGATGATGATGACGCGGCGAAGTACCGAGAGGCGGCGCGACGCGAGGGGGAGTTTGATCCGCGCGCCGCGGCCGTCGAGGGCGCAGCGGCTTCGAGTGGCGGGCTGGAGCAAGCGCTGCTCGACCAGTGGGCGCTGTGCGAGGCGCCCAAGCCGATCCTCGCAGCCGGCAAGATCTTGATTTCCAACATCGACGCACGCGGTTTCCTGGCGCGTCCCCTCGAAGCCATCGCGAGCGAAGCTGCGACGGATGCGTTCGCACCGAGTGCCGAACTTCTCCAGCAGGCGCTGCAGCGATTGCAGGAGTTTCTCGAGCCTGCCGGGCTTGCCGCGCGCGATCTGGCGGAAAGTCTGCACTTGCAGTTGAACGCACACGAGCGCTCGGAGAGTCATCCGCCGCAGGACACGCGATTCGCCGATGCGCGGGAGTTGGTCAGCCAACATCTGCCTGATCTCGAGCGTGCGCGCATGGCGGTGATCCGCCAACGGCGTGGCTGGAGCGCGGAGCGGCTGGAGGCGGCGCTGGCGTGTCTGCGCCGATGCGATCCAGCACCTGGGCGCACGCTCGCCAGCGAGCCCGCCGCGCTGTTGCGACCCGATGTGATCATCGATCACGACCCGATGACCGATCAGTTTTCTGCACGCCTCGCCAGCGGTCTGGTGCCGAACCTGCGAGTCAGCGAGGAGTATCTCCGACTGGCGAAGGATCGTCGGACCGATGCAGCCACCCGCACGATGCTCAAGGATGGCATTCGCAAGGCGCGGTGGTTCATTGATGCCGTCGAGCAGCGCGGCGCCACACTCCTGCGTGTCGTGCAGGAGGTGATCGCACGACAGCGCGAGTGGATTGAAGTGGGCGGTGCAACGCTCAAGCCGATGCCGATGATCGAGGTGGCGCGATCGCTTCGGCTGCATGTCAGCACGATCAGCCGAACAGTCGCCGGAAAGTGGGTATCCGCGCCGCGCGGAACCTTCGAACTTCGAAAGGCGTTTTCGGGAGGTACCGAGACGGACTCGGGGTCGGATATCTCGTGGACGGCTGTCCGCGGTGTGGTGGGGGAGATCATCGCAGCCGAGGACAAGGCGCATCCTCTCTCCGACGATGCAGTGGTCAGCGCGCTGAAGGAGCGCGGCATTCCGCTCGCTCGGCGGACCGTGGTGAAGTACCGCGATCAACTGGGTATCCCGACCGCGCGCCTGCGCCGACGCGAGCAGAACTGATGCGCTGCAAGAGTTGCGGCTATCGACTCTGGAACGCAGTGCCCGGTGGCTGCAGCGAATGCGGTACGCCATGGCGCTTCGAAGACTTCCGCTTCGTCCCTGGACTCGTGCAGTTCTGCTGCAACGCATGTGGTCGCGCGTACCGCGGAACGGATGAGGCAGGACTGCCGCTGCCAAGATCATTCGTCTGCAGCGGCTGCGAAACGCAACTCGACTTGAGCAGCTTGCGCGCCCTGCCTGCCCCTGGCATCACGGACGAGGCGGCCATGGTGGTCGAACACCCGTGGAGTCAGCGCAAGCGGTTCGGACGGTGGCGTGCGTTCTGGACGACGGTGGGTCAATCACTCGGGAATCCCCAGCGACTTGTCACGACGCTGCCTGAGAAGCCCAGTCTCGTCGGTGCGTTCTGGTTCGCGGTGCTGGCAGTCCTCATCCCAACACTCGTCGCCGTCGGACCGCCCATCCTCCTCTCCGTCGGCATGATGGCGATGCGTCCCACGGGCGGACAACTCCAACAGTGGTTCACGATGGTCGGCGTCATTGTCGTGATACCTCTGGCCTTCACTCTGAGCATCCTGGTGGCGGCATCGCTCTGGGCGCTCTTCACGCATCTGCTGTTGCGATGGACGGGCGAGGTCAAGCGGTCGCTCCGCTGGACACTGTGTACGAGCCTGTACTGCCTCGGACCGTTTGTCTGCACTGCGCTTCCGTGCTGCGGCGTCTATCTCGTCGCAGTGAGCGTGGCGTGGTCGTCCATCTCCTTCATCATCGCGACGATGCAGCTGCACCAATCGAGCGCAATCCGCGCGAGTGTTTCAGTGCTGGTGCCGCCCCTCGGCAGCACGCTAATCGGCGGTGCGTTGGTCTACTGGCTGCTCGCCGGACCTTAGCCCTGGCCGGCGTCCGTCGTCACACGGTGATCTGCTCCCACTTCGACGATCGGAAGCGGGCGAGGAAGAGAAGTCCGCGCAGGCAGAGTTCCGCGCACAGCGCGATCCAGATCCCCGTCAAACCCCAATCCATCCACAGCCCCAGCGCATAGGCCAGCGGCATGCGAACCCCGTAACAACTGATGATCGTGATCCAGAAGCACGCCGCCGTATCGCCAACGCCGCGAAGCCCATTTCGAATCACCATGGCCATCGCAAAGAACACCTGAATGATGCCGCATGCCAGCAACAGGGGGGGCACTTCACGGAGATGCACTTCTTCGCGGCTGATGATTCGCGTGAGCGACTCGCCGCAGGTCATGAAGACGATCCCAAACCCTCCCATGATCACGCAGCCGACGAGTGTGCATGCGGCGATCGCCTTTCGAGCCTGCGTCTTGTTCCCTGCGCCGAGGTACTGACCCGCGAGCGCGCCTGCAGCGATCCCCATCGCGAACCCCGGCAGAAACGAGAACGACTCCCACTGCACGGCGATCATGTGTGCGCCGATGAGGCCATCCGACGGTTCTCCCTGCGCCGCACGCTTGGCGGCGATCATGCCGATGAAAACCATCACTGCGAGATTCACCGCCCACAGCGCGATGCCCTCGGCAAAGTTTGGGATGCCGATGCGTGCGATCCGCCATGTCATCGCAGCCGTCGGGCGAAGATCGCTCGGCTTTGGCTGGAAGTCGCGCGCGCCTCGCCGCAACGCCAGTAGCGTCAGCATCGCACCGACCAGATAGGAGAGCGCCGTTCCAGCGGCGATGCCGATGACTCCCCAGCGTGCACCATCGATGCCAAGCACATTCGGCAGCGTGAACAGCGGCGTTTCGTACTGTGCGCCCGCCAGCACCCACGACAGCGCCGCATTCACGATGTTCACCGCGACCGCGATGGCGGCTGGAGTCCATGTGTCGCCTGCGCCGTGCAGGCACATGGAGCCGACGGTCATGAGACCCGTGAGTGGCATCGCGACTGCCAGGATGCGGCAGTACTGAATGCAATGGAGCTCCGCATCGCCTTGCAGCCCAGCCACGCGCGCGAGGGGGACCACGGCAAACCACAGCAGCACACCCACAAGCGCACCCCAGGCGAGACTCAGCGTGATGGCCTGCCCACATGCGGACTCACTGTCGCGGGTGCCCCCCGAACCCATTCCGCGCGCGATGATCGCCTGCGCACCCACGCCGAGTCCTGCCATGGCGATGCCGATGAACCAGCCGACATAGGAGCCGATGCCGATGCCGTCGAGCGCGGGCAGGACCGTCGATCCAGGCAGACTGCCCGCAATCACCTTGTCCACGAGTCCGACGCAGGCGGTCACCAGTTGCTGCAGCAGGACGGGGACTGCGAGCGTCCAGATCGCCGCCCACATCGTCTTCCCTGCGAGCTTGCCGCTCGCGATGCGCCCATCGAGCATCGACTCGGCTTCCTCCACTGCGAGCAGTGTTTGCGGAGGATCGTCGGGGCTGACCGCGGTCAGGACATCGGGTGAATCAGCGCGGCGCGGTTGCATCCGGTACTGCTGCGGGTGGTGCCGTGCCCGTTGGGTAAGTACTCCGCGCACCAGCATCCGCGAGCCCGCGCGGAAGTGCGGGGGACTCCCAGCGAGGAATGTCCCAAAAAACCAAGTAATCCCAGAAGACCAGATGACGCTGGAAGGTCGGGAACAGATAGGGCGGCTGTGCAGTGAACCGCTTCGGCTCCGGCGTCATCGCGTACCAGCCGAGCCACCGCACCTTGTCGAGGCCAAAATCAACGCTTGTGATTTGGATCAGGCTGTCGCGCGCAGCGACATTGACGGAGAGTTCACTCTGGTCCAGAGCTGCGCAGAGCGCCTGAAAAACATCATCCTGCGCGTACTGCCCAAGTGCGATGGCCAGTTCCACCCGTGTCTCGGGCTCTTCCGTTTCATCCTGGAGGCGGCGCCACATCGTCTCCACCACGATTGGATCCGTATTGTGCAGCCGCTGCAGTCCGACGGCGGCTGCAAGACGAACCTTCGGGAACGGACTGCCGCCCTTGCCCGCCTGCGCCGCAGCGGACTCGCCCTCCGCCGGAGGCGCCAACTTCTCCGCCAGCAGCACAGCATCCGCTGGGTCGCCGAACCGCGAGAGTGCGGTGATTGCCGCCGCTTGGACGAGCGGATCCTTGATGTCCTTCGCGTAGAAACGGTAGAGCTTGACATACGGTGCCGCGCCGCCGAAAGCCGAGGTCCCGAGCAGCACCGTGCCACGGCGCATGTTTTCCGAGTCGGTCGTGTCGACGGCCCACTGCGCCGCTTCCTGCGGCGACGGAGGCGCCAGTTTCTCACCGATCGACTGGAAGTCCGAACCGATCGTGTCGCAGCCACTGAGAAGGAGCATCACCGCCGCGAAGATGACCGCCGTCACTCGCATCGGATCAACTGCCTGGGGTTGGCTTCCCGCAGTCGAATGTCACTGGAACGAAGCAGAGGAATGTGAGCTCATTCGTGCCTGCGTTCACGAATTGATGCATCTTGTTGGGCTCGATGAGCAGTACATCGCCCGCCGCGCATTCATGGAATGCCCCGTCGTACTCCACGCGCGCCGTTCCGCCCATGATCATGACCTCATGCTCGTAGTTGTGCTGGTGACGCGGTGTGTGTCCACCGGGCGCCACCGTGTAATGCCGCATGGCGAATGTCGGCGCACCATCCTTGCGCCCCACGAGCAGTCTCATCGCAACACCCTGCACGCCTGGCATGTCGACAGGGGTCGGGGACACTTCCTCCACGCGCCGCTTGAGCATGGGAAAAGGGTAGCGGCTATGTTCCCGCGCGTGGCAACGCTCCGCATCCAAGGATTTCCACTCGGCGACTGGCAGACCAACAGCTATCTCGTCTGGATTGAGCAGCCGGGGCGAAAGCCCGCGTGGATCGTGGATGTGGGCGACCGGCCCGCCGCGCTCATCGATGCGGTTCGGCGCAGCGGTGCGGAAGTCGAGGCGATCCTCTTCACGCATGCGCACCTGGACCACATCATGGGACTGCCCGAAGTCCTGCGCGAGCTCGGGGACCTGCCGCGCCTCGCGCACGCGATCGAGCATCCGTGGTTCACCGATCCGCTTCTCAATCTGTCGGCACTTGCCGATGTGCCGCCCGTGTCCGTGGCGGAGCCCACGGGAACGCTGTCCGAGGGCGAAACGCTGAAACTCGGCCCGACTTCCTGGCGCGTGATGCACACGCCGGGGCACAGCCCAGGGTCCGTGTCCCTGATCTGCGACGATGCGGCGGCGGCGATCGTCGGCGACACGCTCTTCGCAGGCTCGGTGGGTCGCAGCGACTTTCCGACGAGCGATCCTCGTCAACTCGATGCATCGCTCGCTCGGCTGATGCGCCTCGATGACCGCTTCGCGGTCCATCCTGGGCATGGTCCGTCAACCACCATCGGTGCCGAGCGGCGCAGCAACCCTTTCCTTCGCTGAACGCCCCTCGCACCACGCAGACATGCGTGTCGCGAGGACATCGAGTGGAAGGGGCCCCGCCCCGAGCAGGTGATCGTGGAACGCACGCAGATCAAATGCTGCACCGAGGCGCTGTTCGCAATCACGCCGGATGCGGCGGATTTCCAGTTCGCCGATCTTGTACGCGCATGCCTGTCCAGGCCAGGCGATGTAACGATCCACTTCGCGCTCGATGTTCAGCATCGACAGCGCGGTGTTGGATGCCATGTAGCGGATCGCGTCGGCGCGCGGCATCCCCTGCGCATGGATGCCAGTGTCCACCACCAATCGGCAAGCGCGCCACATTTCGTAGAGCAGCCGACCGAAGTCGTCGTACGGATCCTCGAAAAGTCCCATCGGTATCCCGAGCCGCTCCGCGTACAGCGCCCAGCCCTCCGTGAATGCCGTGGCATCGATGTCTCGCCGGAACTCACGAAGGCCAGCCACCTCGCGGGCGAGTGCAATCTGCAAGTGATGGCCCGGCACCGCCTCGTGCAGCGACAGCGGGATCATCTCGTAGATCGGCCGCTGATCGAGGGCAGAGGTGTTCGCATAGAACCACCCTGGCAGTCCCGCTTCCATGCTGCCGGGCTGGTAGTACGCCGTTGTCTGCGAGGGCGCCATGAAGCGCGGAATCTCCCGCACCCCGTACGGCAGCCGTGGCAGAACGCCGAAGAACTCAGGCAGATTTGCATCGATGCGCTTGCAGATGGCGCGGTACCCATCGAGCAGGGCATCGGCGCTGCGGTGGTAGAAGCGCGGATCGCTGCGCAGGTACGCGATGAACTGCGCCAGTCGTTCATCGGGCGGCAGGGCCGCGCGCGCGCGATCCGAGGCGTACCAATCGGTTCGCGCGATCACCTGCAGCATCTCTCCACGGATGCGCGTCACTTCCTGCAATCCGATGTCATGAATCTCCTGCGCACTCTTGGCTGTGGTGGTGAACCGCCGCAGTTCAAAGTCGTAGAACGCAGGCCCCATCGGCTGATCGCGCACGCTCACGGACTGGGGGGCGGCGGGGATGTAGTCAGACTTGAGCCACAGCAGCATTTCCCCGAGTGCGAGCAGCGCATCGAGCCGCGCCTTCTCCGCCATCGCGCGCAGTTCTGCCTGGCGCGTCGCGGGGATCGACGCGGGCATCCTGTTCAGCGGCTCCATCATCGGCTCGAGATTTCCCTTGAGGACCGCCTCGAACTGAGTGGTCGTTCCCTCGAGCACTGCGGCAGGGGGCACGAGCCGCTCCGCCAGTCCCTCGACCATCATCGCCTGCGTGTCGCGCACCGCCGATGGCAGCCGCGTCATGCGTTTCACATAGTTCTCCCAGTCCTCCGCTGCACGGAAGGGGACTCCATCGGCAAACTGCGGAAGATCCTGCTGTGGACCGCCCCGCTGACCAACGGGCATCATCCATCGCTTGAACGCAAAGCCTGCCGACTCTTGCCGAAGTTCGCGCATGAAGAGCGCGTAATCGAGCAGGTCGTCTCCGGTCAGCGCCGCGGCGTCGATCGCCTCGCCGCGCTCGAGGAAGTACTCGATGTCCGTGTGCCGCAGAACCGCGCCGCGCAAACCCGGTTCCGTGATGCGGTCCGCCTGCGTCTGTCTTCCGCGGGCGATCGCAGACTCTGGGAAGGCCAGGTCGCGCCAGCGTTGGTGTTCGCGCACAAGATCTTCGAATGCTGCCGCAGCAGATGAGGCTGCTGCAGTGTGTGCCGGTGGGTCATCTGTCGCCGAGGCAGCGGCGCCAACCCACAGGGCGCACGCCATCGTTCCGCACCACATCCGCGCGCGCCTCGCAGCACATCGCGTTCTTCTCGCGTCGGACCGGGTGTGCATCGATGCACGGTACCGCGCTCGCTGCGAACACGCTGCAACCATGGCTGTGGCAGGGCTATACTCCCGCGTCTCCCGTGAGCGCTGCGATCCCAACACCGACCGAACAGGGCTACTCACCCCCTTCGGTGCGGCAGTTCGCGGTCTTTCTCGACAACAAGGTGGGCAAGCTGCTCGAGTTGCTGAAGCTGTTCGATGACGACGCATCCGTCGCCATCGCAGCACTCAGTGTGATGGACTCAAGCGATCACGCCGTCGTTCGCATGATCTTCTCGAACGCCGACGCAGCGCGACATGCGCTGCGCAAGCACAATTACACCTTCAGTGAACTCGATCTCATCGTGGTGCAGATCGGGCAGGGGCAGTCGCTCACGAAGTTGTGCCTCTACCTGCTTGGCGCGGAACTGAACATTCGCTTCGTCTATCCCGTTCTTCTGCGCGCGTCGGGCGAACCGTGTGTCGCGCTTGCAGTCGACGATTGTTACCTTGCGGGACAGATCTTGCTGCGCAAACGATTCACGCTGCTCGGCGAGGAAGACCTCGGCTGACAACGGGCGGCCGTTTCGCCGCCGAATCCGCCATCAAGGCTCAGGAGGCGCAGTGGGCGCGGCAGGCTTGGGGTTGTTGCCCTGATCGTCGTAGGTGTAGACCGTTCCATCCTGCTCGGTATCGCACTGCTTGTGGTGGCCATCGCAGAGAGGGAACTTCTGCGAAAGACCGCATGCGCAGACCCAGACGGGTTTGTCGGACGGTTCGATCTTGATCGGACGCTTGGCTGTGATGTGAACAAGGCGAGCCATGACGGGATTCCTTGGCGTGGTGGATGATCAAGCGTGGACTGTTTCGCCGCGCACGCCGGACCGCTGCAGTTCGATGCGCGTTGTCTTCACGGGCACGGCTTCGACGGTTGCCGAAGTCTTGGATGTCTCCCAGACGCGAACGGCGCGCAGATCCATCCCGCGCGCTCGCAGCGGGTTCTCGAGCAGCGCGAAGCAGACCGTTGCGATGTTTTCCACGGATGGATTCTGCCGAGCGAACTCAGGGCAATCCAGATTCAGATTGCGATGGTCGAAGCGCTCGATCACATGGCGGCAGACCTCCTCCTCCAGCGCAGCCATCGAAGGAGGATTCGACACATCCGCGGAAACGGAAACCTCCACGCGGTAGTTGTGTCCATGCCCATGCGGCCAGTTGCACTTTCCAAACTGTGTGCGGTTCAACTCCTCGCTCAGCGATGCGTCATGCATGCGGTGGGATGCTGCGAACTCGAAAGTCGATGTCACGGTCGTGTGCGTGGGCATGTCCTGTCTCCAGACCACCTCATGAAAGGGGGTGATCCTCCATTGAAGCATGTCGATCGGTCTTCCGAGCGCCGATTCGAGTCCGCTCGAAAGTTCGTGAACCAGCAGGGCTGGTTGTGCTCGCGCAAAATCTTCTCGGAAGAACAACGCATCCCGCAGGATACGAATCGCCGTGGCGCGAACGGCCGAGTCGAGGTCTGCCAAAGTCGCGACGCAGCCGTTGTTCTGCCGAGGATCGCCGCTCAGGGACACCGACAGCTCAAACCATGCGCCGAGGCCACTTGGGCAGGGGAAGGAGGCGAACGAGTTTCCCTGGGTTACTCCCGTCGCGCCCGTCGCGCCCGCTGCTGAGGCGTGGCGCGCGACAAAGATCCGCACGGCACGGGTCAGCATGGCACGCTCGACGGTCGGCGAACTGTCTTCCATCCTCGAAAGTTTAGGCACTACGGGAAATCGTGTGGGCTGCGCGAGGGCTCTGCAAGGAGTCCATCCCGCCGAGTTGGACGACTCCGAGTCCATGACCCCTCACCGCCGACTCAACGGATGGGTCAGGGGTGGAGGGGTGCTGAGTCACGAGCCAGCGGGAGACCGCGCGACTCGCCCGGCTCGCGGCGAGAATTGTCCGGAATCGGGCCAGTTTTTACCCGGAGCAGTGCTTCGCCCAGTCATCCAGAGAGACGGCCCGCCTTGGAGGGCTCGGATCAGCCTCCGGCAGCGCGGCGGCCCACACGGACTTTCTCGGACCGAAAGTTGGGGATACTGTCTGGAAGTGGGTTGACCCGCCGCTCTCAAGGGATTATTGTTGGTGCATTACCAAGCCCCCGGAAGGGCTCGGCGTGAGGCTTGCCTCCGCCGGGCCTTTTTTCATGCACTCCCGTCGTGCGCTTACGATCCGATGTTCATGGAGCGATGCCAAGGAGTTCTCCCCGGGCGCGCTCTGCGGCGCATCGGGTCGCTCGGAGCAATCATGAGTGGATCGCTCTGCGCATGTGCGGCACCACACCCCGCACTTGCGCCGCCGCAGCCCGCCGACCGCGTGCAAATGTCCGATGGTCTCTCGGCGGACCGTGCGCGTGGTGAAGTCGTGGTCGATGCGCGGATCGCCACGCGGGAAGGGTGGCTTGAGCAACTGGTCTGCAAGAGTGGAACACGCGAACACGAGTCACTGCTTGCAGTGGCTGTGAAGCCATCGCTCATTCATGCGGCGCTGCTCTTCGTGGGTGCGCAGCCAGGCGCGACCGGCTCGTGGCGAGAAGAGCAGGATGCTGGCGGCGCGTGGCGCGTCGCGTACACACCGCCCACTGGTTCCGCCGTGGAAGTGTTTGTGCGCTATCGCTGGGATTCGAAGGAGCGCGACGAGCCGCTCTGCGAGTGGATTCGCGGCGCGCGCGAAGAGGGCGGCAAGATCGTCGAGCAGCGTTTCCCATGCGACGAGTTCGTCTTCGCGGGCTCGCAGGTTCGACCGAATCCACCCTCGCTTGGGGCTGGCGAACACTACGTTGCGGATTACACCGGATCGATCGTCGGGCTCGTCACCTTTGGCGACGAGCTGATCGCCTTCCGTGAAGTGATTCCCGACCGCGTCGATGTGGCACCCTCGGTGTGGACGGCGAACACGCCACGCATTCCGCCCGAAGGCAGTGCGGTGCAACTCGTGATCCGCGCTGCGAGGCCGCGATCGCAGTAGGATCGCGTGCGTGCACGGCGAGCGAGCAGCACAGCTGCGAGGCATCTGCAGGCGCTACTGCCATCCCGACGGCACCGTGATGGTCGATGCGCTGCGCGGCATCGATCTCGACATTCCCCGCGGTCAGTACCTCGCCATCATGGGGGCATCCGGTTCGGGCAAGAGCACGCTCATGAACATCCTCGGCTGCCTCGACCGACCAACCTCGGGGCAGTACCTGCTCGACGGCGAAGATGTTGCGCAGCTGAGCGATGAGCAACTCTCGCTTGTGCGCGGCAGGCGCATCGGATTCGTCTTTCAGGCGTTCAACCTGATCCCCGAACTGAGCGTGCTGGAGAATGTCGAAGTGCCGCTCTTCTATCAGGGGCTCGACCGCAACGTACGCCGCGCGCGCGCGCTGGAAAAGATCGAAATCGTGGGGCTGTCATCCCGCATGTCGCACCGACCCTCCGAACTGTCGGGCGGCCATCAGCAACGCGCCGCGATCGCGCGTGCGCTCGTTTCCGATCCGTCGATCATCATGGCGGACGAACCGACCGGCAACCTGGACTCGGCGACGGGCGAGGCAATCCTTGGCGTCCTCGATCGCCTGCACGCGCAAGGGCTGACGATCGTGCTGGTCACCCACGACGATCGAATCGCCGAACGATCGCAGCGCGTGATCCGGCTGAGCGACGGCCTGCTCGTTTCGGATCTGCTGGGCGGGCGCGGTGCATCCGCCGTGCGGCCTGCGATGAACGCACCCACATCACTCGAGGGTGGCGCGTAAGCATGCGCATCCTTGGCATCGATCCAGGACTGCAACGAACGGGCTACGGGTGCGTGGACTGTGGTCGCGCGGGCCGCGTGCAAGTCGTGGAAGCGGGCATCCTGCGGCTGCAGGCGCGGGCAACAGTGGCGGCGCGATTGGTGGCACTCGAACGCGACCTGACCGAACTCATCGCCGAACTGCGACCACATCGTGTGGCGGTCGAGCAGATCTTTGTCCACGCCAAGCATGTCCGTACTGCGGTCATCATGGCGCATGCACGCGGCGTGATCCTGCTTGCGGCAGCACGCGCCGACATTCCCATCAGCGAGATCGCGCCGACCACGGTGAAGTCCTCGCTGACGGGGAACGGTCACGCCTCGAAGCGCCAGATGCAGCTGGCAATCGCCGCGCGTTGCGGGCTCGCGAAGCCCCCATCGCCCGCGGATGTCGCCGATGCGCTCGCCGTGGCGCTCGCCGATGCGAATCGTCAGCGCTGACGCTGCGCGGCTACCCTCTGCGCAGCCGATGAACCCTGTCCGCCTGCACACGCGTCGCATCTTTGGCGATCAGCTCACGCCTGTGCTGGCGTATCGCCGCCTCGTCGCACCGGACCAGCGCAGCGCCCCGAGTTTCCTCTTCGAGTCGGTCGATCAGGGCGGTGCGGTGGGGCGGTATTCGATGCTCGGGGCCCAGCCAGTCATCGAAATCATTGCGCACGGCAACGCCGTCGTCCGGCGCGAGCAAACGCCTGACGGAGTGCGCGAAACCAAGTCCCACGCCGACGACCCGTTCCACTGCGTGCGCGAGGCGGCGAAGTGGGCTGGCGTCGAGTCGAACGGCGAGCTTCCGCCCTGTTTCTGCGGCGGGTGGGTTGGCATGGTCGGCTTCGATGCGGTGCGCTGGCTGGAGCCCGGCAAGTTGCCTTTCGCGCGCGCCCCCCACGACGACCGAGGACTTCCCGACCTGCATGTTGCGCTCTACCGGGATGTCGTCATCTTCGATCACGCCACCAAGGTGGTTCATCTTGTGTGTGCGCAACTGCCTCACGAGACGCGGAGCGGCGCCGCGGCGCTCGATGCGCTCGAAACGCGGCTCACCGCGCCCATGCCACCACTGGCCAGTGGACGCGTGGATCTCGATGTCCATGCGCGACCGCGCGATGCGGGCACGAGCGTGACCGACCGAGGCGCGTTCGAAGCATCGGTGCGGCGTGCGGTCGAGTACATCGCGGCGGGGGATGCGTTCCAAGTCGTCCTGAGCCAACGCTTCGTGCGCAGCAGCGACGCCGATCCGTTTGATGTGTACCGCGCCCTGCGCGTGGTCAACCCGAGTCCCTACCAGGTGTATCTGCAGGCGCAAGGGTGCATCTTGGTGGCAGCGAGCCCCGAAATCCTCTGCCGGACGCGCGGACGCGATGTCGTCAGCCGCCCACTTGCAGGAACGCGCCGCCGCGGGCGCACGCACGACGAGGACGCGGCGCTCGCGCGCGAACTCCTCGCCGATTCGAAGGAGCGCGCCGAGCACACGATGCTCGTGGACCTCGCCCGCAACGATCTTGGGCGAGTCAGCGATGCGGGATCCGTGCAGGTCGTGCGGTCCATGGAGATTGAACGCTTCTCGCATGTGATGCACATCTCTTCGACCGTGACTGGGCGCTTGCGTGCGGAAGTCGATGGTTGGGATGCGCTGCGTGCGGCGCTGCCCGTCGGCACCGTGAGTGGCGCGCCCAAGGTGCGTGCGATCGAGATCATCGACGAGCTGGAACCCGTTCGTCGCGGACCCTACGCGGGGGGGATCGGCGGCATCGGCTGGTCGGGCGATGTCGACATGGCGATTGCGCTTCGCATGATGGTGGTGCCCGTGCCATCGGAGGCGGACCATGCGCCTCCAGGATCGGTGCGGTGGCAGTATCACCTGCAGGCAGGCGCGGGAGTCGTCCTCGACAGCGATGCCGCGCGCGAGTGGGAGGAGACTGCAAACAAGGCTGCAGGACTTGCACGCGCCGTCGATCTGGCGGAACTCGCTTGGTCGCCGCGCGCGTCAAGCTGAAGTTCGCTGCGCTCCGTGCGCGGCGCTCGGTTCGCTGCGCTCAGCCGTCCTCGTCGGCCAGCGGAATCGGATCGTCATTGTCGTCGCTGCGCCGAGCAGCAGGGCGCGGGTGTTCCGGCGGGCGCAGGGGGCGTTCCAGATGCTGCTGGAGAACGGCGCGAGCCAACGCATCCTCGCGGTCGCGGGTCGCCGCTCGGCGCCGAGCGCGTTCACCCTCGCGTACGGCTGATGCGGCATCCTCAAGAATCTCGCGCGTCAGGATCAGCGAAGCGATGCCCGCAAGGCAGCCGCCCACAAACAGGATCAGCGCGCCCACCGCCACCCACTCGAACTGCGGCGGCAACTTCGGGAGCAATCGCGCGAGCAGCAGCGGCTGCACGAGCGCCGCGGCTGCCAACGAGACCGCAGTCACGAGTCCGAGATGCTTCGATGGTTCGCGCTCACCTTCCCCCATGATCATCCGCAGGCCGATCTGTGCGGACGCAAGATTGCTCAGCGCAATCAGCGCAGCCCAAGCGCACTGCAGCAGCGCGAGCAGCCACTCCATGAACGCGGGTGCCCGCGTGAACGACACCAGTATCAGCAGGAACCCACCCGCTGCAGCGACCGTGAGCTCGGCGCGCGCCACCAGCCACCAACGCTGCGCCCACTCGTCCGACTCATTCCAGAGACGCCCCTGTTCTCGTCGCACCTGCCAGAGCGTCAAGCAGCGCGCCGCGCTGCCGATGGCGAGCAGCAGCCAAAGCAGCGTTCCAGGGCCTGGCAGTCCGACACAACCGAGCCAGAGAGGGAGCGTCCAGAACAGATTGCGGCGGATCCGGTCGAGTTCAAGCACCGACTGCCCCACGATGGAATCGCTCTCCGAGTCGGGACTGCCGAAGCGGCCCGATCGCTGCGATCGCACGATCGATGCGCGTGAAACAGTCCGGCCGCACTCGGGGCAGTTCGGAGCGCTGGTGCCTCGGAGGTCGTATCCGCAGTCGGGGCAGGGAACGGGCTCGTCGTGGATCGGTGGGCTCGGCATTCGAAGGGGCTGCTTCAGGGGGAGGAGATGCAAGAGCTTGGCGGAGATTCGGCCAGGACTGCCGTTGAAAAACCGAGCGGTTTTCTGCCGCCGCCAGTTGAACCTTGGCCGCGGAAACAGACTATAACTCTTGCAAGGGGCGGTGACCGCCCTGCACAACCACATGGAACACACCTCGAACTTTCCTGCCAACCGACGGATGTGGGCCTTCGATTCAGGGTGGGCGGCACTGGCGTTCGGGCGGACAGGCTGGGCGGTGATCCTTGCCTCGCTTCTGTCGTGTGCCATCGGCGGCACGGTCTCTGCAGCGGAGGGAGAGACGGGCGTCGCTGCATGGAGCGACCGCGTGTGGTCCGCGGCGAAGGCGGACGATCTTGCAGGTGTTCACGATCTGCTCGCGGCGCCACCGGCTGGCGATGCGGCTGCGCTGCAGGCGCTGCGAACCTCTGTCGAGCAGCGCAACGCGCATGTCATCGAACAGGAAGGCGCGCGTATCAAGGAACTGGAGAAGCGCACGCAGGGCCTTGCCACGGCAAGCGCTGCTGCCGATGTCACGCTTGCGCTCCTTCACGCAGTCAACATCAAGTATCTCTTGCCGACCGATCAGTGGCAGTCGTGGCTCGCGGGGCCTGACGGTGCTGCGCTCGAGCGGCTCGCGCAGAGCACACTCGAAAGCGCCCAGCGCGACGGCGATCTGCTGCTGGCGCAGGAGATCCTCTTTCGGCTGAAGGCGCTGCACGATGGTGCGGATACCGATCGATACAAGGAGATCGACGCCGAGCTGGATGCGTTCAACCGCAAGGTCACGCTCATCGCGGAGTTCGCACCGCGCGAGCTGTACCGCCTGCGCAAACTGCAGAACAAGCGGCTCGAAGCGGCGGCGAAGGCCGAGGGCAAGCCGATCGCACGCGAACGCGAGGAGGAGCAGGAGCCCGAGTTCAACGAGCTCTTTGCGGACGACTGGAAGGAACGCCTGCGTGGCATCACGCCGAAACTGGTGCTGATGGGTTTGCGGCAGGCGGCAAGCGAGCATGTCACGAACGCGGGTTGGGCTCCGCTGATCGACGGCGGTCTCGATTCGGTCGAACTGATGCTCGACACGCCGCAGCTCGTGGAGAACTTCACGGGACTCGGCGATCCAGCGAAGGTTGCGATGATGAAGGCATTCGTCACGAGCCAGCGCGAGGCACTCGCAGCGCGCGAACCTGGCGTGCGCGTTGGTCCCTCGGATTTCCAGCGCGTACTGAAAGACATCTTCACGCGCAACGACGAGACCGTTCAGCTGCCACGCGAAGTGATCCTGCGGGAGTTTGGCGAAGGCGCCACCACGCAACTGTCCAAGCAGTACGAGGACGACTACTCGGAAATCATCTGGCCAGATGGCCTGCGCCGATTCCGTCAAGGAATCGAAGGCAACTTCGTCGGTGTCGGCATCCTCATCCGCCACAACGACAAGCGCGAGCTGATGATTGTGAATCCACTCGAGGGTTCACCCGCATCGCGCGCGGGCATCCGCCCGGGCGATCGCATCACGGCCGTCGATGGGCAATCCACCGTCGGATGGACGCTCAACCGCGCGGTCGACACGATCACCGGTCCCGTCGGCAAGCCTGTCACGCTCACCGTCGCGCGCGAGGGCACCGCGGATCCGCTCGACTTCAAGCTGCGCCGCGCGAGCATCAAGATGCGCTCCGTGAACGGTTGGTGGAAGGAGTCGCTCGATGAGCGCGGACTGCCTCAGTGGGATTGGTGGATCGATCCTGACAGTGGCATCGGCTACATCCGCCTCACATCGTTCAATGAGGATTCGCTCGATGACTTCATGGACTCCATCCGCGACATGCGCAAGGGCGGTCGCCTGAACGGGCTCGTTCTCGATCTTCGCGGAAACCCAGGTGGCCTGCTGAAGTCAGCGGTGGCATTCGTCAACCTCTTCGTGCCCGAGGGTGAGATCGTCTCGGTGCAGGACCGAGACGGGAACATCCTCAACACCTTCAGCGCCGAACGGTCGCGCGCCGCGCTCGTGGGGCTGCCGCTCGTGGTTCTCATCAACGGCGCATCCGCCAGCGCCAGCGAAATCGTGTCGGGCAGCCTGCAGGCGCACGGCGCAGCGGTCGTGGTCGGCGAACGCAGCTTCGGCAAGGGCAGCGTGCAGACTGTGCAGCCGTTGCAGGACGGCGAGAATGAAGCCGCTGTGAAGGTGACGGTGCAGTACTACCTCATCCCAACCGACACTGGCGAAAGGCGACTGGTACACCGCCGCTCGCAGAGCACAGACTGGGGAGTGAACCCCGATCTTCCCGTGAAACTCACCCCATCGCAGATGGAGGAGAGCGGCGAGATGCGACTTTCGGCAGACCGCATCGACGAAGCGGAGTGGAGCCGACACGGCGCAGACTTGCGCCCGATCATCGGCAGTTTGCTGACCAAGGGGATCGATCCGCAGTTGGAGACTGCGCTGATGGTGTTGCAGGCGCGCGTTGCAGGCGAAACGGAACGAGCGCAGATTGCGAAGTCCATGAAGGGCAAGGCAGCAAGCGGGGGCAAGGCACAGCCGCAGTAATCCTCCGGATCGCGCTTTGCGCGCGCCCTTCTGACCTTTGGCCAGCGTGATGGCTTGTCGCAGTTGGTCGAAACCCCTATAACAGAGGGGCTCGAGACCCTCCCCATGCCCTCCGCTTCACAAGCCTCCGTTGATGTGAACGCGGCCCTCGCCGCGGCAACCAAGCAGACGCCTCCACGCCCGCGCGTTGCGCGTCCTGAAGTGCCTTTCGACACGGCGCGCGGCTGGCTGCGCGAAATGATGCTCATCCGCGAGTTCGAACTGCGGTGCATGCAGGCGTATCAGGACAAGAAAATCGGCGGTTTCTGCCATGTCTACATCGGACAGGAAGCGGTTGCCGTCGGCTGCGTTGCCGCGGTGGAGAAGCGCGATCCGATCGTGACCGCGTACCGGGATCACGGGCATGCGCTCGCGCGCGGCATGGACCCGCGCTACTGCATGGCGGAGATGTTCGGGCGCATCGGTGGATGCGCGAAGGGGAAGGGCGGTTCGATGCATATGTTCGACCGCGCCAACAACCTCTTTGGAGGCCACGGCATCGTCGGCGCGCAGATTCCGCTCGGCGTCGGGCTTGCGTTCGGGACGAAGTACGAAGACGAAGTGATCAACGGCGGGAAGTCGTCGCGCGTCACGCTGGCGTTCCTCGGTGACGGTGCACTCAATCAGGGGTCCGTGCACGAGGCAATGAACCTGGCGGGTCTCCTGGACGTGCCCGTCATCATCATCTGCGAAAACAACGGCTACTCGATGGGCACATCGATCGTGCGCGGCACCACCATGGGGCATGATATTTCGTCGAAGGCTTCCGCCTACGGAATGGAAGGCATCGCCATCGATGGGATGGATGTGCTCGAGACCTACTGGGCGATGCGCGATGTCGTCGAGCGCGTGCGTTCCACCAGTCGACCCGTGTTCGTGGACATGCGCTGCTACCGATACAAGGGTCACTCGATGTCCGATCCGCGCAAGTACCGCACACGCGAGGAGGAAGAGGCGTACGAACGCGACGATCCGATTGGGCGCCTCAAGGCCCATCTCGAATCCCGCGGTTTGACCGAAGATGACTTCAAGTCCATCCAGCGCGAAGTGCGCGCAACGGTGCGCGCGGCGGTCGAGTGGTCCGATCAGTCGCCCGTGCCGCCGATGAGCGACCTCTACCGCGATGTGTACCTCGAGCGGTGGGGGCCCTACACCGGTTCGAGCGCGCCCGAGATGCTCGGCGGCGGCGAGAACGAGCCATCGTTCAAGGCGATCCGTCCCGTCGAAGGGGAAGGAGAACTGCTGTGACCGCAACGATGCGCGAAATCGAATTCCGAGACGCCGTGCGCGAGGCGATGAGCGAAGAGATGCGCCGCGACACGCGCGTGATGCTGCTCGGCGAAGAGGTCGCGCAGTACAACGGCGCGTACAAGGTCAGCCGCGGCATGCTCGACGAGTTCGGCCCGCGCCGGGTGATCGACACGCCGATCAGCGAGTCGGGGTTTGCGGGTATGGCCATTGGCGCTGCGATGCTCGGACTGCGCCCGATCGTGGAGTTCATGTCCTGGTCATTCAGTCTGGTGGCTGCCGATCCGATCCTGAACAACGCACCGAAGATGCTGTACATGTCGGGCGGACAGTACGGCTGCCCCGTGGTCTTCCGCGGCAACGACGGCGCGGGCGGTCAGCTCGGATCGACGCACTCCTGGGCAGTCGAGGGGCTTTTCTCGAATGTGCCCGGGCTGAAGATGGTGATCCCCTCGAATCCAGCCGATGCGAAGGGGCTCATGAAGACGGCGATCCGAGACGACGATCCTGTCTTCTTCCTCGAAAGCGAGCGGCTGCTGTCGCTGAAGGGAGATGTCCCCGAGGGTGAGTACCTGATCCCGTTCGGTCAGGCGCGCATCGCACGGGCGGGCCGCGACTGCACGATCGTCTCTTTCGGTCGCCCCGTGCACTTCTGCCTCGAGGCCGCCGACGCGCTCGCTCGAGAAGGGGTCGACTGTGAGGTGCTCGACATGCGCACCATCCGCCCGCTCGATGCTGCTGCCATCGTGCGCAGCGTGCGGCGCACGGGCGCGTGCGTCGTGGTGGATCAGTCGTGGAGTTTCGGTTCGCCAGGGTCGGAAGTGGCGGCGCTCGTGCACCGCGAGTGCTTCGACGACCTCGACAACCATGTGCACCGCGTGCATTCAGCCGATGTCCCAGCGCCGTACTCCTATGATCTCGAACAGGAGTATCTCCCGAACACCCGCCGCGTCTGTGAAGCCGTGCGCGCGTGCCTGTACCGAGCCTGACCCAACGCCATGCCAGTCCAGATCACGATGCCACGCCTGTCCGACACTATGCAGTCGGGAACGATCGTTCGTTGGAATGTGAAGGAAGGTGACAGCGTTGCATCGGGCGATGTGGTCGCCGATGTCGAGACGGACAAGGCCACGATGGAGATGCCCGTTTACGACGACGGCGTCATCAGCAAGATCATGGTTGCCGCTGGACAGCAGGTCCCCGTTGGAACGCCCATCGCCATCATCGCCGTCGACGGCGACGATGGGCAAGCGGTTGCGGTGGCATCGAGCCCCGCATCTGCGCAAACATCCGCAGCACCCGCCGCGGCACCGAACGGTCAGCCCGTGCCACACGCGCCACAGCCACAGCCACAGCGAGCGCACGCAGTCGACAGCCCATCCGCGCGCGTGCGCGTTTCTCCGCTCGCCCGCCGCATGGCGGAGGAACTCGGCGTCTCGCTCGACGCAATCCGCGGCAGCGGCCCCGGCGGTCGCATCGTCAAGCAAGACATCCTCGCAGCGGCGAACCGCCAGCCTTCGGCGCCCGCACCGACTGTGCTCGAAACGCGCCCGCTGCCTGCGGAAACCGCTCTCGCCTACCACGCGCCACTCGGTGCCGGCAGCAGCGAAGTCACCGTCAGCGGCATGCGTCAGGCGATCGCGCGCCGACTCGTCGAAAGCAAGTCCACCATCCCGCACTACCAAGTCGCGATGCGCGTCAACATGGACCCGCTGCTTGAGCTGCGCACGATGCTGAACGCACAGCTCGAACCGCAAGGCGTGAAACTGAGCGTGAACGACTTCATCGTCCGCGCCTGCGCGCTCGCGATGGCCGCGCACCCATTCTTCAACGCCTCATGGGCCGGCGATCGGATCATCCTGCACGGCGATGTGAATGTCGGCGTCGCGGTCAGCCTCCCCGCCGAGCGCGGAGGTGGACTCGTCGTCGCAGTGCTCCAGCACGCGAACCGCAAGGGACTGCGCGACATCTCGACCGAAACGCGCGCGCTGGCGGAGAAGGCGCGAACGCGCGGACTCGGGCCAGAAGACATGTCGGGCGCCACCTTCACCATCAGCAACCTCGGCATGTTCGGCGTGGACAACTTCACTGCCATCATCAACCCGCCCAACAGCGCGATCCTCGCGTGCGGCGCGGCAGTCGAACAGCCCGTGGTGCGAAATCACCAACTCGTGGTCGGGCACGAAATGCAGGCAACCCTCAGCCTCGATCACCGCGTGATCGACGGCGCGATGGCGGCGGAGTACCTGCAGACCGTCAAGCACAACCTCGAAAACCCAGCAACGCTGCTCGTCTGAACGCACAGCAATGAGCGAGCCGCAACGCGCCCGGCGCCCACGCCGATTGGGCTCGCCTGCTCCACGCGGCTGGCGCCCCGCGTTCGCAGGCTCAACAACTCGCCCAGCACAGGCATGCCGCAGCCCACCCGAGGGTGCGCGGCATCCACGCCGTCAGTCAGGAATCAGTTGGCCCCCAGCTCCGTCCCTGAACGGAATCTTCGCACAGTCTTCACTGCGTTTGCGTGGTAACGCGGCACTCTATGCCAGTCGAAGGAGAGACGGAGCGGGGGTGGCGGTACGCCTGTTGGAATCCGTTTGGGCCACTGCCGCGTGGCTTGAATCAAGTATCTCCCGTTGCTTTCCTTTCCCTTCTCCCCCCTTTGGAGCATCCCTTGAAGAACATCGTTCTGTCTGCTGGTTTCGTTGCGTTGTTGACCGCCTCCGCGTCTGCCAACATCCGTATCACCGAAGCCATGAGCTCGAGCAACGGCGGTGGAACCCCAACCGCCGACTGGATCGAAATCACCAACTTCGGCTCGACGGCCGTCAGCCTGTCCGGCTGGAAGATGGACGACAATTCGTTCAACTTCGCTGCTTCGGTGGCGCTCAGCGGCATCTCCTCGATCGCAGCTGGTGAGTCCGTGGTGTTCATCGAATCAGCCGCTGGCGCAGCTGTCGGCAGTTTCCGCACCTTCTGGGGCGGTCTCAGCGGCGTGCAGGTTGGCTACTACTCGGGAAGCGGCGTTGGCCTGAGCTCGGGTGGCGACGGCGCATCGATCTTCAACAGTTCAGGAACAATCGTGTCGCAGGTCTCGTTCGGTGCTGCGACGAGTGGCAGCAGTTTCTTCTATGGCTACAACGCCGACGGTTCGATCAACTCGCTGTACAACGGTGTGGTGAGCACCGTCGGCACGATCGATTCGCAAGTGACCACTTCGCGAAGCGGCGACACCGCATCAATCGGCACCGCGATCCCTGCCCCTGGCGCGATCGCACTGCTGGGACTCGCTGGGCTTGCCTCGCGCCGACGCTTCCGCTGAGCGTTCCGTACGATCAACACCCAACTTGATACTCGCGCGCGGGCGACCGACTGGTCGCCCGCGCTGCGCTTTTGCAGGGACGAAGTAGCGATGGGCGACGCGTTGCCCCAGACGCCCCCGACACGGCGCAAATCTCGGGACCTTTTTGTGCAGGGGGCGCTTCCGCGCTATGTTTGGCGAGTCATGCGAACTTCTGCGCGGTCCGTCACCTCCATCCGTGCTGTCGGCATCGCCGCACAGTTCGCCTTGGCGCTTGGCGTCGCCTGCGCTGAAGCCCACGCGCAGTGCACGGCGGACATCGACCAGAATGCGCAAGTCGGCGGCAGCGATCTCACGATCCTGCTCTCGGCATGGGGCACGAGCGGCCAAGGCACTTTCAACTCGGATCTCAACAACGATGGCATCGTCGGCGGATCAGACCTGACCATTCTGCTCTCTGCCTGGGGTCCCTGCGCACCAACGGTGCCCGATTGGGCAACGCTGATCGAGGCACTTCCCGATCCCGCGGTCGTCCCTGATGCAGCCCTGCGTTCGCAGATCATCGCCACTGGACTCGCCTGGCGCGTGCGCGACGCACAAACACTCATCGAGATGCTGCTGATCCCGCCCGGCTTCTATCAGCGCGGTTGCAGCGCCTCACTCGCGAGCGCATGCAATGGCGATGAAAACCCGCGGCACACGGTCACGCTCACCAATGCGTTCTACCTCGGGCGCTACGAAGTCACGCAAGCGCAGTGGGTTTCCGTGATCGGTTCCAACCCGAGTGCGTTCCAGGGCGACGCATACCCCGACGCCGCCGATCGACCAGTGGAACAGATCGGCTGGGACGCATCGATGCCGTTCTTCAAGATCACGGGAATGCGCATGCCGACCGAGGCAGAGTGGGAATACGCGTTCCGCGCTGGTACTGGAAGCGCATTCCATGGCACGGCGAACTTCCCCGCGGGCACCGACGACGATGCGCGCCTGCCTGAGATCGCTTGGTTCGCGGGCAACAACGGTGCAAGCGGTTCGTCCAGCTACGGGACCAAGCGCGTCGGCCTGAAGGCGGGCAACGGCTTCGGCCTGCATGACATGGCGGGCAATGTGTTCGAGTGGGTGAACGACTGGTGGGGGACCTATGAGCCAAACGCGCAGGTCGATCCGACTGGTCCATTGACTGGATCGTTTCGAGTGCTGCGCGGCGGGAACTGGTTGATGGGTGCAGCGAACTGCCGCGCGTCGGCGCGGTATCTGACACTTTTCCCAAGTTCGATCGTCGGAATCCGCGCAGCGCGAAACCCCTGAACCGCGCGCGCGGACGAACGCACAACACCGAGCGAGCCGAAACGCGCCCCGCGGGTGGGCTGCGGCATGCCTGTGCTGGGCGAGTTGTTGAGCCTGCGAACGCGCGGCGCCAGCCGCGTGGAGCAGGCGAGACTGTCTGAGCCCCAGCACGGCTATGCCGCAGCCCCATTGGCGTGGGAATGGATGCGCGGCATCCATTCGAGTGCGTTCACACATTGCAAATCCTGCCGATTCGGCGGGAATCTAGCGTTTGCGACTTGCGGTCGTGCGCGCTTGAGGCATCTACTTTGTCATGCCACAATTCCATGCATTTGCCGCTCAACACGCGCGCGCTTCCGCGCCACGCTTCGCCTCATTTGCCGCCGCGCTGCTGCTGGCCGCGGCCCCACAGGCGTTCGCGAGTTGTCCGGCCGATGTGAACGGCAGCGGTCAAACCGATGGACTTGACCTCGCGGCGGTGCTGTCATCGTGGGGCAGCGCCGGCGGTGGAGCGTTCGACACGGACATCGACGATGACGGCGTCGTTGCTGGCTCTGATCTCACCCTGTTGCTCAGCGCGTGGGGTCCTTGCGGCGCAACCACGCCGTCGTGGGCAACGCTGCTCGAGAGCGCGCCGAATCCCGCGGTCGTGACAAGCCCTGCGATTCGCGCGGCCATCGAAGCCACCGGGCTTGCCTGGCGCGTTCGCGACAACGCCACGCTGATCGAGATGGTCCTCATTCCCGCTGGCACATTCCAGATGGGCTGCAGCGCTTCGCAGTTCGGTCCGTGCGACCCCGACGAGAGTCCAGTTCGGCAGGTCACGCTGTCGAGTGCGTTCTACATGGGTCGATCGGAAGTGACGCAGGACGAGTGGAGCGGTCAGATGCTTGGCGCGAATCCGAGCTACTTCCAAGCCGCCAACGGATACCCAGGTCCTGGCGAGCGCCCCGTCGAGACGGTCAGCATCCTCAATGTGGACGCGTTCCTCGCGGTGTCTGGCATGCGCCTGCCGACTGAGGCCGAATGGGAGTACGCATGCCGCGGGGGCACAACGACCGCGTTCCACGGCATCCCCGTCGAGCCGAATGGCTCGAATGTCGACGGCGTGTTGCCCGACCTCGGTTGGGTCACCGTCAACTCCAAGTATTGGACTTGGCCGCGCTGCCTCAAGCCTGCGAACGGCTTTGGCTTGCACGACATGGTCGGGAATGTCGCTGAGTGGGTGAGCGACTTCTGGGGAACCTATCCATCCGCGGCGCAGACGGATCCGACGGGACCTGGCAGCGGTTCGTTCCGCGTTGTGCGCGGCGGTCACTGGGACAGTTGGTCAACCGACTGCCGTTCGTCCGCGCGGCTTCCGCTCGGCGGCGACAGCGCGAGCGAGTCGATCGGCTTCCGCGTCGTCCGTAATCCTTGACCGCACACTGCCGTGGCTGGAGGCGCCGCGACGGGGGCTGCGGCTGAACGCGCCGTGCCGAGCGTTCGCCCACGCCAGGGGCGGCGGCACGGACCTGCTGGGGCTCAGACAGCTCTCGCCTGCTCCACGGGGCTGGCGCCCCGCGTTCGCAGGCTCGAGAACTCGCCCAGCAGGATCGTGCCGCCGCCTCACAGGGTTGGGGTGGGGGGGTAAATTGCGCCCCATGAATAGACCTTCCGTGGCGAAATCTTGGATGCTCGTCGGGTGGTTGGTGCCACTACTGATGATGGCGCCGTTGGCATGCGAAGGGCCGAAGAGTCGCGACTGGGCCGAAGTCATCGAGGCAGCGCCTGACCCAGCAGTAGTGACGGACGCGGCGCTTCGTGATGCGATTGTGAAGACAGGTCTGCCGTGGCGTGTTCGCGACAAGGGGACAGGAATCGAGAT
>SXGS01430917.1_pt1 | contig 26657 bp, 23 predicted proteins | sample 3174681 | NCBI WGS metagenome assembly SXGS01 (sample SAMN11356861, study PRJNA531348) | freshwater metagenome | isolation source: freshwater sample F1-80 | place: China: Fuxian Lake, Yuxi | collected 2017-12-25 | reverse complement strand
GGCGGTAACTTGGAGGAGGGCAGTGGCGGCGGCAGTGAGTTCCATAACACCATGACGTACATGATTCCGTCCAGTTGTGTCCTCTCAGATGCCGCCGTGTCTCCTCACGGGTGGGAGGATTAATTCTGCTCGGTTCCCCTAATAGTGTGATGAGGGGTTCACCTTTTCCCGCCCGGAAGCCGGTGACGCATGTTTGAGGAACTGCTCGGGCGGTTGGTGCATTGGTAAGGGTAGCGCAGGGCAACAGGCGTTTCGAGGCGCTGTCGGCCGGAGGGCAGTTACTGCCGGGAGCGTTTCCTGAGACCGAAAGGAATGGCCGATGACGGCTGATAGGGAAGGCGTGGTGATTCGCGAGATCGTGACTGCCTCCGATACGGCGTGGGAGGGCTGGAAGGAGGTCTACCTCGCCAGTTTCCCCGAGCAGGAGCGAATGAGCGAAGCGTTCTTTCTCCGGTTTTTTGCCCGGAAGGAAATTGGGGAAGCTACGCAGTCCCACATGCTGGTGATGACGCCGGAGGCTGCGGCCGGTCAAGTCCTCGGTCTGGGATTCTACGAGGTTTCCCCGGTGCTGGCGACCGGGTTTCTCTGGTATCTGGCCACACCGCCGGTTCACCGCGGCCGCGGCCTCGGCGCCCGCCTGTATGCCGAGCTCGTCGGCCGCCTGCGGGCAGAGAAGGCCCGACTCTTGCTGTTCGAGGTCGAGATCCCGGAAGTGGCCGCCCAGGAGAGCGCGGAGGCGGCCGAGTTCGCGCGGCGGCGCATTGAATGGTACCGGCGACTGGGGGCGCAGGTGTTGTGCGGCGTGGAGTACTTCCAGACTGTGGATGGACCGGCGGCGCCGGTGCCGATGCACGTGATGGCCCACCGGTTTGAGCCGATGACTGCGGAGGAAGTGTACGAACTGGCGGCGCAATTCTTCGGAACTGCGATCCAACAGCGACAGTCCCCCACATTGAAGTGACGATCGGGACGCTGTTCCGCCCGTACAAGCAGCAGTGAACGACGCGATAGGACAGGAACCGAGACATGGTGGTCACCGTTTTCCGCTCGAGAGTGCGCCCCGGCTTCGACGAAGAGATCGCCGCGCGTGGGGCACGGATGTTTGAGCTGGCTTCCGCGATGCCGGGCTTCATTTCGTACAAGGACTTCGCGGCGGAAGACGGGGAGAACGTTGCGATCGTGGAATTTGAGACGATGGAGCAGGTGGCCGCCTGGCGAGACAACCCGGAACACAGGGAGGTGCAGGCGCTGGGCCGTACCCGCTATTTTGAGGAGTTCACCGTTCAGGTCTGCGAGTTGGTGCGTTCCAGCCACCACCCTCGGTTGCCCGGCGCCTGAAGCACGGACTTCGGAGCAGGAACCCGCTACCGATCGCGGCAAGAGACAGGAAGTACGTATCCAGGGCCGAATCCATGCGCATTCCCAGGCGAACAGCAGCTTCTCTCGGGCTCGTCGCGCCGGCCCGAGACCGTTTTACGAATCGGGACGAGCAGCTTGCTCTGTTTCGTCGCGCACTGAACGCGCCGCAAGACGCGCGGCCTCCCATGCTTATGTTTCACGGAGTGCCCGGCGCCGGTAAGAAAACTCTCCTGAGTCAGATGGAACAGCTCTGCCGGGACGAGCGCCTTCCCCACGCCCGCGTGAATCTCCGGGAGGCTGCGACTCCCGGGGAAGCCCTCGCACGGGTCGCGACGACCCTCAAGCAGCGCCATCGCCTGGAGTTACGACAGTTCCAGCGTGTCCTGGTGGCGCTCGCAGCGCACGCGGGGGTGTCGCACCCCGAGACGGGGACCGTCGGCCCGGTGGTGGATCTGCTGCTGGATGGACTGGGCCTGATTCCTCTCGTCGGTCCGTTCACCTTCGTCCTCAAACTGGGCAAGAGCGCCCTCCAGGATGCCCTCGAGCGCGGCATGGAGAGTTCCCCCTTTCGTGCCGCCGTGATGCGCCTGGGGGGCCAGAACGAACTCCTGGAGCTCCTCGAACGCTCGGAGGACGAACTCCGACGCATTCTCATCGCGACGTTTGTCGCAGACGTCGATCGTGCGGCCCGTTCCCGAAAGCGCCGCGTGGTGCTCTTTTTCGAGAATCACGACGCACTGTGCGGGGAGGCTGAGAGCGCCCCCAGTACGCAGGATGACTGGCTGCGGCAACTTGCGCAACAGACCGGGGAGCGGGGGCACCTGATGGTGATCGCCGGATGTGATCGTCTCACCTGGTCCCAATCCCTGCTTCCGGCGGATGGTCCCGGGTGGCTCATCGAGCATCCAGTGGAAGGACTCACACGAGAGGCGGCGATCGAGTTCCTCCGCAAATGTGGGATTGACGAGCCACCCGGAGTGGCAGGAGGAGTGACCGAGGGGGTCCTCCGGCTCACGAATGAGGCGCCCGACGGCCGCCCCACCCGCCATCACTGCTTTCGCCTCACCCTGTGCGCCGAGGTGCTGGTGCGCGCCGCCCGGGGGGCCGGCGGCCTCCCGGATGTTTCCGTGCTTCATGCGCCCGAGACCGCTCACTCAAGCACGGATTCACTCATTCGGTGTTTCCAGGCAACCCTGCCCCGCGCGATGGGGGTGTGGCTGGAGGAGCTCTCCCTGGCCCCGCAGTTTGACGCAGAGTTCGCGCTGGAGTTGGACGCCGTCCGGCATCACGGCAATCGCCGCGCCGGATGGCGCCATCTCCGGCGACTGGCGCTCCTGGAGGAGCGGGAGCGCGGGTTCCTGGAGATGCATCCGCTGCTGCGCGAGGCGCTTCGGGAGCGAGTGGCCACGGCCGATGCACGGGTGATCCACGCCTGGGCCTATGAGTACTGGACCGAGCGCGCCCGGCAAGATTGGCAGGAACATGGCTACTACAGCGTGGAGCACCCGCGCTGGCAGGACCTGGTGCGCCTCAGCGTGTATCACCTGTGCCGATCGGGGGATGTCCTGGATGAGGGGCGGGCGTCCCTGCTCATCGTTCGGCTGCTGCTCGACGTGTACTGGTGGTGGGGGGAAAGCCTGCCGTTGCAGTTCTGGAACCAGTTGATCCAACTGGTTGAGGTCACACTCAACCAGGAGCCGGTCGGCAACCCGACGGGAGCGGGCCCCTGGGGGCGCTTCCGGAGAATTCTCGGCCTGCTTCGGGAATTCGAAGCAGCCTGGCCGAAGGGCTGGATCAAGGACCGTGCCGGCTGGGACGAGCGCGTGCGCGGCCGGTGGGGAGATGACGTAGTGGAGCGGTGGGACTGGGAGATCTGTATCCAGAGACTCGAGTCCCTCCGCTCCGAACTCGCACTGGATGGCCGATTCCGGCAGATCGCGGGCGGCGGCGTGGAGGGGATTCCGGTTCTGGAGGGGCACGTCACCGCGCTACTGGCCAGTTACCTCGGCCGGGCGTGCTCCTACCGCGCCGCGGAATGCAGGCGGGCCGCGGACCCGGAAGCAGCGCACGCGTTTCGCACGAGGGCGGAACAGGCGTTCCTGGTCCTGGAGCGCTGGTTTTCCCACCGCGAGGAGGATGCGCTGCATACCGCCTGGAGTCGGATCCTGCTGGGTGAACTCTTCCTGTTCACGAACCAGGATGCGGACGCGCTGGCGTCTACTACCACCGCACTCACACGCCTGGGAGCCGGGAAGAGAAGTGTCGGCGCGGCGATGGAGGGGGCAGCCGAGGCGCACCGCGTTCGGGCCCGCGTCTACCTGGAGCGGGGCGATTGCGAGAACTGCGGGAGTGCGCTGGGCCGCGCGCTCGCCTTCCACTCCACGGATCGCGACGAGTACACCGGCGCCTATCTCCGGGATCTGACCCACTTCGCGGAACGCCTGATCCAGTCGCGATGCGCCGGGGCTCCCGATGACGCGCGCCGGATCGAGGCTGCAATTCGGGCGGAGTGCCCCGAGTGCGCCACATCCCCTGCTCCCAAGACGGAAGGAGGGGTTCCGTCTCACGAGGTACCATCCGTTCTCGCGATGCTGCCGGCGGAGCCGTCGCCGGCCGACTTCGACGCAGCCCTCGCGTGGTTCGGACTGCGCTACGAGGAATTTCTGGCGCACGGCGAACCGGCTTGATCGAGGGGTGCACCGTTGCGGCCGCCGGCAGCAATACCCATCGCATCGCCGGTCGCAGCATCCCGTTCGGACGGAGAATGCCGCTTGCGGTTAGAATTCCGCCTGGCATTTCATGAAGCGTACTGCTTCCAGTGGGGCAGGGGATGATCCGCGGCGCCGCGCATTTAAGGCAGCGCCGTCAGGAAGCGGCCGCTAGCCTGCCGCATCCGGGTTGCGCACACTCCGCGCCGCGGTACACATTGGGCCCCGCCCCGTTCGAGGCGCCCACAGGAGCACAACATGCGGTTCATCCCCTTACGCGGCTTCATGGGCGACCCCGTCCCGTTCTGGTGGGACGGCGCCTACCACCTCTTTTACCTCCGGCGTCTCACGGAGGAGAGTGCCACGGACGGCTGCCCGTGGAGCCACGCCGTGTCCCGGGACCTGGTCCACTGGGAGGAACTCCCGGACGCGATTCCCCCCGGACCCGAGGGTGCTCCGGACTGCGGCGGGGTCTGGACCGGGTCGGTGATCGAGCGGGAGGGGATCTTCCATGCCTATTACACCGGGCATGCGCCCGAGCACGCCGAACGGCCGCAAACAGTCTGCCACGCCACCAGCCGGGACCTGATTGTCTGGGAGAAGGACCCGGCGAATCCGATTCTCCGGCCCCCGGCCGCGTACGAGATCACCGACTGGCGCGATCCGTTCGTGTTCCGGCATCCGGAACAGGGGTGCTACTGGATGGCGGTCACGTCACGCCTGCGGGAGCCGGCCTGCGCGCCCCGGCGAGGATGTCTCACCGTGGCCAATTCGCCGGACCTGGAACGGTGGGAGGTGCAGGAACCGATCTGGACCCCGTTCAGCGTCCACGCGCCGGAGTGCCCGGATCTCTGGCAGCAGGGAGAAGCCTGGCGGCTGCTCTTCTCGAACGGCACCACGCAGCTCCGCCAGTCTCCCGCCCTCACCGGACCCTGGACCACGCCTCCCGTGACCCACACGGACGGGCGCTGGCTCTATGCGGCCAAGTGTTTCCACACGCCGGAGCGGCATCTGCTCGTCGGTTGGATTCCCTCCCGCAAGGGGAACCGCGATGACGGCGCGATGCAGTGGGGCGGTACGCTGAGCCTGCCGCGCGAGGCGGTGACGGGATCAACCGGTGAGCTCGCCTGGCGGATTGCACCGGAAATCGCGGCTGCCTGGAGCCGGCCGGCTGCCGAGCCCAACTGGACCGCAGCATCGGGAACCTGGGAACAGAGTGAAACCCACCTATCCGGCGCGTCCCGCGATGGGCTCGCGCTGCTCCTCGCGGATGCCGCTCCTCCCAGCTATCGGCTGAATACTACCATTACGCTGGAGGACCAGCCGCACCTGCGGAACACCTCGTGCGGGGTGCTGCTCCGCCTGGGGGCGGACGGGGGGTCGGGCTACTGCATCGCGCTGGAGCCGGACGAGCAGCGGATTGTCTGCCGCAAGTGGCAGCGGTGGGGCGATCCCGAGCCGTACGCCGTACAGGCGCTCCGCCTGGACCGGCGCGCGCCGATCTCACTGGATCTGTACCTCGACGGCTCCTGCCTGGAGGTGGGAGTCCAGGGGCAGGCGGTACTCAGCGCCCGGTGCTACGATCACACCGAAGGCTCGCTCGCGCTCTGGGTCCAGGACGGGGCGGCGCAGTTCCGGAAGCCCCACCTGTTCCGGGCGCCTTAAGTGGAACCGGACCCCGCCTTCCCGGGGGGACGGGCGTATATGGCTGTGATGGAGGCCCGGGTCCGGACGCTGTTCCAATACCGGGCCGCGGCGCTGGCCGCGCTCGGCACGCGGATGTTCTGGGGCCTGATCCGGACGATGGTCTTCGCCGGGTTCTTCGCCGCATCCACGGCGCGCCAGCCCATCTCGCCGGAGCAGATGACCTCCTACGTGTGGCTGGGCCAGGCCATGCTGGGGATGACGCTGACGTGGGTGGACGGCGACATCCGCACGATGATCCGTACCGGCAGCGTCGCCTACGAACTCGCGCGGCCTGTGGATCTGTACTGGTTCTGGTTCGCGCGGTCGTTTGCGGCCCGGTTGGCTCCCACCCTGATCCAGGGGACACCGATCCTGCTTGTCGCCGGCCTCTTCCTCGGGCTGCGGCCGCCCCCCACGCTGGAGGCAGGGCTGGGATGGTGTCTCGGAACATTCCTGGCGCTGCTGCTCAGCAGCGCCATCGGCACGATTGCCACGATCAGCCTGCTCTGGACCGTTTCCGGCGAGGGCGTGTCCCGACTGCTGCCTTCGCTCTCCTATGTGCTCTCCGGAATGGTGGTGCCGCTCCCGTTCTGGCCCTCGTGGGTGCAGGGTGCAATGGCTGCCCTTCCGTTTGTGGGCCTCATTGACAGTCCCTTTCGCATCTACCTGGGCCAGTTTTCCGGTGCGGCGCTGGCCGGAGTGCTCCTGCATCAGGTGATCTGGACCGTGCTGCTCATCGCGGCCGGGCGCTGTCTCCTGGCGCGCGGCACGCGGCGCCTGGTTGTACAGGGCGGATAACCATGCGAGACGACCTCCGGCTGTACCTGCGCTACATCGGTGTCTCGCTCCGCGCGCAGATGGAGTATCGGACCAGTTTCGTGCTGGTGATGGGTGGCGCGCTGCTGAACACCGTGATGGAGTTCCTGGCGATTCTCGCGCTCTTTCAGCGCTTCGGCTCGCTCCGCGGCTGGCGCCTCCCCGAGGTGGCCCTCCTGTGGGGGATGATTCAGGTCTCCTCCTCTGTGGCCGACGCCTTCGGGCGCGGGTTCGACCAGTTTGCCAACCAGGTCCGCACCGGGGACTTCGACCGGCTGCTGCTGCGGCCCCGTTCGACGGCGCTCCAGGTGGTTGGACACGAGCTCACCCTCTTTCGGGTCGGGCGGCTGTTGCCGGGATTGGTCGTGTTGGGCTGGGCGTTGGCCCGTCTGGAGATTGCCTGGACCCCGGAGCGAGTGCTGTTGGTGCCGGCTGCCGTCGCCGGCGGCGCTGCGCTCTTCCTGGGCCTGCTGGTGGTCCAGGCCACGCTCTCTTTCTGGACCATCGAGGGCCTGGAGATCATGAACGCCGTCACGTACGGCGGCGTAGAGACGGCGCAGTACCCGCTCACCATCTACCGGGACTGGTTCCGGGGCTTTTTCACGTGGATGATCCCACTTGCCTGCGCGAACTTTCTTCCCGCGCACGCGCTGCTCGGAAGGCCGGCGCCCTCGCTGCCCCCGTTCTCCGGGGCGGCGCCGGATCTCATGCTCTGGCTGTCTCCCGTCGCGGGGTTCCTCTTCCTGGGGCTGGCCCTCCAGGCGTGGAAACTCGGCGTCCGCCACTACTGCTCCACCGGGTCCTGATGCATCATCAGACCCGCCCCAACTGCTCCACCGGGTCCTGATGCATCACCGCACCCGCCCCAACTGCTCCACCGGGTCTTGAATTCGCCGCCTCGCCCGCCCCAACTGCGCGGTGGCGCACAAATTAGGCAAGGTCGAACGGAAAGAAATCTGACAGGTCATGCTGCAAAATGATAGATTGTCGGCGTCCCTGCCCGGCACTATGCACCATGTCAGAGGCTTATTTCCGCATCCGTTCCGTTCCAGTGGCCTCCCCCGTGCGGATGCCCCGGCATCGTCCGCGCTGTACCGCGCGGAAGTTTCGGTCCGATCAGGCCACCTCGCTGTTGACGCTGGCGGCACTGGCCACCTGTCTTTGGGGACTGACACTCTCCTTCGCGCGGGTGGAATCCGATCCGTTTGTCTCACGGAATCATCGGGAGCCCTGGCTGCGCTTTGCCGACAGCACTGCGGGCGCCTGGAATGATGCCGGACTGAACCTCGAAGGGAAGCCGATGCGCACCTACCACACCGGCGCCTCCTGGTACGGCCCGCGCTTCCACGGCAGGATGACGGCGAACGGCGAAGTGTTCAACCGCTACGCCATGACCCTTGCCAGCCGTCAGATCCCGCTCGGCGCCCGGGTGCGGGTCGTCAACGCAGTCACGGGCCACGCCGTGCTGGCACGCGTGAACGACCGGGGGCCGTACGGGCGCCCCGGCTACACCGTGGATCTCAGCCAGGGGGTGGCGCGGAAGCTCGGGCTCGAGCGGCAGGGACTGGGACAGGTGCGGGTCGAGCTGCTGCGGGTGGAGCCCCGGCGCCGCCGGACGCGGCACCGAAGAGCGCATTGAACAGCAGCGGAAAGGTGCCGTGCGGTTGGGCCCGGAATTGCACCCGGAACCCCAGGAGAACCACCTTGCCCATCCCCCGGGTTACTTCCACGACCGCGGCGCGATCCCGGAGATGATCCGGCCCGCCGATCCATCCGCTTTGCAGCGGATTCCCGGGAGGATAGCGCGCAACCACCGTTGCGGTAGCATCCTTCGGCTCGGGCAGTAGCTCGAAGGCGGCGCTGTTCAGGAAGTAGGCGGAGGCCTGTTCCGCCATTCCGTGCGCGAGCGGATGGCGGTTGTCCACCGTCACGCCCAGGATTGCGCCGGGGCAGTAGAACCGGGAGGGGGAGAGCCCGCGCAGGACATTGCGTACCGGCAGGCGCAGCTCCTGGATTGCGAAATCGCAGGCTGCATCGAGCGTCACCATCGTGCCGCCTTCCTGGACGAACTCCGCCAGCGCCTGCACTCCCTCGGTGCCGATGCCGCCGCGGTGCTCGGGTCGATGCCACTCCCCCTGATTGCCGTTCAGGAGGCTGGTCCGCGACTGGCTGGCGAACAGGATGGCGTCAAACCGCTCGCGCAGGCGGCTGGACCGGAGATCAGCGTTCCGCACGATGGTGTAACGGAACCCGTACTGCTCCAGCAGCCAGCGTGTCCAGCCTTCGTCCATGTTGGCGGTGAAGGGCTGGTACAGCGCGAGGCGGGGCGGGGAGAGAGGGGTCTTCGGCACGGCGCGGCGCCTCCGCAAGGGCCGTCGGCGCTACATGGACCTCATGCGCGACACGGGCCAGTTCATCGGCCGCCGCCGGACCGGGTGTGCGGGGTGTGAGGACGAGCGTTCCCGCGGGCCAGTCCCGACCCGCAGCGGTGAAGGCCTCGTCGGCTGCCGCTGCCTCCCAGGCTGCGCGCGGGTTTCCCGCGAGGAGCCGGTTCACCAGTGTCGCGGCGGAGTTCCAGGCTCGCGGCACGAGATAGGCTGCCGTGCCCTCGCCGGTAAGCTTGCCTTCGGGCGGTGGGATCGGCTGCACGCGGGTCATCGGCGCCGAAAACGGCGTTTTGATCTCGATGGCACGCACTCCCATCTGAAGGGGCAGGGTCCAGCCGGTCACATCGTACGGGCGTTCCGGGGACTGTCCGGGGCGCGCCGGGCGCATCGGATAGTCCTGTGGCTCGAGCAAGTCCTTCGCGTAGTTGCGAAAGGGCTGCGCCATTGGAATCACCCACGAGCCGGCCTCGTAAGAAACACCGTCGGCCGAGAACGGAGCACGCGCCTGGTAGATTTCGATCCCGGCCTGATCCAGCACATCGAGCAGGCGGGCCGCAGCTCCCGGGTCCCGCTGGTCGGCCGGAAGTACGTACGCCGCGGGCTCCCCCTTCCGACCGGCGGCGATCGCCTTGCGGTTCAGCCGGTGGAAATACCGCTGATACGTCTCGCGCTGCTGGGCGCAGTGCTCCAGAAGGGCGCGGGTGATCACCAGTTCGTAGTCAACGATATTGCGCAGCGTCCATGTCCCGCCGCGCCAGGGCTTCGGGTAGTTGGCGCGGGACCAGAGGTCGCGGGGCGCCGGAAGCGGCCGGCGCGGGTCAGCGGCGGACGTCTCGCTGGAGGCCTCGGCGTCGGTGGGGGTGCGGCCCGGCTCGGCGCGCCGCTGTTCGATCGGGCTCGCCAGCCGCGAACTTGCGACTTCGCTGAGCAGGCCGAACATGTTGTGGTACCAGGCTCCGTTCTTGGCCGAGCCCTGCCACCACCAGGTGAAGTCCTCGCCGTACTTCGCCCCTTCCAGCCCGGCGGCGTTCAACGCGGTAAAGAGCTGCATCCCGATCTGGGAAGTCGCGGCGATGACCAGTGGGTCCTGGTTCGGGTTGACGGGATCGGCGAAGGGGGGAACAAAGATTCGCGCTCCGCTGGAACCCATCTGATGTTCATCCAGATACACCATCGGAAACCAATCGCGGTACAGCACCCGCGTGATCAGGCGCGTCTCGATCTGCGTGAGCATGTACGCGTCGCGATTGTCATCGTGCCCGGTATAGGGATGATAAAGGAACGGCAGCGGCGCGTGCTCGTAGGGTGTGCCGACGTTCTTTTGATACCAATCCACCACCAGCACCTGCCCGTCCGGATTGGCCGAGGGAACGAGGAGAAACACCACGTTGTCGAGGATCTCCCGCACGCGGGGGGAGTTGTCGGTCGCCAGTTCGTGCACCAGTTCCAGGCACATCTGCGTCGAGCCGATCTCATTGGAGTGGATGGTGCAGGTCACCAGCACGACCAGCGGGTTCTTCCGGATCAGTTCGTCGGCCTGCACATCACCCAGCTTGTACGGGTAAGCAAGCTGTTTCTGCGCTGCCTGGATCTCCTTCAAACGATCCAGGTTCCGGGGCGACGAAATGGTCAGCATCGGGAACGCGTGCCCCAGGGTGGACTTCCCCAATTCCTCGTAGCGGACCCGTGGCGAGCTCCCGGAAACGCGCTGCATGTATTCCAGGACCTGGTCCCAACGAGCCAGCTTGCGACTGGCGCCCACCCGGAATCCCAGGAACTGTTCGGGCGTCGGCAGTGAAGGACGCTGCGCGAAGGCGGCGGAAGCAAGCGCGAACAGGAGGATGGGAAGACCGAGAACGGAAATACGTCGCTGCATGTTCAAATCTACTCCGTGCCGTCAGGTCTCCCAGGCCCCCCGACGTCCCGCCGGCCCCTGTGGGGTTGCGCGGCTCTCACTCCGTGCCGGTGTCCCCCCGGGAACGCCGGCGTCCCGCGCGGGGTCATCCGGCCCACCTTCCGTGCCGGTGTTACACGCGCAGGCGGGAAAGTCCTGCCCGGGGCAGGAACCGGGAAGCAGCGAGGTGAAGTCTCCGCACGGAGGGTACTGAAATGGAGACGGAACGGAGAGAGCCGCGCTCTCGGCGGGCACGTGGTGGCGGGCAGGCGCGGACGCTGTGCGTGCTGGGGCTGATACTGTCCGCGGTCATTGCGGCCGCAGGCGGGTCTCGAGCGGCGGACCTGGAGTACCAGCGCGTTCCCGACGTGATCTACCACAAGAAAGGTGGGGTTGCGCTCACCCTGGACGTGTTCCGGCCCGCGAAACAGACAGGGATCGGCATCCTGTTCATGGTCAGCGGCGGCTGGGTCTCCAACCACAACAACATCAACATCGGCTTCATTCGGAAGCTGCTGGAGCGGGGCCAGACAGTGTTCGCAGTGGTGCATGGGAGCCAGCCGAAGTACACCATCCCCGAGATTGTGCAGGACGTTGACCGTGCTACCCGGTTTGTGCGCCACCACGCGGCCACGTTCGGAGTGGACCCTCAAAGGTTGGGGATTGCCGGGGGGAGCGCTGGAGGGCACCTTTCCCTCACTCAGGGGGCGCGGGGCAAGGCCGGCAGTCCCGAGGCAAAAGATCCGATCGATCGGGAACCGAGTCAGGTGCAGGCGGTGGCCTGCTTCTTCCCGCCGACCGATTTCCTGAACTACGGCAGCGCGGGGGAGAATGCCGTGCGCGGCCAGACCCTGCGGGCGTTCCACCATGTTTTCGGCGCCAAATCCGACTCTGCAGCGGATGCTGAAGCCGCCGCCCGCGACTGCTCCCCCATCACCTACGTGACGAAGACGATGCCGCCGACGCTGATTGTCCACGGCGATGCGGACAAGCTGGTCCCGCTGCAGCAATCCGAAGTCTTTGTCGCGCGGCTGAAAGATGTGGGAGTCGAGCACAAGCTCGTGGTGATGCCGGGCAAGGCGCACGGGTGGCCGACCCTGAGCGACGATGTGTCCCTGCTCGCCGACTGGTTCGACCAGCATCTGAAGCAGTAGCCGGAAGCGCTACGCCGGCACTGGCGTAGACGGGGCGATGGCCAGGTGTTGGGCGAGCCTCACGAGGTGTGGCGCTCGCTCCCGCGAGCGCGTAGCAGTGGGGCGCTTGATCCGGAGGGGTGCAGGAACGGGACGGGCAGCGCCGCCCCAGTGACGACGGCGTCACTTCGCAAGTTTCGCCGGAGTCCGAGGCGACAGCCTCTCCCCCCTCTTCAGCGAGCACGTCCGAATTGGTCTTTCCACCAACCGGGTGGTCTCTGGGTAGGGTGGGTGCCCCGGAGGTTCCGGCGGCGCAGGGCTGAGGGGGGCGTGGAGATTATCAGGGGGGACGAGGCTGTTGCCTCGGACTCCGGCGAGACGCGCGAGATTGGGCATTCGCCCTGGGAATCTTAGGGAAGCTCACAGAGACACTATCCCGGCTGAGCCGGCAAACGCCGGATGTTGCGGGCCCAGCCACCCGCAGCGCTACCGCACTAGGAATAGTCCTTTCGGCGAGCTTCCCTTACCGCCTACGCGCCGACCATCTCCTGAATCGGCTCGCGGTAATCGAGGAGGTACTGCGGGCGCCCCGCCCGATCATTGAGTGTGACCGAGTCCGGATCCACGCCCATGTGGCGGTACACCGCTGCCAGGACCTGCTGGCAATGCACGGGCCGCGACTCGATGTAGGCGCCGTCCGCGGTGGTGGACCCGATGACCTGCCCATGCCGGTAGCCGCCGCCGGCGACCAGGGCACAATTCACCGGAGCCCAATGGTCGCGGCCGGCCTGGCGATTGATCTTTGGGGTGCGCCCAAACTCGCCCCAGGTAAGCACCAGCACATCGTCCAGCATCCCCCGCTCCTGCAGGTCGGACACCAGCGCACTCAACGCCTGGTCGAGCTTGGCGCCATGGTCGCGTACGAGGTCAAAGTTCCGGCTGTGACTGTCCCACCGGCCGAATGACAGCGTGACCGATCGAGCCCCGGCCTCCACCAGCCGCCGTGCCATGAGCAACTGCTCGTTGGCGGTGGGGCAGCCGTCGTATTGGAACTGGTACGGCTTGCCGTCTCCGTAGCGCTCCCGTGTCTGCGGGCTCTCCTTGCTCAAGTCGAACGCATCCGCGAGCCGGTTGGACGAAAGCACTTCCATCGCGGCGCGGGTAGAGGCATCCATCGCCTGCACGTCAGAGCTGTCGAAACCGCGCCGGGTGCGATCCATCGCTTCCAGCAATCGCCGACGGTCTTGCAGCCGATCCAGCGTCATCCCCTGGAGCCGGATGATTTCGAGGCCCGGTCCGTGGGTGGAAGCATCAATCTTGGCGGCATGGTCGTAGGGGGCCGCTCCGACTGTAAACGGGCGGAATGGAGCATAGGCAGGCCCGAGGAAACCGGGATCGCCCGGGTCGGACCAGCGGCGCTCGGTAGCCGGCGCGGCGAGGCCGACGGCCGCCGGCATGGACGGATGTATCGGCCCGTGCATCCGGCTGATCACCGACCCGACTGCAGGGTAACCGCCGCCGACCGCCAGATCCGAGCGGAGCCACCCGGACATGCACTGGTAGGCATCATGCCGATCCTTGCAGCCATCCACGGATCGAATCAACGTGAAGCGATCCATGATCTTCGCGAGTTTCGGGAAGACCTCGCAGATCTGGAGCCCTTCCACATTGGTGTTGATGGCCTTGAACGGGCCACGATACTCGCCGGGCCCGTCGAGCTTGAGATCGAACGTGTCCTGATGCGGCGGTCCGCCGGCCAGGAAGATGTGAATGACCGCCTTGTGCGACTGTTTCTTGCCCGTCGCCGCCTCGGCGCGAAGCACGTCTGCCAGTGGTAAAGCCGCCATCGTGCCGAACGTAAACCCGCCTACCCGCAGAAAACTGCGGCGCGACATCCCATCGCAGTAGCGGCTCCTGGATCCGAAAATCTCGAGCATGTTCGATCTCCCGGGTGCCCCATCACCGGGCGCAAACCCACAACTTCGTTATAGCCGATAGAACGGCGCAGTGCAGAGCGATTGCGATTGCACACCGCCGTCCGGGGAAGCACAGGCCGTCGGCGAGGACCAACCGGATCTTCCGGGCGTGCGAAAGCCGGCCGGAATTCCGAAATCTCGAAACCTATGCCGTTCTTCACACTCGCAATCCGTGAGTTCATGAGGACCTACGCCGTGCCCCTCCCCACAACGCCCGAGTCCCGCCGCCCCCAACCCGGACCTGCGTTCCCGCAGCCGCGATCCACTCGCCGGGAACTGCTCCAGTCAGGAGTTGCAGGTTTCGGGTATCTGGCGTTTTCGGCGCTGGCTACCGAAGCGGCGGCGCGATCGAACAGCGCCGTGTCTGCGAGAACTCCGCACTTTGCGGCGCGGGCGCGGCGGGTCATCTTCCTGTGTATGAAGGGCGGCCCTTCGCATATGGAGAGCTTCGACTACAAGCCTAAGCTGAACGCCGATAACGACCGTCCCAGCCCGAACAAGGGGATGAAGTTTTTCGGGTGCCAGTGGCCCTTCCGTCAGCATGGGGAGAGTGGTCTCTGGGTGTCGGACCTCTACCCTCATGTCGCCCGCCAGGCCGACGAACTCTGCGTGCTGAACGGCATGCACACCGACAGCCCGGAGCATGCCGCGGCGTTGGAGCAGTACCACACCGGGAGCTTCCTCTTCGCCCGCCCGTCCCTCGGCTCCTGGGTGGTCTACGGCCTCGGCACGCAGAACCAGAACCTCCCCGCCTTCGTCACGATCAAACCCCCGATGCTGCTCGGCGGCGCCCGCTACTTCAGCAGCGCGTTCCTGCCGTCCACGTACCAGGGAATGCCGGTCGGCAGCCCGCTGGAAAACCTGTCCCGGATGAAGGTTCCCAACCTGGCGAACTCACGGTATTCGCGAGCCGAGCAGCGAGCGATCCTCGATTTCGCCCAGGGGCAGAACCGGGAACTGGCATCCCGCACCGCCGATCCGGACCCGATCGAGGGCGTCATCGAGTCCTACGAACTTGCCTTCCGGATGCAGACGGACCTGGGTGACGTGCTCGACGTGCAGCGCGAACCCGTCGCCACCCTCGATCGCTACGGCATCGGCAGCGGCAAGCCGACCGACGACTTCGGGCGTCAATGCCTGATGGCGCGCCGCCTGGCCGAGTCGGGGGTGCGATTCATTGAGCTGTGCAGTGACGGCTGGGACCATCACGGGTTCGTGGCCCGGCTGATGCCGCAGAGTTCCACCCAGGTGGACCGCCCGATCGCGGCCCTGCTGATGGATCTCCGCGAGCGCGGGATGCTCGACGACACCCTGCTGGTGTGGGGCGGCGAGTTCGGCCGCACGCCGGACGATCCCCGGGGCGACGGCCGCGGCCACAATCCCCACGGCTTCACGGTCTGGCTTGCCGGCGGCGGCGTCCGCGGCGGACTGGCCCACGGGAAGACGGACGACTACGGCTACAAGGCCGTCGAGGGTCGGGTGCACCTCCACGACCTGCACGCCACCCTCCTCCACCTTCTCGGCCTGGATCACACCCGCCTCACCTATCGCTACGCCGGCCGTGATTTCCGCCTCACCGATGTGCACGGGAAGGTGGTGCAGGAGATCCTGGCGTAGCTTCCTCGGACAAACGGATCCACGTGGTGCTGTTCCAGATGGGCCACGAGATCCACATCCTGGGTTGGCCGGTACAGGCCGAAGTAGGAACTCACGATGGAGCCGCCGACGAGGTAGGAAACCCCCAGGTCCTCCAGGGCGGTCACCACCCGGAGCACCACCCGGATCGGGTCCGACGCGATCAATAGCCCTCTGCCTCCACGTCCCAGCCGAATGCTTTGCGCATCAGTTCGGGTCCCAGCGAGCGAGAAGCGAGGCGCATAGTCAGCTCGTGCTCATCCGCCTCGGGGTAACGCCGGCGCAGATAGGCGAGTTGGAGGCGCTGCCCCGCCTGGTTCAGGGCGCGCACATTGGCGAGTTTCTGTGCCCCGGTCATCCGCCGGCAGGCTTCGACCAGGATCGCTTCGATCTCCGGGTGGGTGTCGGGGGATTGGGTGCGCATTGGTTCTGGGGGGATGCGGGGTTGAAACCCCGCGCTATGACGCAAAGTCCACCTGCGTGGACTCGGGTGGTGTGTGCCGGGGGGCGCGTCGTCCTGGTCGTCGTCCTCGAATGAGACGGATCAGATCGAGCCTTCGCTCTCGTCCTCGAGTCAGGATCGCGGGCCATTGCCACCGAGATTATATGCGACGGGCCCGGCGCGAATCCGCCAACCCCGCACAGAGATGGCGATCCGCTGGACGTCTTGACAGCTATGGGAGATGCTGACCCGGATTGCCGTGTGGCGTGTACTGCTGCACGCTCTACTTCACTCCGCAACACTGCGTATCACCTGACCCCCAACAGCCGATTCACCCCGCTGTGCAGTCAGATTCCTCATTACTCATGGCGCGCCCGGACGAAGTGGGCTGTGGGCTCGCCGGGGGAGGGCCTATGGACGTGCTTCTCGTCATCACGCTCCGGTGCCTCAGGCAGGCGCCCCTCGCACCGCTGGTCCCGTTCGATTCGGCGGGACCCACGCTCAACGAGATCAGGTTCCGACAGAGTGCGCGTTTCGGTCTGCGCCTCAAAGGCGGACCGCGCGCCGGCGGGCGGCGGCCACTTCTCGTTTGAGAATCAGCCGTTTCCGAATGTCCAGGAACAGTTGCGGCGGTTCGTTCCCTCCGCTCCCGGAACGGCGTTGTGGTACCGGCAGGGTGGCCCACTGCCGTTCGAGGAGGACCTGGTGAGTCTTGGGGCGCGCAAGACCGCGGCGCGATCGTCGAACTGCGATTGCGCCGGGGAATGGAGGAACTAACGCGCTGGGCAGAACCACAGCCTGCGGATGATCGCATGGCCGCGGGGCTGCGGGAAGAGATGCGCTTCGCGCTCGACCTGTTTCGGGGTCTGCCGCAAGAGGTGCGCCAGACAGCGCTGCGTGGAGGGTGGGCTACAGCGCCCTACGGGAAGAGGCGGCTGACGAACAGCGGCAGGTACCTTCGCCAGAGCGGCCAACTGTGGTTTCCCTCAGTCTCGTGAAATTCGTGGCGGACGCCCCGGCGAGTGAGCAGAGCGTCCAACTGTTGATTGCTTTCCAGCAGGCGGTCGTCCTTCCCGCAGGCGAACCAGAGGAGCTTCAGGCCCCTGCCCGCGTGCGACCCTTCCAGCGCGGCGGCCTCTGCTGCTTCGAGCGCACTGCGGGCCGCCGAACTGAAGCCGCCGACGAAGGCAAACCGCTCCCGGTGGCGCAGGCCAATGGTCAGGGCCTGGCTGCCTCCCATGGAAAGCCCGACGATCCCCCGATGCTCTCGATCCGCGCGCACCCGGTAGTGCAGCTCTACGAAGGGCACGACCTCGTCCAGGAGATCCTGCTCGAAGGCTTCCAGGGCACGCGCGCTCGCCTCTGCCGGAGGGAGCGGCGGGCTGACATGCCCATCCGGCATGACGATCACCATCGGCCGTGCCTTCTTCTGGGCGATCAGGTTGTCCAGGATCAGATGCGCCCGGCCGACCACGGTCCAGGCGCCTTCGCTGTCGCCAGACCCGTGGAACAGGTACAGAACCGGATAGCGCCGCTCAGAGGTCTCACCGTATCCGGGCGGTGTGTATACGACCAGCGGACGCAGCCCCCGCAGCGGGCGAGACCGGTACTGGTGCCGATGTAGGGTGCCGTGCGGTACCTCCTGAAACTCGTGGAGCAGCGGCGGCGTACCGGGTATCTCGAAGACGCTCGTGGTGGGCGAACGCTGCGGCTTCCCCTGCGGATTGGCCAGATCCGGGATGCGCAGCCCGTCCACGATGAACCCGTACTGGTACACCTCCGCCGGCAAGGGTCCGAGCGTGGCGCTCCACGGGCCCTGCGCATCCCTGGTGAGTGGTACCGGAGCCCCACCCCAATCGCCCCATACCGTTACTTCCTTCGCCGCAGGAGCCTGAAGGCGAAACGTGACACGGCGGTCCGCATGCACTTCCGGGGACACCAGCGGCGCCGGCCGGGCCGGCCGGGACTGGGTAACCTGCGTGGCGGTCTCCGACATAATTCCAGCACCTTCCGCCCCGGCAGGGGCCGGGGAACTCATCTGTGACTCCGGAACAATGAGGGCGCCGGCCCTCGTGTCGGCTGCCGGCAATACGGCACTGCCGACCAGCGCAAGAGTGACCAGGCCTGAAAAGAGGCTCCAGTGGGTGTGTTTCATCCCCGTGTCCCTTCACCTGGCGTCTTCTCGACGGAAGGCGCCGACCGCTTCAGCGATGCGGGATCACCGGCAGCACCACGTGCGAGGGGCAGGCAGTGGAGTGATGGACTGTCTGCTGCGCAGGGCGCTGCTCCGTATCCACCCCGAGGGCGTGACCGGTGTTCGGGTTGCGGTCAAAACGCGGGAAGTTGGACGAGGAAACCTCCAGGCGAACCGCGTGTCCCTTCTTGAAGACGTGGCCGGTGACGCCGAGATCCACCTCATAGCGGTAGACCTTCCCGGGTTCCAGGAGCGTCGGGTCGGTCCGGCTCTCGCGGTAGCGGGCGCGCAGGATGCCATCACAGAGGTTCATAGCGTAACCGGAGGGCCAGACATCCACGAGCTTTCCGGTCCAGTCGGTATCCGGGGCGTCTGTTTCCGCATAGAGGACGAGCGTGATCGGACCGGTCACCTCCAGGTCTTCGGTCAGCACCTCCCCGGTGTAGCAGAGAACGTCGCCGCGCATCTCGACGGGCCGCTGATCGTACGGTCCCCACGGCACGATGTGCGGCGAGCAGCAGTTATTGCCGCCCATCGTCTGGACGGGGTAGCGCGGATCATACGTGAACCGGTCTGCCGGCTCCTCGCCCGGGGGCTCCGGAGCCAGGACGCCGTCCCCGAGCACGCTGTTGGCGCTGCCACGCGAGTGCAGGTGCCAGCGCTGCCAGTCCGTACGCGCGAGCGGCCATTCGTGCTCGTCCCGCCACTCGTTGATCCCCATGATACAGAGACGCAGCGGAGGCTCATCCACAATGCCGCCGGGGATGCCTTTCAGCCAGTGGTCCAACCACTGCAGTTCCAGCGCATCAAGGTCTACCTGGGAGTCCGGGCCGAAGTCAATGTCTCCGGTCCGGGGCGACACGCTGAGCGAGTGCGCCCAGGGACCGATGATGAGGCGGCTCCGGCGGGCTTCCGGCGTCGCTCCGTGTGCCCGGAGACCATTGAAATTATCGAAGGTGTGCTGGGCATAGAGGTCATACCAGCCGCCCATGTTGAACGCCGGGGCGGTGATGTCACCCCAGCGGGCGCTCACATCGAGCCCCTTCCAGTAATCGTCGTAGGTCGGGTGGGCAATCCAGTTCTTGAAGAACGGTAGGTTGCGACCGGCCAGCTCGTCAGCCTGGTTGAGCGGCAGGCCGCGGAATGCCTCGGTCCAGTGGTGGAAGTCAATATTCTGCCCGGTGCGGCCGTTGGTGCGCATCCCCCAGGTCATCAGTACGTTCCACTGGAGCGCTCCGCCCAGGTAAACCATTCCCTCGAACCACTCCGTGCAGATGACCCGGGGCGCCATGCAGGTGAGATGCCGGCTCGCGAGTGGGGCACTGGCCCACTGGACCCAGCCGAGGTACGATCCGCCGGACATCCCGATGCGGCCGTTGCTCCACTCCTGCCGCCCGATCCACTCCTGCGTGTCGAAGCCATCCTCGCCGTCGGTGACCAACGGCTCATAGTCCCCTTCGGAGTCCCACCGGCCGCGAGTGTCCTGGAGCGCACAGACGTAGCCCCGGTTGGCGAGTCGCCGGGCCTTCTCAATCATCGCCTCCATGTTGTTCCCATAGGGAGTGCGCACCAGCACTGTCGGAAACGGACCGCGATCCTTCGGCAAATACAGGTCCGTGGACAGCGCTACCCCGTCTCGCATGGGCACGCGGACGTCCAGGCGCATCTCGATGTCGTAGTGAGAAGGCACAGCAGTCTCCAGTAAGTCCCCGGGAGCGCCGTCGTCCCGGTACCGTCGGATATCGTTCCCCCTGAGCCGTGCAGAACCCTTCTCGCTGGAGGCGGCCTCCCGGCAAGCCCACCGGGCGCGGTACTGCGAACCGGCGCATCGCTCCCGCGAACATCCGGGGGCAGAGTGAAGAGCCGAGCCGACTCCGGACCAGACGCTTCTCGTGCCCCACCCGGCTCGGGCCGGCTCTCAGTTCGCCGTGCGGTGCTCCCGGATGTAATCCCAGTTCAGTCGATAGCCCATGCCGGGCTCCTGCGGGATTGCGACGGTGCCGTCGGCGTCCAGAGGGTCGCACAGTGCTTCCAGATAGGGAGGCGGCGTTTCGTAGTCCACGCCGGGTGCTTCCAGGCCGCGCTCATAATACTCGCAGACGTCTTCGCTGGTGGCGCCGAGAATCTGGAGGTTCCCGAAGCCTGCCATGTGCATCTCGCACCGCACCCCGAAGGCCTCGCAGATCGCCGCCATCTTGTGGCACCCGGTGATGCCTCCGCGCAGCACGTCAATGCGACTCATGTCCGACGCGCCCCGGTGAATCCAGTCCGCGCGCGTGTAAATGCTGCCGGCGGCAATCTCCGGTGAGAGGATCGGGATGGAGAGTTCCCGGGCAAGACGGATGTAGGAGTCTACGCGATACTCCGGCATCGGATGCTCGTACCAGTAGAAGCCGAGTTCCTCCAGCACTCGCCCCACCCGCACCGCCTCCTCGAACGTGCGGTAGGTGCCCCACGGGTCGTACATCAGCATCATGTCGTCCCCGACCCGGTCGCGCACCCGCCGGCAGACTTCAATATCCTGTTCCACGTGCGACGGCCGGCCGGGGTCCGCCTCACCCGTGACGGGGTTCCAGAAATAGTAAGGATGGATCTTGTACGCGCGATAGCCGCGCGCTTGACATTCTGCAGCGTGGTCGGCGTAGACAGAGGGTGGGCCCATGTTCGGAAAAGTGCTGGAATAGGCTTTCGCCCGCTCCCGGGCGCCCCCCAACAGCTTGTGGATCGGCACGCCGAACGCGCGGGCCTGGAGATCCCACAGGGCCATGTCTACCACGCTCAGCAGGTTCTCCGGCAGGTTGGCCACCCACATCCAGTGCCAGAACTTCTCGCGATCGAACGGGTCCTGTCCGATCAGCAGAGACCGCAGCCGTCCCTGGAGCACGCCCACTTCGTCCGGCGTCAACCCGTCCTGGTCCCCGTGCCCGTGCCCGCCCAGATAATAGCCCTCGGCGCCGGTGTCCGTGGCTATCCGGGTGAGAGTCTGAATCACCATCGTCTCCGGCAAGAGCTCACCGTGGCGGAACTGCCTTCGGGGCACGCGGAAAGGGATCACCTCCAATTCGGCAATCTTCATCTCAGGCCGTTCCTCCATAGAGTTCCTCAATCACCTCGTCCAACTCGCGCCGCATGAACTCGTCCACCGGCGGGATCGGGCCCCGCACGAACGCGGTGGTCAGCACACCCCGGCGCCGCAGGAGCTCTTTGTGGACGTAGTAGAACGCGCCCCATCCCTGTCCGGCCAGACGATTCACCGGGGCAATCCACCGGTCGTGGGCGGCGCGGGCGCCGGCGATGTCCCCGGCGGTGCAGGCGTCCCAGACCGCCACAAACGCTTCCGGCTGGCTGCATCCCGGCATTGTGCCCCGAGAGCCGCGGCGCAGTTCCTCAACCAGGAAGTTGCCTCCCGCCCCGCCGAAGATCGTCAACACCGACCCGGCCTGCGACACTGCATCAGCTACCCTTTGGGGCGGCGGGATGTTCTCGACCTTGATGTAGCGCACATGTTCACTGTCCTCCCCGATCTGCCGCGCCAGGTTGCCCGGGACGGGCGTGACCGGCGTATCCTGGATGAAGATCGGGATCCGGACCGCGTCCGAAATGGCCCGGAAGTAGGCCCGACACTCCACCGGACCGACCGGGACAATGGTCGGCGGCATCACCATCAGCGCATCCGCCCCGAGTTCCTCGGCCTGGCGGCTGTACTGCACCGCCAGTTCTGTTCCCTGCGAGCCCGTGTTGATGACCACCGGTACCCGACCGGCGGTTTGCTGGACGACGACGCGCGTCACGTGCGCTCGCTCCGCATCCGTCAGGCGGAATATCTCGCTGCCCAGGGCGACTCCGAGCCCGTGGACCCCGGCCGCCAGATTGAACTCGACTACTCGTCGCAGACTCTCGTCATCCACCCGTGCCTGCTCATCAAACGGCGTGACCAGAATAGGGAATACACCTCGCACCTCTACCACCCTCCTACCGGGATCCTGTGTCCCGCCCGTGCCCGTGACCCCGTGCAACGGCAAACGGCGAAGGGACTCGCATTCCGCGCCCCTTCGCCGTTTCGCTCCCGTCTGTTTGTGCGATCAGCGGCGCCTGCGCTTCTTGTCGCGCGGCAGTTCCGGCTCGTCAATGGTAACCGGCGGCGGCGGCGCCTGGGTGCGGGCCAATCCGCCCATCACGACAGGGACGCCGGGCGCGAATCCTGAAGGCTGGGTGTTCTCCACAAACACCGGCGTGACGCCCGACCGGGTAGTCACCACGCGCGGAGCCGCGGGCGCCGGGACGGCCGGAGCGCTCGGAGGCGCGGCGGCTACTGCGGGACTGGGACGCACCGGGGCTACGGGCTTCGGGGGAGCCACGGGATCGGCAGGGGCCGCGGGATCGGGCGCGGGCAGGGCGGCGACCCGCGGAGGGGTGGCTGCAGGCTGCGGCGTACCCGCACTCCCACGCAGCGGGCGCGGGCTGATCGGGGTTGCCGGGGGTGCAACAGCTACGAGGGTCGGCTTGGGACCCGCCGGTGCGGCCGGGGCAGGCGCGGGCGGCTCCGGCGCTGCAGGCGCGGCCGACGCGGGGCCTACGGCTGCTACCTTCGTCTCCGAGTTGATGAAGCCCGCCGGAACCTCGAATTCCGCTTCGGGGATGGTGCCGATCTGCACGCGGCGCACCTCGGTGGCGGATACGGTAAACTTGCGGGTCGTCCCTTTCTCATTCCGTGTCTGGGCTACGGCCTCTTCCACCACGCTGGTGGTCATGGCAAGCGCGACGCCGTTCAGAGCACGGATCCGGTCGTTCAGGGCGCGGAGGGGGAGGATGAAGGCATCACCCCATTCTCCGCCCGCCACGCTCGCCTGTTGGAGCGACATCGCAGTGCCGAATGCCTCGACATAGGCTTCCTCGAACGGCCGAACTTCCTTCAACAATGCTTCGTCACGGCAGAGCCAGACTTCCTGGTCGAAGGTGAAAGTGAAGCGTGCTCCGGTCGTAGGACGCTGGGCGCCGACCACCACACGCGCCATCACCTGCTCGGCGTCGTAACCGGCGATGCGGCGCATCTTCCCGGTCGGCGTCACCTCCATCTGGGTGGTTTCCGTCTGGTAGATGCTGCGGAGGTACTGCTCCGTGGCACTGCGGGGGGCCTGAACGCCCTTCTGCACTAGCCGCCGGAACTGCTCGTGGGTGATCTCACGGTAACTCCGCTCCTGCGGATCCAGTTCCCAGATCAGGTCCCGGTCGGGGCGCGCGATTTCGACGGCGGCCCCGTAGCGAGCGCCGGCGTGAAACAGAGCGCCCTTCGGCTCGGCCCGCGTGACCACGGCACGCCGATCTCCCTTTACTGCGATCCAGCGACTGATCGTCGAATCCAGGGTCGTGCCCGTTTCCTCAAAGCGCACATCGGCCTGCACCGCGGCCGGCAGCGCCAGCAGTCCCAGCAGCAGCCACCGGGCGGTCCGGCGCATTTGCACAGCAGTGTTTCGTTTCACCACGCACCTCCAGGCCTCCGGGCGGCCGAAAAGCCAATTCAGGTTTAGATTGTCCGCAACGGGATCAGACTCCTGCGTGTCGGAAAAACGTTACGCGGGACTGGGGTGAGATGCGGCCATGTGTGACGCGATACTACCTCCGACAGGGAAAGTGCCGCGTACGCGCGGGTGGCTGCGCAGATGAATCGCTGACTTTGTCCCTGCCGCACAAGTGAGCTATCATCAGTGGGGGCGGTGCACCGACGCGGGCATCCAGATACTTCCGGGACTCATCATGGCCAAACATATCCTCACGGTAGACGACGAAGCGGGTATCCGTCGCCTGGTACAGTTGAACTTGCAGAGAGTCGGCTACCGGGTTTCATCTGCTCAGGATGGGGTCGAAGGCCTGCGCATGATGGAGGCCGATCCGCCCGACGTAGTGATCCTGGACATCACGATGCCGAATATGGACGGAATTGAAATGCTGCGGCGCCTTCGGTCCGATCCGGCCCGAAAGCACGTGCGGGTCATCATGCTGACAGCCAGGTCTCGTGATCAGGATGTGTTTGAGAGCGAGCGCTCCGGCGCGGATTTCTATCTCACCAAGCCCTTCAGCCCACAGGGTCTCCTGAATGCCGTGGACGAGGTGCTGCGCGCGGGCGAGCGCCGTGAGGAAGCGACAGAATGCGCTCCGGAGCCGGTTGGGTAGGCGGTATCGCCTCGCGCCGGTCGAGAGTTCCAGGTGCGAACCCGGGTGGGTGAACGCGCCGTGAAGTCCCTCTATCCCCCGCCGGCGCCGAGCAATTCTGCTCGCACAATGTGCGTGCCCGCGACCATCGCGACCAGCTTTCGGTAGGCGGCCCAGCGTGCGGTCTGGCTGAATCCGCAATCGGGAACGATCCAGAGCTTTTCGGGCGATACATAGCGCAAAGCGATCCGGATCCGCTCGGCTACATCTTCCGGCGTTTCGATGTAGTAGTTCTTCACGTCCACCACTCCGATGGCGAGTTCTTTTTCGTTGGGGAACCGGGCCCACAGGTCGATCTCCGCCATCTCCCGGCTCGCATACTCCAGGACAAACTGGTTTATGGGGCAGTCCAGGATGGAGGGGAAGAGCGGAGCATAGCTGCGCCTGCCGACCGCGCGGCCACGAAAGTTCCCGAAGCACATATGCATGCTCACTTTCGCGTCCACCCCCCGTACGGCACGGGCAATGAGATCCACAAATGCCTCGGGGCGGTCCGGATACACGGCGGCGGACGGCTCATCGAGCTGGATGAAGGCCGCCCCTTCGGCCACACACTGGAGCAGTTCGGTGCGAATGAGCTCGGCCATGTCGCGGGCCACCGCGTAGCGGTCGGCGTAGACAGTCCCTCCCTGAGGCCGTCCGGCCAGCGTGTAGGGTCCGGGGCAGGTCACTTTCAGCGGCCGCTCGGTGAATTGCCGCGCAAAGCGGAATTCTTCCAGGATGCCGAGGCCATCCGGGGCGGAGATGCGATCCACCACGCGGTAGCGATCCCGCATGTCGTGGCCGTCCGGCCCCAGTGTGCGCTGGGGCGGCAGCTTCTCCAGACCGCGGAGTCTCCCGTAGAACCCCAGGTTGAAGTCCACGCGGCGCATCTCCCCCTCGGTGGGTAGATCTATTCCGGCGCGTTCCTGGTCGAGGAGCGCCATCCGCGTGGCGTCGTCGTACGTTTCCTCTCGGTCCGTCGGGCCGAATTCGCCGCGCTCGATCGCTGCAACGGCGGCACAGAACCAACTCGGCGGCGCGTAGCTTCCGATGGTGCTGGTGGGGAGCAGGGGAAGGGAGGGCATCGTTTCAGGGAAGGTCGGCCGGGATCTTCGCGGGGTCGGGCCACTGCCTGTGCCACGAGGTAGCCTGCTCGTAGGCCAGTCCTAACCGCAGCAGCAAGTCCTCACGATAGAGGGCGCCGACGAACTCGATGGAGACCGGCTTCGCTTCGTGCAGCCCACAGCGAGTCACCAGGCTGGGGTTCCCGGCGAGATTGGTGTACGGCATGGTCGGGCCGTCGCCGGCGACGGTGACGTATGCGTCGAGGTCATCAAAGACTTCCGCCATCTCGCCCTGAAGCTGGCGACGCACCCGCAGTGCCCGCAGGTAGTCCACCGCGGAAATCAGGGTGCCGGTGCGAAAGGTGTTCGGCCAGGCATTCTCGTGCTGGCGGGCCAGGAGGTCCAATTTGCCGCTCTCGGTGAGATCGGCGAACGCCGCTGCCGACTCCGCGCCGAGTATCACCGGAATGAGCGCCCGGTAGGCATCCGTCGTGCGCGGCAACGTGATGGGGCGCAACTGCACGCCGAGGCGCGTGAGGACCGCAAGCGCGTCTTCATAGATTTTGCGCCGCGGCGAGTTTTCGGGAAGCGCCTCGATCTGTGTCGTGTCCAGGCCGACACGGATGCCGGAAAGGGGCAGGCGCGGGTTCCATACGAACGGCACCGGCGCATTTGCGCTGGCGTCCCGCCCGTCCGGCCCCTGAATCGCGGCGAAGACGGCGGCGCAGTCCTCCACCCCCCGGCACATCGGTCCCAGCTTGTCCAGCGTCCAGCAGAGGGACATGGCGCCGGTGCGGGGCACGCGGCCATAGGTGGGCCGGAGCCCGGTCACGCCGTTCACAATGCAGGGGCTGACAATGCTCCCGTGGGTCTCGCTGCCGATGGAGAAACCCACGAGCCCGGCAGCCGTGGCGCTTCCGGGGCCGGCGGAAGACCCGCTCGAACCGGTCCGGGGTTCCCAGGGGTTCCGGGTCATCCCTCCGAACCACACGTCTCCCATCGCCAGTTCGCCCAGGGTGAGCTTGGCGACCAGCACCGCGCCCGCCGCATCCAGGCGACGCACGACCGTAGCATCATAGTCGAACACCTGGTGCTCGTAGGGTTTCGCACCCCAGGTGGTGCGGATGCCCTTCGTGGCCAGCAAGTCCTTCGCGCCCCAGGGACTGCCGTG
>SXGS01008843.1_pt1 | contig 26664 bp, 18 predicted proteins | sample 3174681 | NCBI WGS metagenome assembly SXGS01 (sample SAMN11356861, study PRJNA531348) | freshwater metagenome | isolation source: freshwater sample F1-80 | place: China: Fuxian Lake, Yuxi | collected 2017-12-25 | reverse complement strand
GGCGACCGCGGGGGCGGCCTCGACGACGGGGGTCGCGCGGCGCGGGGCGCGGGGCGCGGGCGCGGCGGCCTTGACGACCTCCTTGAGCCTCGGAGCCCCCGCCGGGCGAGCCCGCAGGGCGGCCTCATCGACCTCGCCTGTATCCAGGGTGGACTTGACGGACTTCTCGAAGACGGCCAGGAGCCGGGCGACGATGCCGCGGACGTCCTCCGAGGCGAGGATCCGGTCGGCGTCGGCGAGGTGGGCGTCGGCGGCGTCGAGGGCGCTCAGGCGCTGGGTGAGGTCGTCCCAGGCGCGCTGGCTCTGGAGCAGGACGATGTCCTCGGGGGAGGGCATCTCGCGCTCGGCCAGCTCCATCTTGAAGACGCGGCGCAGGATGTACCAGGTGCCGATCTCGCGCGGGGAGATGAGGCTCAGCGCGACGCCCTGCTTGCCGGCGCGGCCGGTGCGGCCGGTGCGGTGGATGTAGGTCTCGGGGCTGTCCGGCAGGGTGTAGTTCAGGACGTGGCTCAGGTCGGAGATGTCGATGCCGCGGGCGGCGACGTCGGTGGCGACCAGGAAGCAGATCTGGCCCTCGCGCAGCTTGCCGAGGGTCTCCTCGCGGTCGGCCTGGGGCAGATCGCCGTTGAGGACCTCGGCCGTGTAGCCCTGCTTCTTGAGGAAGTTGGCCACCAGGAAGCTGTCCTCGCGGGTGTTGCAGAAGACGATGGCGCTCTCCGGGTTCTCATGCTCGATGATCCGGGTCAGGTCCCAGAGGCGGCCCATGCCGGAGACGCGGTAGAAGGCGTGGTGGACCTCCTCGGCGGCGACCTGATCGGAGGACAGCGTGATGTACTCCGGGTTGTCCAGGATGTGGCCGGCGAGGTTCTGGATATCCTCGCCGACGGTGGCGGAGAAGAGCAGGGACTGGCGGCTCTCGGGCAGGCGCTCGACGATGGCGGTGAGCTCTTTTTCGAAGCCCATGTTGAGCATCTCGTCGGCCTCATCGAGGATGAAGAGCTTGAGGTGCTCCAGGGTCATGGCCCGGCGCTTGAGGAGGTCCAGGAGGCGGCCCGGGGTCGCGCAGACCACCTGGGCGGTCTTGAGGTCGTCGAGCTGCTGCTGAAAACCCGTGCCGCCGTAGACGCAGGCGACGGGGATGTTCTTGTGGGCACCCAGGCGCTCGAACTCGCCGCCGACCTGCTTGGCCAGCTCGCGGGTCGGAGCCAGCACCAGCACCTCGACGCGGCAGGTGCCGGACTCCAGCATCTCGATGGCGGGGATGGCGAAGGCGGCCGTCTTGCCCGTGCCCGTCTGCGACTGCACGATGAGGTCGATCCCGGCCAGGATCAAGGGCATGCAGGAGGCCTGCACCGGCGTGGGGCTCTGGTAGCCGACCGCGTCCAGGCTGTCGTAGATCTCCTGGGACAGGTGGAAGTCCCGGAAGCTCTGAGAGGCCGGGGCGCTGACCTGACCGACGCCGCCCGCGATCCAGTTCGGGGCCTTGATGTGGTCGAAGGGCGAAGGGCTCGAAGGCGTAGGATCGATGCTCATGGAGTTGCTCTGGAATCAGTAATCAGTGGGTATCTTCGCCCGATGAAGGACGAGCGCATATCAAGACAATCGAAAAACACTTCAACCCCCCGAGATCATTCAAGAAGGGGGACTGCGCGGGCTCGGCGACCTTCAAGGGCCGCAGCGCACCTTCATCCCGCGAGGAGCGCCAATGCGCTGTGAAACTATCAGCCGCGCCCTGACTTGTAAACTCCCGCAGCGCTCGATTTGAGGCCTCGCCCTGCCCTGCCCCGCGCCTGCGATCCTCCGCCCCCTCGGGGCGGGCTCGATGGGCCTCAGACGCCGAGCCCGGCCTGGATCACGGGCACCCCGAGGGACTCGCCGACGGCCAGCGCGACCGCGTAGGAGGCCCCCTTGTCGGGCGAGGCCTCGATGAGGGGGACGACGGAGCCGTCGTAGAGGGTCAGACAGAGGGTGAAGGCCTCGACCTTGACCTCCGGGCGGGCCTCGTCCATGGGGTAGCGGGTCATGCCGAAGAGGACGGACTCGACCTCGTCGATCCAGATGTCCCTGTCCCGGCCCCCCATCACCCGTGAGGCCGCCGCGTAGACCCGCACGAGGCCATCCTGGGGCATCACTCGCCCGAGCGGGATCTGGCGCGCCGTGGGGCGACCGGCGAGCATGATGAGGATCGAGCCGATGACCACGGTCGACAGCGGGATGACGAGGTCGATGGGATCGTCGAAGCGGCGCCAGGAAGGCACGAGGAAGGTCAACAGGAGCGCGCCGCCGATCAAGACCCCGCCCCAGAAGCGCAGCCGCTGGCCGGAGCGATCAAAGCGATGATCGAGGATGAGGATCGTGCCCTCGTCGTGACTTATGGTGGGTTGCTCTATCAATCGTCAGTATCGGGGGATGATTGTAACGCCCCACTTGCGGGCCTCGACACGGGCAGCATCGCATCAATGATAGGTGACATGGCGGCTGGTGCTGGCACGCGCGCTCGTGGTTGATGCGGGAGACAATGGCGGGACCCGACCTGCAGCCCGGTCCCCGACCCAAAGTGCGCGCCTGTCGCAGGAGGGCAAGGGGCCTGTCATATTTTGTCGGGCCAACCTGACAGCGCCATCGCCGTCCGGTGCCGCGCGAGATGCGGGTCCGCTGGCGCGCGGCCTCCTCGTCCGGCGATGCGTGGCTCGACCTCATCCTGCGACAAGTCCTTGGGCTCGACCGTGAACGACTGGGCTCCTGACAGCGCCGCAGGGCTGTCACGCGATCGCCCGTAGGGGCCCTATTCGAAGAGCGTCGTGTCCGCCGCTTCGCCGAGGTCGAGGCCATCCTCAGTCGCGACAAAGTCCCCCTGGAGCTCCACCGGCGGGGTTCCCGAAACACGGGCGAGCCTGACCGTCGTCCGATCCTGAACCGCGATCTGAAGCGCGAAGGTCTCGACATCCGGCTCCATGGGCGTCTGCACGCCCTCGCAATCGGTCTCGAAGCCGGGCTCCGCGACTTCGACGGCCAGCGGGACGGTGACGCAGGGGTGGGAAGGCGCGCAGACGATCGTCGCGCTCGTTGTGACCGTCGGTGACTGCGATCGCTGCCTGCACTCGCCGTCGGTCGCAAAGTCCGCTGAATGGGTGCTCAACGCGTAAGGAAACAGGATCCAGCCGTGCACCGCGGCGATGGGACCGACGTCCTCGATCGACACCACGGTCTGGCTTCCCGGCACAACCCAGTCTCCGCCGAGATCATGAACCTCGACGGTCACTTCAACGTCGGTGGCTTGCGCCAGGACGAGGTGATAAGAGGCCCCGAATGCGTTCGGCACGGTCGCAATAAAGACCGTCATGAAACGCGACGGGGCCTCGTGGACGCCCTTCAAGTCAAGGTTCGGCTCAACACCAGCCTCATAATCTTCCGGACGAAGCTCGCCTCCAAAGAAGGTCCTGAGGCGCTCAAGAACGACAGGACGGACCGACTCTCCCGCCAGCGTCGGGGCCTTCTGCTCGACGTCGCGCTCCTGGACGAGGGCCTCGGGGGCTTCATCGGGCACGCCTCGGACATCAGGCTGCGCCGTCCTGCAAGCCTGGGCCATGAAGACAAGGCATCCCACCGCCGCGACGATCATCCTTGAAGAGCTGCTCATCGAATCGCCTCGCTCTGGGAGCGCCTTGGGGTCGCCGCGCGACGTCCTGAAGACAAAGACGGCCCCTGCCTCCTGAAGACAACCGCACGGCGGAAGACTGAACAGGTAGGATAACACAGGGACGCGAGGGGTTGCCCACCACGGCCCGAGGCAGCGACGTCGGCCGCGGCCCTGAGGCTGATTGTGGGTGGTGGATGTGGGACTTCGGAGGTCGAGGTCGCCGCCGACCTCGACAGCGACGAGGTGCGGGGCGCCTGGATCAGTATTGGGGGATGATCTTGAGCAGGAGGGCGTTCTCGGGGTTGCGAGACTCGTTGATGTTCGTGATGTAGACGGCAGGATCGTCCTTGACCGGGCAGGAGTACTCGCAGGCGCCGCAGCCGATGCAGCGCTCCGGATCGACGTGGGGCCGCTGGAGCTTGATCTTCTCGGCGCCCTCCTTGCGCTCGACGGTCACCTCGACCTCCTCGACCCAGATGGCCTTCGGGGTCGTGGGGCACCACTCCTCGCAGACGATGCAGGGCGTGTCCATGGCCCAGGGCAGGCACCGGCCCCGGTTGTAGAAGGCCGTCCCCATGCGGATGGCCTCGAAGCCCTCCGTGCCGAGCTTCTGCGCCGTCTTGATGGGCTGGATCGCGCCCGTGGGGCAGACCGACCCGCAGAGCGTGCAGGAGTGCTCGCAGTAGCCCACCCGCGCGATCGCGATGGGCGTCCAGATGCCCTCCAGGCCGGCCTCGAAGGCGGCCGGGTGCAGGAAGTTCGTCGGGCACACCTTCATGCACTCGCCGCACTTGATGCAGCGCTCCAGGAAGCTGTCCTCGTTCACCGATCCCGGCGGCCGGATCAGCTTCGGGTTGTTGTTCTCGAAGAAGCCCGCGCTGGCCCGGCTCAAGGGCAGCAACACGGCGCCGGCCGCCGCCGAGGTCAGGAGCGTTCGCCGCTGCATGTCCGCCCCGACCGTGACGTCCGAGCGCCTCGGGAAGAACTGGAAGTGGATCACGTCCTCGGGGCAGGCGCCCTCGCAGTTGAAGCACAGGTGGCACTCGGCCGCGTGCCACTGCACCCCGCCCTGCGGCTCGGCGGCGCCCTGGCAGTTGAGCAGGCACAGGTTGCACCCCGTGCACTTCTCATGATCCTTGCGCATCCCGTAGATGCTGAAGCGCGAGAAGATCCCCAGCAGCGCCCCCAGCGGGCACAACATCCGACACCACAGCCGCGTGATGAAGCGGTTCATGAACACCAGGCCCAGGAACATCACGCTCAAGAAGACCGACCCGTTGTAGATCGCCTGATCCTGGGTGAAGACGCTGGCCCGCAGCGTGTGGCCCTTGTCGGCGGCCACCTGCAAAAACTCCATGTTGGTCAGCGCCAGCAGATCCAGGCCGTGGGTGGCCGCGTAGTTCATCCCCGGGATGATCCCCAGCCCCACCGAGCGCACCATCAGGCAGATCGGGTCAAGCAGGCCGATCTGCACCGTCGAGAAGACCGAGGCGACCAGGAAGCCCACCAGGAGGTAGAACTTCAGCCGCATGAAGGGCGCCAGCCTGTTGCGCTTGATCCGCTTGCCGCCCCGGATGTCCGGCCACAGCGCCGCCGTCCAGTGGTGCAGCGTCCCGAAGGGGCAGATCCACCCGCAGAAGAAGCGCCCGACGAGCAAGGTCGGGATCGCCAGCAGCACGCACCACACCAGCCCCTTGAACAGGGACTGCGCCGCAATGGCCGTCGACAGACCCACCAGCGGGTCGATGGAGAGGAAGATGTTGACCGGCATGTCCAGGCCGACCATCGCCGCCTCGTCGGCCGACAGCCCCGCCCCCATCCCCGACTCGAAGTCCGGGATGTACTCCGTCTTGGCCAGCAGGAAGAAGAAGAGGAAGAGGAAGAAGGCCTGGGAGGCCCGCCGCAGCCAGACCAGCGCCCTGCCCTTCTGGCTCGTCGCGCCGAACTCCCGCGCCTTGCGGATCGAGTCCTTGGCCGCCGGCGTGTCCGCTGCGACGTGCTGCTCTGCACTCTTCGGGACGTAGATCCCTTTCCACCCCAGCGCCATCGCTCGTCTCCCTCAGGTCACTTCCTTGAACCTGACCTTCTTGATGTCCGCATTGCCAATGATCCCATCGGACATCTTCAAGTACCCGATATCCATCGGGTTGTTGCCCAATATCACGGCCGCCTGGGCGTCGATGGCCACCTGATCCGTGCCCACGACCAGCAGATCCCGCACCTCCGTGTCGGAGAAGCTGCCGCCCTGAGGGCCGTTGCGCACCAGCACCCGCAGGGCGTCGAGCACCACCAGGGTCGGCCTCATGAAGTTGGACAGGTCGAAGATCGACGTGTGGATGTCCTGATGCAGCAAGTTCCGCTGCCCACCCAGGATCCCGTACCAGTTCTTCATCACCCCCGTCACACGGGTCAGGTTGTGGTGCTTGCAGATGGCCATGTTGATGACCTTGTCCGCGAAGATCAGCGGCGTGTACACCGGCCACTTGTCCAGCAACCGACCCTTGAGCACCATCTCCCGGAAGCGATCATTGCGCGGCAGCAGGACCTTGGCCCCGGCGTTGTACGCCATCTGCCCGATCCCCGAGCGGTTGTAGGCCCGGTTGGCGTCGTTGCAGCTCGCGTCCGTGACCACCACCTCGCTGGCCCCGGCCTCCAGACACAGCGCCACCATCGTCGCGACGAGATCGGGGTTCGTATTGGCGGCGTGCTTCGGCACCCTGTCCCAGCCGATGTTGGGCTTGATCGCCACCCGATCGCCGCGCTCGATGAAGCGCGAGATTCCCCCGAGCAGCTCCACCGACCGCCTCAGCGTCTGATCCGGGTTCGAGCCGTGGATCTGCACCACCTCGGGGTAGCGGGTGTCGTCCGGCACGGCGTAGTTGCGCACCATGCCGACCTTGTCCTCGACCTGGAGGCGGCTCTCCCTGTCAAAGAGCGCCGCCGCGCCACCCCCGATGACCCCCGCGCCGATCACACCCCCGGCGCCGATCTTCATGAAATCGCGCCTGTCTATATCCTCGCCCTTATAAGGCGACTTGATCTCACCGGCCTTGGCCATCGAACCCCTCCCGCCGACCCTAGAGCGAACCCAGCAGCGACTTCGTCAGCCCGCCGGCCGCCGCCGCGTCCTTGAAGTCCCTCCCACCGGCCACCGTCGACCCCTTGAGCCCTATCGTGTGGGTGCCGTAGTTGTCCTCGAAGACAAAGCCGCTGGCACCCTCGAGCCCCTCCAGCGCCTTGAGCCCCCCCTTGTCCTTGATCGCCTGCTGGCCGTCGAGGGTCTTGCGGATGGCCTCAAGCTGCGCGCTGGCCTCCTCGGCCGTCGCAAACTCCGACACGAAGAGCGTCGCCAGCTCCCCCTCCCCGGCACCCTCGACCTTGTAGGTATGGGTGAACAGGTTCTTGAGCCCGCCGAAGCCAAAGGGATCCACCGGCGACCAGCCGCCTCCCCCCTTGACCCGACCCTCGGCCGGGAACCTCGACATCACCGCCGGCGCCTCCGCCTTGCCCTCCATCGCGCCCTCGACCCGCCGCGCCATGTCCGTGATCGCCGCCTCGGCCGCCTTCGAATCGTCGAAGGACTGCACCTTGACCAGGCTCGACCCCTTCCAGAACATCAGGTCCGACTGGCGCACGCACCAGCTCTCCCCAAAGCCCTCGCGCTCCTGGCACTCCATCGCCTCGCGGCCAAACTTCCCGAAGGCCGCCACGTCCGCCCCGAAGCGGTAGATCTCGACGTTGACCTCGTCCTTGTACTCGCCCTCGGTCGCCTTGTAGACCGCCTTGACCATCTCCTCGATCCCGAACTCCAGGTAGGCCGCCGAGGCCCCGTCGATGATCTCGAAGAGCGTGTCCTTCGTGTAATAGTCCGGCCCCTGCGACAGCGTGAAACCCTTGAGCCCCTCCGGCTTCGGCAGGAACTTCCCCGAGCCCTTGAACTCCGCCTTGAGCACCGGCTCCGGAGCAACCCCCGCGGACCCCGGCACGAACTCCCCGCCGCCCGCCTCCTTCGGCGCAACAGCCTCGAGCACAGGCGCCGACGACTTGTCGCCCTCGCACCCGGCCATGGCCGGGACCGCCGCCAACACCACCAGAACCCCCCTCCTGAACCACGCGCTCATCGGCACCCTCAACGGCATTTCATACGTCAAATCTTGCCGGATCGCCCGCCCGATGCGGACACCCAGACCCCACCCCGAGGGAGTCTGCGGCGGCGCTAATGTTGACACGACAGGTCCACATTGTCAACCGGCCCCGCCTCCCAGAAAGCCCTTATCCAGGCTCGCCCATCCCGCTGTCAAGGGGCTGGAATGATTGACAGAGCGCCGCCTGACCGCTAACCTCGGGGCTCCTGTTCGAGGGCGGAGCCTGTCGCGCGTCGGCTCGGCGCCGAGCCGCCCGAGGCACAACACCACCGCCTCGTCGATCTCGACCTCGCCGCGATCGACGCCGGCGCCGTGGCCGGACACGATCCCATGATCATCAACCGACCCCTCGGCGACTACGTCCTGATCAAGAAGATCGCCACCGGCGGCATGGCCGAGATCTTCCTCGCCAGGCAGCGCGGCGCCCGCCCCCCCAAGGGCCTCGTCGCCCTCAAGAAGATCATGAGCAGCCGCGCCTCCGACGAGGACTTCCTGCGCATGTTCCGCAACGAGGCCGCCCTCGGCGCGCACCTCGACCACCCCCACGTCGTCAAGCTCTCCGAGGTCATCGAGGTCGACGGCCAGGACTGCATGGTCCTGGAGTTCGTCCACGGCCTCACCCTCGAAGAACTCATCGAGGTCGCCCGCGCCCAAGGCCGCGAGCTTCCCCTCGAAGCCGCCCTCTGGCTCGTCATGAAGGCCTGCGAGGGCCTCGACCACATCCACAACCTCACCGACGAGCGCGGACAACCCCTCCAGATCGTCCACCGCGACATCTCGCCCCAGAACATCCTCGTCAGCTTCGACGCCCAGGTGAAGATCTTCGACTTCGGCATCGCCGACAGCACCCTGACCCCCGACAACATCCGCGACGGCGCCATGGCCGGCAAGGTCGCCTACATGAGCCCCGAGCAGTGCCGCGGCGAGCGGCTCGACGCCCGCAGCGACCTCTTCAGCATCGCCATCGTCCTGTGGGAGCTCACCACCGGCGCGCGGCTCTTCAAGCGCGACAACCAGATCCAGACCATCAACGCCATCGTCGAGGGCGACTACCAGAAGCCCTCCGACGCTCGCCCCGACTTCCCCCCCGCCCTCGAACCCATCATCATGGCCGCCCTGGCCCCCAACCGCGACGACCGCACTCCCAGCTGCCTCGCCTTTCGCATGGCGCTCAATAAGTTTCTCGACGCCCATCAGCTCTCTCCCCAACGACACCAGATCTCCGACCTCATGCGCGAGCTCTTCGCCAAGGAGGACGCCGAGTTCCAGGCCCTCATCGACGCCGTCAACGCCCTGCCCGAGCCCGGAGGCCGCCCCCTGCGCCGCGGCGACCCCGCCGAGGCCGAGATCAACGCCGCCGTCGAGGCCGCGCTGGCCGAAGACCGCGCCCTGAACGCAGCCCGCGCCTCCGCGGCCTTCGACTCCTTCATCTCCGAACCCTCCAACCCGCGCGCCTCCTCTTCCCACCCCTCCAACCCGCGCGCCCCCGCGTCCCACCCCTCCAACCCCCTGATCCCCCTCAACCCCGGCCCCACCTCACCCCGCGCCCTGCCCGCTCAACCCACACCCCACCCCGTCACCCTCGTCTCCCTCGCACCCCAACCCCAACCCGAGGCCGCCGCCGGCCTGCCCCGCGCCCTCGTCATCGTCGGCGCCGCCTCCCTCGGCCTCGCGCTCCTCGTCGTGGCCGCCCTGGCCTGGGTCATGCTCTCCGACACCACCACCACCACCTCCGCGCCCCAGACCTCCTCCACCCCCACCTCCGGCACCCTCGTCATCGAGACCCTCCCCGAGGGCGCGCAGATCACCCTCTCCGGACGACAGCTCAGCGTCCTGACCCCCACCTCCGTCCCGGGCATCCCCTTCGGCGAGCCCGTCGTCATCACTCTGGAGAAGCCGGGATACCTCCCCGCCCAGCGCGAGGTCAGCTTCTCCCCCGACAACCCCAACCAGGCCCTCAAGGTCGACCTCAAGCCCGACGCCTCACCCAACCAGGGCGTCGGCGGCCTGTACGTCCTGACCCAGCCCGCCGACGCCCGGATCTTCCTCAACAACAAGAAGCTGGCCGATCAAACCCCCGTCACCTTCAACAAGATCCCCGCCGACGTCGAACACGCCCTGCGCATCTCCCGCGATGGCTACAAGGACGAGATCATCCCCTTCACCGTCAAACGAAACGAAATCAAGGACTTCGAGATCGAGCTGAGCCAGACCGAGGAGGTCGCGGCCCTCGCCCAGCTCACCCTCCTGAGCGAGCCCTCCGGCTGCCGGGTCACGATCAACGGCGAGTTCTACGGCAAGACCGAGATCCTCAACCTCCTCGTGCCCGCCCTGCAGCCCCTCGACATCGAGGTCTCCTGCCCGGACTTCGGCACCTGGAACCGCCAGATCCAGCTCAACCCCGACGAGGAGCACACCCTGCGCGCCGCCCTCGGGCTGGCCGCCAAGGTCGACCCTGAGGCCGGCACCCCCGCCATCCTCCCTCCCGTCGAAGAGACCCCGCCGCCCGAGACGATGGCCACCCTCTCCGTCAGCACCGAGCCCGCCACGCGCGTCAGCGCCAACGGCCGCCTGCTGGGCACCACCCCCCTGAGCGACCTCAAGCTCAAGCCCGGCCGCACCCTGCTGACCTTCTCCAACGACGCCTCCAACATCACCTACTCACAGCGCGTCTCGCTCGTGGCCGGCGCCAGCGAGAAGATCGACCTCAAGATCCCCACCGGCACCGTCAAGGTCACCAGCGACCTCGACGCCCTCGTCTTCGTCAACGGCGCCCAGATCGGCCAGGCCCCCATCGACAGCCACACCCTCTACGCCGGCCTCCACAAGATCCGCGTCGACGCTCCCAGCCTCGGCTACAGCCGCGAGTACCGCATCCGCGTCCTCGGCGGCGAGTCCAGATCCATCAACACGCGCTTCCAGGAGATCCGCGTCACCCGCCTGCGCGAGGACCCCCCCAAGGCCGACCCCGGCGAGCCCCAGGTCGCCCCCCAGGAGCCTGACGCGGAGCCCGACCCCGGCGGCGACCAGGGCACCAAGGACCCGCTGGACGACAAGGCCCGCGACGAGGGCGCCAGCCCCGACGGCCAACCGCTCCTCAAGGAGGGCAAGTCCCCTGTCAAGGAGGGACAGCCCCCCGGCAAGAAACCCCCCGGCAAGAAGGACCCCCTCGACGAAGAGCCCTACCCCCTGCTCAGGTGACCCCGACCTCATGGCAAGACCCCCCAAAGGCACCGACAGGATCCCCATCTCCCAACTCGCCGAGCTCGCCTCCCGCAGCTCGCGCGAGGGCGCCGACCCCAGGCGCCCCCAGGGCCCCGTCCACTGCCGCGTCCTGGGCATCGACCCCGGCAGCCGCGTCACCGGCTACGGCGTCGTCGAGATCGCCGGCAACACCCTGACCCACATCGCCAGCGGCGCCATCAAGGCCATGGAGCGCCGCGACACCCTCTTCGAAGACCGCCTCGTCACCATCCACAACGCCCTCCAGGCCGTCATCCGCGAGCACAGGCCCCAGGTCGCCTCCATCGAGGGCGTCTTCACCCACCGCAACGCCCAGTCCGCCCTCAAGCTCGGACAGGCCCGCGGCGCCGTCATGCTCACCGCCCGGCTCGCCGGCCTCGACATCGCCGAATACCCCCCCTCCAGGATCAAGCAGGCCATCGTCGGCTACGGCAAGGCCGACAAGACCCAGGTCCAGAAGATGATCACCCTCCTGCTCGGCATCCCCGCCCCCGAGATGCTCGACACCTCCGACGCCCTGGCCATCGCCATCTGCCACCTCCACTCCATCGCCCCCTCCCGCATGTTCGGCGCCTGACCCTCCCCCTCGACTTTATTCTGAATCTTTCCCCCCGCGCCCTCGTCCTCAAGCCAGCACTTAAACTGGCCGCACCCCCTCCACTGCGGGCTCCCTGGGGTTGTGGCGCTCCTCGCTCAGCGGGTTATGAAGATGAACAACACGATGATGTCCCTGCGCCGCCTCTCCCTGCGACTCTCCACCTTCACCCTCATCGCCGCGCTCGCCCTGACGGCCATGGCCTCCACCGCCGCCGCCGATCACAGGTCCATCAACGCCCACTCCCAGCCCGCCATCACCCTCCAGGCCCAGGGCCTCTCCGCCCGCGCCCTGGAGCAGATGAGCGAGCCCGTCGTCATCGACCGCGCCCTCATGCACCGCGACCTCCGAGGCCTCCAGCGCGACATCCGCGACCTTGAGCGCGTCGCCGACCACGTGCGCGAGCCTCGCCTGCGCGAGGCCCTCTGCGCCCAGATCAGCCGCCTCCGACAGCGCGCCGACGGCCTCCACGCCTCGCTGCGCGAGGCCAGCGCCCTCCAGCCGGTCTCCCAGATCACCGAGGTCTACTACGATCGCGACGTCATCACGACCAGCCCCGCGCGCCTGGACTCGATGATCCGCACCCTCAAGCAGGTCCCCTTCCACGACGAGCGCCTCCAGACGCTCAAGTCCATCGCCGGCAACAACCTCTTCAACACCGAGCAGGTCCGCCAGCTCGCCACCCTCTTCCCCTTCAACGACGACAAGCTGGAGGTCCTCACCCTCCTCTACCCCAACACCATCGACCCCGAGAACTACCACGCCCTCCTCAACCTGCTGCCCTTCTCCAAGGACCGCTCCCGCCTCCTCCAGCGCATCGCCGCCCTCGACTCCAGCCTCTAACCCAAGCACTTGAAATCACACATGTTTTACTCATAAACCTCGCAACCGAAGGCCCGACGAAGGCCCGGCGCGTCAAGGGCCTCAACCCGCACGAAGACCCCTCCCCTCCCATCCCGGTTCAAGTTTAGAAGAAATGGGTCCAGGGGCCCCTGGCCCCTGGTGGGGTCTGGGGTGAAACCCCAGCCGGAGCCCGCCGGATCAGGCCGAGGGGCGCTGCCCCTGGCCGGTCGTCGTGTAGGTCCGGCCCTTCCAGGAGACGCCCTTGCCCGAGGCGATGCGGCGGGCCGAGTTGGCGAAGAGGCCGATGGTCACCAGCATCCCGAGCGGGAAGGTCCAGAAGTAGCGCGCGCTGTAATCGGCCACCCTGAGCCCCCCGATGTACGAGATGTAGGCCAGCGTGACGTTGAGCGCGGCCAGCCCGAGGATGGGATCGGCGATCGGCAGGCCGCCGAGGCCGACCTGGAGGCCCCTGACGCCCAGCGCGATGAAGGGCAGGATGTTGATCACGAAGAGCGCCGCGCAGATGCCCAGCACCAGCCCCACGTTGTAGTGAAGGCCCGCGAAGAGGTTCTTGGTCCACCCCGCCCAGATCTCCGAGAGCGAGGTGTACATCCGGCACGAGAAGAGCTCCCTGCCGTAGACCATGTGGTAGGCCACCCGCTCCTGCTTGCAGCGCCGGGCGAAGCCGACGTCGTCGAGGATCTCGCCCTTGATCGCGGCGTGCCCGCCCGCCCGGTCGTAGCCCGCGCGCGTGGCCATGATGAACTGCCCGTTGGCCATCACCTTGTCGGGCTTCTCGGGGTCGTTGACCTGGGCGGGATCGTTGTTCTGGAGGATGAGGCCGCCGATGACCGGCTGGACCGCCCACTCCCAGAAGCTCGCCAGCGTCAGCCGCCCGAAGACCGACAGCGCCTCGATCTGCTGCGTTTTGATGTACTGGACGGTCTGCCGCACGGCCTCCGGCTCAAGCCGCACGTCCGCGTCGATGAAGAGCAGCACCTCGCCGGTGGCCTCCTGCTGGGCCGTGTGGCAGGCCCAGACCTTGCCCATCCAGCCCTCGGGGCGCTCCTTCCCGCCGACGATGCGGACGCGCGGGTCGCGGTCGGCGCGCTCCTTCGCCTCGGCGGCGGTGCCGTCCTCGGAGCGGTCATCCAGGACGATGATCTCCAGGTCGCGCCAGGTCTGGGACAGGACCGTGTCCAGGCAGGGCCCGATGTGGCCCGCCTCGTTGCGGGCCGGGATGATGACCGACACCAGGGCGCCGCCGGTGGGCGCCTCGGGATCGCGGTCGGCGGTGATGCGAAAGACCATCTCCCGCGAGCGGGTGACGAGCTGGAGCAGGTTGAGCAGCCAGATGAGGCCCGTCAGCGACAGGGTCCCGATGGCGATCCAGGTCAGGGCGGTCATCGGCGAGTGCTCCTTGAGGTGAGGGCGTCGAGGGCGGCGCCGCAGAAGGCGTTCATGGTGCGGCACCTGTGGGTGGGGATCTGGGCCGGGTTGGCGAGGTCGGGCTTGTGTCGGCCGACGAGGACCGAGCGCAGCCCGGCGGCGTTGGCGCCCTCGATGTCCAGCTCGGGGGAGTCGCCGACGTGCAGGACGCGGCTCGCTTCGACGCCGAGGGCGGCGGCGGCGGCCAGGAAGACCTCAGGGCGGGGCTTGAGGGCGCCGCAGGCGGTGGCGTCCAGCACGCCGGCCCAGGGGTAGTCGGCAAGGCCCAGGCCCTCGATCTTGCGCTGGCCGGGGTAGTCGCTGTTGACCACGAAGGGGATGGAGAGCGCCGTGAGCCTGTCCAGCAGGGGGCGAACGCCACGGAAGGGGCCGACCTTGCTCAAGAGCCAGGGCCAGTCCTCGTCCATGATGCGGTCGATCTTGGCGGCGACCTCGTCGGCGGGCCTGGAGAGCGCCTCGGCCATCTGGCGGGCCACCTCGGCGGCCATGTCCTCGGCCGCGACGTGGCTGCGGCGCACGCCGCGCCGGACGCGCTCCATGGTCATCCAGAAGCGCAGATCGGCGGGCTTGCGCAGCGCGAGGTGGACCTTGAGGTGATCCAGCGGGTAGAGCGTCCCGTCCATGTCGAAGGAGACGCCCTCGTAGGGGAAGCCGTCCAGGCTCATCGATGGACCTCCGGCGCGCGCCCGCCGCGCTCAACCCGAGCGCAGCCCCTGAGGCGCCAGCGGTGAGGGGCCGAGGCGATCATCGGGGGGGCTCCGGTGTCAGGAGGGCGGCCGTGAGGTCTTCGAAGGAGCGGACCAGCGGCGGGAGCTTGACCTGGCCGTCGGGGGCGCCCTGGTTGACCTTGGCCTGCCGCCACGCGCCAAAGGCGCCGCGCGCCGTGGGGCGAGCCAGCGGAGGCCCCAGGCGGCCGCTGTCGCGTTTCTCGGCGTACTCGACGTTGACGCCGCGCATGGCCGCGTCCCAGGAGGCCGCCAGGGCCTCGGGGGAGGGGGCGGCGGCGCCCGGTTCGAAGGCCAGGACGTAGCGGGGCGGGTCGGCGAACTCGAAGGTCGCGCACATGGCCTCGACGTCGTGTTGATCGGCCACGGAGGCCGCGGCCGCGACGGCGTGCCCCTCGGTGATCTTCTCGCCGGTGACGCTCAGCGTGCCGCCGGACTTGTAGAGGAAGCGCACGGTCGGGGTCGCGCCGAGCCGCCCGGTCACCTCCACGACGTCCTGCATGTCGTAGCGCCACAGCCCCCCGCTGGTCGTCACCACGATCCTGTAGCGCGCGCCGACCTCCAGCTCGTGGGCAAGCAGCGTGCGATCATCGCCCTCGCCCTCCGGGATGAACTCCATGAAGGGCCCCATGCAGTGCAGGACGCCCTCGGGGGTGCCGGCGCGCAGCGGGATGGCGAAGAAGCCCTCGGAGGCCGAAAAACCAGGGTCGCGCATGGGGATGGAGCCCTCGGGGGTGCTCAAGAAGGGCGCCAGCCTGCCGAGGTAGAGCGGCGCGTGGCCGCCGAGCCAGCAGTTGACCGTGGTGAGCTGCGGCCAGAGGCGATGCAGCAGGCCCTCGGGGCCTCCGACGGCGGCGGCCCGGACGAAGGCGGCCCGCTTCTTGTCCGGGCGCAGCCACTTCTTCATCTCGGCCATCGCCGCGGCGCGGTCGAGCGTGGGCGCGAAGGTGGCCGCCTGAAGGGCCTCGGCGCGGGCGCCGGAGCACAGGACGCCGGCCTCGATGTCGTCGGCGATGGCGTCGATGTCCTCGGCGAGCCTTCGGCAGAGCATCAGGATGGTGCTGGGGTTGGCGGTCGTCAGCGTCCCGACGTCGTGGCGACCGGCGGCCAGCCGCAGCATCAGGAAGTAGCGCAGGTCGAAGTCGCGCAAGCCAAAGAGCGGATAGGGCACGGGGGCGAAGGCGCGGATGAGCTCCGGCTGGCGCATGAAGATCCGGCCCGTGTTCGAGCCCATCGGCAGGCCGCCGGGGGTGAGGTCCTCGTGCATGGGCGAGATGACGGCCATGTGGCAGCCGACGGCGTTGCGCTCGTCGTCGGCGATCATGCGCTCGATCCAGATTCGGCGGGCGCGGTCCGTCTCGGCCTCCAGGCCGGGCGTGACCGGCAACAGCTTCGGGCGCCCGGTCGTCCCGCTGGTCTTGAGGAACATGCTGACCGGCTCGGTCGTCACCCCCCCCCTGGGCCCGTCGGCCCCGGTCTCCACCAGGGGCTCGATCCAGGGCCACAGCGCGTCGTAGGTGACCACCGGCAGCGCCCGGCGCAGGTCGCTCGGGCTCAAGTCGCCCTCGACCCCGTAATGGCGCAGGTAGCCGGCGCCTCGATTGCGGGTCAGGATGTCGCTCAAGCGCGCCCGCTGGAAGGCCTCGGGCGAAGCCTTGCACGCCTCGAAGTCCCGCAGCAACTTCCGGTTGAACATCCGGACGATGGTGTGTCGAAATCCCAACCCTGCTCGCCCGCGACCACCGCCAGCCCGCCCTGGCGCGTCCCCGACCCCACGCACGCGGCGCCCATCCTAGGTCGGCGGGCTCGAAATCGTCAAGGTGACCTCGCCGTGGCCCGAGGCCCGCCTCGCGAGGGGGGTCGCAGGGATCAGGCGAGGATCAGGCGGCGCGGAGGGTCAGGACGGTGACCTCGGGGGGGACGCCGAAGCGCTGGGGGGGTCCCCAGTAGCCGGTGCCCCGGCTGACGTAGATCCACATGCCTTCGAAGAGGTGCAGGCCGGCGTTGAAGGGCTGCGCGAGCCAGACGAGGAAGTTCCACGGGACGAACTGGCCGCCGTGGGTGTGGCCGGAGAGCTGGAGGTCGAAGCCCTGGCGCGCGGCCTCGAAGACGCTGCGCGGCTGGTGGGCCAGCAGGATGCGGGCGTGGGCCTCGGGGGCGCCCTTGAGCGCCGCGCCCGGGTCGGAGGGCTGGCCGGCGCGCTGGCCCTCGCGGTAATCGGTCACCCCGGCGACAAGCAGGCGACCTGCGCCGCGCTCGACCAGCGCGTGGGCGTTGATCAGGGGCTTGAAGCCGAGGCGCGCGACCTCCTCGATCCAAGCGTGGACGCCCCAGTAATACTCATGGTTTCCGGTCACATAGAAGACACCCAGGGGCGCCAGGAGGTCCGCAAGGGGCGCGACATCGGGGCGGCGGTCGGCCACGAGGCCGTCGACCAGATCCCCGGTGATGGCGACGAGATCGGGGCGCGCGGCGTTGGTCACCTCGACGACCCGGCGCACGAAGTCAGCCCGGATCGTCGGGCCGACGTGGAGATCCGAGACCTGCGCCACCCGCAAGCCGTCCAGATCGGGGTGGAGCCCCTTGACGGGGACGTCCACCTCGATGAGCGCGGGCGCCCGCCGCGCCTGGGCGAAGCCGACCGCCGACATGACCCCCGAGGCACCCACGATCCCCGCGTTGGTCAACCCCATCAAGAAGGCCCGCCTCGAGTGAACGACCTCCTGGCCTCCAGGCGCCTCCTTCGCCCTCTCGCGCTGGACGAGCCGGACGAGCCGGACCCCGATCCGGCCGAGCAGGAGGCCGAGGTCGCGCAGCAGCACGCCGAGCAGCACCAGGACGATGAAGCCCATATAGATGTAGGCGGCCCAGAGCAGGGGCGAGAGCGCCTCGGACAGGCCCACGGCGCGCTCAAGGACCAGAACCAACAGGGTCAGGATCGCCATGGAGGTGAGCAGCGCCCACGCGGCCTTCTGGCGGGCGCCCTGGAGCCCTGAGGCCTCGATGAGCCGCCGGCCCATGTAGACGTGACCGCCGCCCCAGAGGGTCAAGACCATGAAGAAGAAGAAGAGATAACGCACGGCCGCCTCCCGATCTGTTCGCCCTGACAAGATGCAGCCGGTTCACCAAAGAATCGCGCCAGAGCGCGCAGATCACCCCGATGAGGTCAGAAGGGGGTCTCGGCCTTGATGCGGCCGTCGTCGTGGTACTCAACCCAGGTGCCGATCTTGTTGTCGTCGAGGTACTCGCCGCTCTCGCGGGTCTGGCCGTTGGCGTACTTGTAGACCCACGCGCCCTGCTTCTTGTCGCGCGCGTAGTCGCCCTTGGAGGTGACGATGCCGTTGTCGTAGTGCTCGGTCCAGGTGCCGGACCTGCGGTCGTCGGTGTACTCGCCCTCGATCCAGAGGGTGCCGTTCTCCCACCACTGCATCCAGAGGCCCTGCTTCTTGCCATCGCGCTCACACCAGATCTTGTCGCCCTGGGGCGGCTCGCTGCCGAGGAGCTGGGCGCCGTCCTTGCATCGCTCGTCCTGGCGTCCGACGGGGGCGGTGGGATCGTTGACGTCGCCGTCGGGGACACCCTCGACGACCCTGGGCGCCTCCTTGGCGCCCTTGACCTCCTGCTCGACGCCGTCGACGTAGCGCACCGAGCGCTCCTTGTTGCCGCTCTTGTCGTAGAAGGTCCACTTGCCGACCTTCTCGCCGCTGGCCATGTCCCCCTCCTCGCTGATCTTTCCCGTGCTGTGGTAGTTGATCCAGGGGCCGTCCATCTTGCCGTCGTCGTAAGCGCCCTCGGCTCTCTTGGCGCCGTCGTCGTAGTAGCTGATGTACGGGCCGTCCTTCTCGCCGCCGTAGTACTCAGCCTCGATCTGGACCTGGGCGTTCTCGTACCACTCCGTCCAGCGGCCGACCTTCTTGCCGTCCTTGTACTCGCCCTCCTCGGCCTTCTGGCCGTTGGCGTGCCACTTGATCGAGGGGCCCTCGCGGACGCCCTCCGCGTCGTCCTTCTCGCACCACCACTCGGTGCCCGAGGGGGGCTTGTCGCCCTTGGCCGTCGCGCCCTCCGGGCAGCCGTCCTCGGGGCTGCAAGGCCCGCAGGCGCAGCCGGAGATCCAGCACGCAGCGATCAGCGTAGACAAGATGAGAGGCAAGGTCGTGTTGTTGATCCCCATGGGGAACGTGCTCCTTCTGGCCGCAGGGACCTCCCCCTGCGCCCCGGTCATATTAATGGACGGAGCCGGTGAGGCTCAAGGGCGCGGGCGCGAAGTCTCCATCGGCGGGCCCGGCGCGGGCGCGGGTGATTTTCGAGGGCGAGTGGTCTAGAGTGTGTCGAGCCTGAAGCAAGGGAGTCGAGATGTTCATGCGCCCTGCCCTGCCGTTGATGTCCCTGATCGCCCCGTTGGCCTTCGCGATGGCCTGCTCGGAGGGCGGCGGCGAGGTCGCCGAGCCGGAGGCGAGCCCCGAGGCGTCCCCCGAGGCGACCCCCGAGGCGAGCCCCGAGGCGGACGTCGGCCTGGACGCCGAGCCGGAGGGCGTCGAGCCGGAGGCGCCCGACGTCGGCATGGACGCCGCGCCCGACGAGGTCGAGGACGTCCCGCCGGCCTGCACGCCGGACCCGGAGATCTGCGACGGCAAGGACAACGACTGCGACGGCCAGGCCGACGAGGGCGAGGACGTGGCGACTCAGATCGCCTCCGACCCTGGGCATTGCGGCGCGTGCGGGCGCGCGTGTGACTTCACGGGGGGGTCTGGGGAGTGCGTCGAGGGGGAGTGCGTCTTCTTCGGGTGCGAGCCGCTGCACCTCGATATGGACGGGCGCGTCGAGAACGGCTGCGAGGTCAGGGCGCAGGAGCCGCGATCCCTCCTGCTCTCGCCGGGCACCCCGAAGAAGGTGCTCGGCTTCGGGCCCTGGGTGGCCGTGCTTGACGGCGAGGCGGTGTGGCTCTACCTGGCCTCGACGGGCGAGCTTGTGGACGTGGAGGTGCTCACGGGGGCCGTGGACGCGGCCTTCGACGAGGCGCGCAGCCTCCTGGTGGTCGTGGGCAAGGAGTCGCTGGCCGTGCTGGACGTCATGGACGCCGGGCTGCGGCACCGGGGTTGGTACGAGGGCGTCGGCAACGACATGCGGGGGGTGGCGCTCAAGGGGCACTTCGCCTTCGTGGCCAACTACTTCAACACCCTCGGGGACAGCCGGGCCTTCGTCTTTGACCTGAGCGACCCCTCCGAGCCCGCGATCGCCCACCGGGAGGTGACGCTGCGCGGCACGACGCACCTGTCCATGCTCGACGAGGATCACCTCGTGACGGTGTCGGTGTCGACGGGCTTGTCGGTCTACGACGTCCGCTACCCCGAGCGGCCCAGGCTGCTCTCCTTCGATTATTACCAGGCGTGGCCCTCTCAGGCGCTGGCGATCGATCGGGAAAGGGCGCTGGCCTACGTGTCGACGCAGGGCGCAGGGGTGCACGTCTTTGACCTGAGCAACCTGGAGCAGGTCGAGCGCATCGGCGAGATCACGGAGCGGACGACGGGCCAGGACAACGTGGCGCTCCTCGTCGAGGGTTCGCAGGTGTGGACGGCGGATTACACGCGGCTGCGGCGCTTTGACATGAGCAACCCGCGCTCGCCCAGGAGAGTCGCCATCCAGTCCCTGACGGGGGTCAGCGCGCTGGAGCCTATCGACGGCGCGGGCGCCTTCATGGTGACGACCTCGCGCTCGTGGTCCTTCCCGATGAACACCTACAACATCAACGGCGGCTCGGTCCACAGAGCGGCGCTGACGGTCGACGGGGCGCAGCTGGAGCCCGATCCGCTCTTTGACGGCGAGCAGCCCGGCGAGCAGGCCCACCTCTACGCGCTCGGCGAGCACCTGCTGTCCATCGACCGCAATGGCCTCTCGACGCTCTACTCGCCCCAGGGCGAAGGGCGGGACTTCGACCTCGGGGCGCCCATCTGGCAGCAATACATGGGGATCTGGTCCGCTCAGGTGGTCGAGGGTCAGCTCCACGCCGTCACGAGCACTTACTCCGGGCGGCTGAACACCGCCGATTACACGGTCTTTACGATCGGGGACCCGGCCCTCGGGCTGACGGAGGTGACGCGGACGCCCTTTGACTGCCTCCAGTCGGGGATCCAGCCCTACAACCTGCGGGTGGCCGGCGACAGGGCCGTGGTGATCTGCGGGGGTTGGGACACGCGCCAGGTGCAGACCCTCGATCTGTCGGCGCCTGGGGCGCCCAGGGGCGCAGGTCGCCTGGAGGGATCGCTGCCGGTCTACTTCATCGAGAGCACCGACGGCCAGCTCGTCACCAGCACGCGGCGTCGGGTCCTGTACCGCGAGGCCGCCCGGCTTGAGGGCTTCCGCCTCCCGGTGGACAACCTGGAGACGCCCAACTGGTCCTTCATCCCGGAGGGCCTGCCGACCGGCATGGTCCGCCACGGGTCGACGCTCTACCTGAGGACCGACCGGGGCCTGCACCTGCTCGACCTTCGCATCGATGACGGCTATGTGCCCGTAGACATTCCAGATTTGCCCGGGCCTGTCGCGCTGGGGGCGGCGCCGCCGATCGTCCTGGGGGATCACGCGCTGCTGGCGACGCGCGCGGGCGCGGTGTTGATCGCCGAGGCCGGCGCCGAGGGCTTCGAGCCGCCTCGCGTCGCGGGTCAGCTGACGCGGGCGCCGATCCACCCGCTGTCGGCGGCGCGGATCCCCGGGGCCATCCTGGCGCTGGAGCGGCGGCGGCTGCTGGTCATCCCGCTGGAGGAGCCTGAGACGGCGGAACCTTGAGCTTCTCGCAGACCCGGGCCAGCCGCTCTCTCGTCTCGGGGAGCCGCTCGTTCTGGGGGAAGATCTCCTCGACCTCGTCGAGCAGGGTCTGCGCGCGCCGCGCGGCCTCGATGGCCTGGGCGGCGTTGAGGATGCCGAGCTCCTCAAGGGGGGAGGTCGACTCGGCCTTGACCAGCTCGGCGCGGGCCTTGTTGAGCAGGTTGTAGGAGAGCATCAGGCGGCTGTTGCGGTGTCCGGGGCAGACCTCAAGGGCTCTTCGGAACCAGGCGTGCTGCTCCTCGTAAGGCACGAAGTCGGCGGCGAAGAGGAGGTAGTCGGCGCAGAGGCTGTTGCGGCCGAAGGCGCCCCCGCCGCGCAGCAGCAGCGCCTCGACGTGCTGGACGAAGGGCCTGGCGGCGTCGAGGAGGCCCTGGAGGCGCGCGGTGTCCTTGATGTTGAAGAGGGGCCAGGACCACGCGACGGCGGTCTCCAGCGCCCAGATCGAGGCGTGCTCGTCGAAGCCGCTGACCCGCTTGAGGTCGAGCAGGATCTTGAAGGGCGCCGCAAGCTCCTCGGGGGTGGCCGAGGTCGGCTCGACGGGTCGTGCGCGCTCGGCGGCCACGGCCATGGCCCGGTCCACGAACTGGCGCCGCCATTGCCCGCAGATCAGCTCGACCTGCTGTCGCAGCAGCGCGTCGCCGTGGCCGCAAAGCAGCGCGGGCCCCTCGGCCAGCACCCTCCAGTGGTGCGACAGGCCCTCGGTGGCGCCCAGGCCAGCGTCGTCGACGCCGTCCATGAGGCTCTGGCCGTGGGGTTCGAAGATCCACTCGGCGAGGTCGAGGTTGAGGCCGTCGGCGCTCTCCGGGGTGCCCGAGGCCAGAGCGATCTCGGTCAGGTAGGCCGGATCGGCCAGCACCGGGGAGAGGTGCCGGAGGCCGCGCTCCCACAAGCTGGCGGGGTTGGCGCCGGGCTGGGCGAGCGCGTCCCAGCCCCAGCGGATGTTGAGCAGCGCGAGGTGGTGGTGCCCCTGGGTGGGCAGGCGCTTGAGCGCCTCGGGCCACTGGGCCGAGAAGCGCGCGCGCGAGGCGGTCGGGTCCGGGTCAAGCAGGGCGCGGGCGAGGTCGACGAAGGCGGGGTCGAGGCGCAGGATCTGGAGCAGGCCGGCGATCTGGCCGGGCCTGTCGTCCGGCCCGAGCGGCTCGCCTTTGAGCTGGCGCATCAGGGGAGGCAGCAGCGCCGCCTCGGTCAAGCGCCACGCCGCGCGCGTGGATCGGTTCAAGGGGGCTCCTGTGGGGACCGTTCGCCGCGTGCGGCTCAGTCCTCGCCCTCGTCCTCGGCCTTGTCGGCCTCGGCGATCTCGCGGATCGCGGTCAGCTCGTCGCGCAGCAGCGCCCAGAGCTTCTCGTTCTCTTCTTTGAGGAACTGGAGGTGGGCGACGGTCTGGAGGTAGTCATCGGCCTCCTTCTGGTTGGTCGCGCGGATGACCACCTCTCCTTGATCGTCGAGGACCATGTAGAAGCGGGTCTTGCGCTCGACGGTCCAGCCGGCGGGCTGGGTCGGGACGGGCCGCTTGATGCGCTGAAGCTGGGTCTGGAGGGCTTCCTTGCCCTGACCCTTGATCCTGAGACGTTCCCTCGCTTCCCTGCAGAGACACCCGTAGCTCTCTCGATATTGCTCGCAGCGCGACCACACGACGGTGGACATCTTCAGCGGGCAGTCTATCGGGGCGTTGATGCGGTTGGTGAGCGTGTCGTTGTGCATGGTCCCCGTGCGGTGTGAGTCAGGCTCTGTCTCTACTTTAAAGCCTCGCCCCGGTTGGAGCAACGATCCGGATCGGTCTGGGTTGAACATTGGGCGGGGCCGGGACGGCGCTCAGGTCAGGAAGCCCTCGACGAGCGCCCGCCATCGCGCGGGGGCCTCGACGGGCAGGGTGTGGCCGTAGCCCTCGATCAGCGCGTGGCGGCCGTCGGCGAAGGCCGCCGCGAGCCCCGTGGCCGAGGCGAGGCTGACGAGCGGGTCCTGATCGGCGGAGATGACGAGCGCCGGGGCCGTGACCCGCGCGGCGTCCTCCTCGGCCGGCGCGGCGCGGTCGAGGCCGTCGAGCAGGGCCCGGATGCCGGCCTCGGTGTTTCGGCTCAGGGTGGCCTGGATCATGGCCGGGATCTGGCGCTCGTACTGCGCCAGGAAGATCTCGCCGAGGATGTGGGGCAGCGAAGCCCAGGCCATCGCCTCAAGGCCGCCGCGATCGAGCACCTCACGCCACGAGCGGACGATCAGGCGGCGCAGCGACGACTGGCCCGAGCCCAGGCTGGTCAGGACGAGCCTGTCGACGCGATCGGGCGAACGGGCCGCGAAGGCCAGCGCCACGCGGGCGCCGTAGCTGAAGCCGCACAGGTGGGCGCGCTCGACCTCCAGGGCGTCCAGCAGCCGGGTCAGGTCGGCGGCGTGGCGCTCCAGGGTCAAGGGCGCCGGGCCGATGTCGCTGCGCCCCTGCCCGCGGGCGTCCCAGGTGATGACCTTGAAGCGCTCGCAGAGGGGCCGCACCTGGCTCATCCAGTTGGCGGTGGACTGGCTCATGCCGTTGAGCAGGACGAGGGCGGGGCCCTGACCGCGCACCTCGTGGTAGAGCGAGAGGCCGGGCTCGATGGTGAGGGTGGGCATGTGGCGGGCTCAAATGTCTTGTAAGTATCAGCGTTCGTTGAGCTTCTGGAGATTGAGGCCGCCGGTGAAGGCGTAGGAGACGAAGTCGTCGTAGGCGTAGACGACGATCCCGAAGGGGGTGTCCGAGACCATGCGGTGGGGGCCGTCGTCGAGCGGGATGTGGGCGCGGATCATGTTCTGGCTGGTGATGAACTCGGGGTCGAACTCCATCAGGTCGAGGGGGACGCCGTCGAGGGTGATCCGGGTGCCGACGAGGGCCACGATGGTGGCGTAATCGAGGGCGTAGGTCGCCGGCGTCAGGAAGTCGTACTCGTCGCGGTACTGCTCCTGGGGCGGGACGAGGAAGAAGGCCGGGTCGCCGGCCTGGTTGCCGAACTGGCGGTTGCCGGTGGAGAACTGGCCGCTCATGAAGGCTCCCAGCAGGAAGGGCTCGGTGCCGCTGGCGGCGAAGCCCAGGTTGGTGCCGAACTCGCAGAACTCGCCGGCGTTGAGCGTGATGATGTTGAGCCGGGTCAGCTTGTCCTGGCAGTCGGGGACGGCCGAGGGCGGCGCGGACTGGGCGTGCTGCTTGATCTCGTTGAAGGGCCTGTCGAGCGTGATCTCGGTGCCGTCCTTCTGAGCCAGGAACTTCCAGTAGGTCGCCTCGCGGGTCCTCGGGGGGCCCTCGCCGCGCATCTTGAGGGGCGCGGCGACGTAGTTGCGCCCCCAGGTCTCGGTAGGGAAGAGCTGCTGCTCGAGGTGATCGCAGGCCGCCAGCGAGAAGGGGATGTTGGTGCAGGAGTGGCCGCCGAAGACCGCCACCGGCGCGCTGGCCTCGATGACCGAGCCGGTCAGGTCGACCTCGGGGATGCCGTCGGCGGTCTCGATGTTGATGACCTCCTGGGCGTCGATGGTGACCCGGATGGTGCCGTTGGCGTCGGGCACGAGGCGCGGGTCGCCGGGCAGGATGCGCGGGTCGCGCAGCCGGATCTCGATCTCGGTGTTGTCCTCGATGGCCACGACCGTCAGGGTCGCCGGCGAGGAGAGGCCGGAGGGCGAGAGCCAGTTGGGGTAGGTCAACGCCATGTAGTTCTCGGTCAGCGCGCCGCGCGGCAGCAGGATCGAGGCGTCGTTGGTGAAGGAGTAGTTGCAGCAGATGGGGTTGAACTGGTAGGCCACCACCGGGCGGTCGGAGACGACGCGCCAGGAGATGCGCGAGATGGTCGAGGTGTAGGCCTCGGGCTGGCGCCGGGGGAAGAGGATCTGGAGCTGGCCGCCGGGCGGGACGCTGACGTTCCGCATGGGGCCGGTCAGCGGATCGCCGATGGGGTTGAAGGCCGCCCCGAGCACCTGGGTGTAGACGGTCTGCGAGGTGAAGGCCTCGCTGGGCAGCCCGACCGGGATGAAGACCTCGGGGATGGCCTCGTGGATCTCGCCCTCGGGGGTGTAGACGGTGACGTTGGCCGGCTCGGCGTTGGGGTTGGCCAGGACGACGGCGAAGGGGGCCTCGGGCGTGGAGGTCTCGTCCTCGTCGAAGAGCAGGTTGTTCTCAAGCTCGACCGGCCAGTACTCGCAGCCGATGTAGCTGCGGGATTCCTCAGCGATCTCGCAGGGATCCAGGCAGGCGCCCTCGGAGCAGATCGAGCCGCTCTCGCAGCGCGCCTGGGGGACGAACTCGTCGCCGGCCTCGTCGCAGACGCCGGGCAGGTCGTCGGCGAGGCAGACGCGGGTGTTGGGGATGCAGGTGACGTCGACGCATTCGGCGTTGCGGCAGACCCGGCGGCCCGGGCAGGTGGTCTGGAAGATCTGGTTGCCGCGGAAGTTGCACTTCTCGATCGCCTGGGTGTTCTCCACCACGCAGCGGATGATCGCGTCGGGGGTGCACTCGACGGGCACCTCAGCGTCGGGTTCGCCGACGTCGGGCTCGGGTTCGGCGACGGGCTCAGGCTCGGGGTTGCCCAGATCGGGCTCAGGCGACGGGGTGTTGTTGTCGTCGCCTCTGACCTGCGGGTTGCCGTCGCCGCAGCCGGCGAGGATCAGAGTTGAGAGGGCGAGGAGCGCGAGCGACCGCGTCAGTGATCGTGCCATGGCCTTCCTTACGATGCTCGACACGCCCGATGCCGGGCGTCATTGCCCAGAGAGACTAGTCGACTGTGACCCTGCGGGCAAGCAGCGCCCTCCCCTGCCCTGCCGCCGATCAGGTTTGCTCAGTGAAGGTTCCAAGGGCCGCGACGCCACGGCATCCCACGCCACGATCGTGCCGACGGCGTATCGCCCCACGCTCCTCGCACCGCTCCGTTGGGGACGGGCTCGTCGGGTGGGGCTAGAGCGCTGATTGGTTTGAGGGACCGAGGTCGTCGAGGCCGACAGCGTCGAGGCCAAGGAGGAGAGCGCAGGCGGGCCTTTGGCCCGTCGAGCATCGACGACGACGGCATCGGCTCTGTCGGACCGATGACCGACGGGAGTCAAACCAATCAGCGCTCTAGTGCCCCATCAAGAAAGTTCTGACCGGTAGTGCCGTTGGAACTTGTCGCGGGCTTTCTCGACCGTGAAGCTCCAACGGATCTTGACGCGCTGCTCGTTACGAGCCTTGTTCCATGGCTCGACCCTGGCGCTGACGGC
>SXGS01024784.1_pt1 | contig 26666 bp, 25 predicted proteins | sample 3174681 | NCBI WGS metagenome assembly SXGS01 (sample SAMN11356861, study PRJNA531348) | freshwater metagenome | isolation source: freshwater sample F1-80 | place: China: Fuxian Lake, Yuxi | collected 2017-12-25 | reverse complement strand
GTGAACCACATGACCACCCCAAGATCAAAACCATCGACTACAAGCCAAAAAACAAGCACCGCAAACAGTGACTACCTTTGACTGACACTTTGTCACCACGCAACGCCGCGGGTGACTACCTTTGACTGACACTTGGCCAGTCATGAGTTGAAGAGGACTTGCAGGAGATAGCTGTCGTCGCAGGCGGCGATGAGGCGTTTGTTTTTGACTCCGAGTTTTTGAGTGTGGTTGTTTTTGAGCAGGCTCAGCCCGGCTCGGCGGAGCAGGCTGAAGTTGGTGGCCGAGTGGCCTTCGCGGAGGCGGGATTGGTCTTCTTGAAACGTCACGTCCAGTTGCCAATGCAGTTGGTTCTCGATGCCCCAGTGACTGCGAACGGCTTCGGCGAAGCGTCGCAACGTCTTGCCATCAATGGCGACGATTTGGCCATCGCTGATCTCATGCAGAGCGGTGATCCAACTCAGCAGACACTTCTCGAATTCGGCGGGCTTGATCGCCGCGAAGATCGCATTGAACCGATCGTGAGACGGAATGCCTCGGCTCAGATCCAAAAACGTCGCCAACCATTTCTTCTTCGTGCGTCCCCAAGCGGCGATGGCCACGAAGTCGTCCGCTCCACAGACCACCGCACACACCGCAATCGTCACCACGTTGATCAGCGGATAGATCACCTCTCGTCGCCTGGGGTCCGTCAACTCCGAGAAATGATTCCGAATTGCGACACTCACACTTTTGGGCACGATGCTCATCCTGAAACGCGAGCGCGATTTGATCGCTCAGCATCCTGCCAAGCCGACTCCTCAAATCGCTACGCCCCAACTATCGCATGTTGCCCAGCATCGCGCAATCGCCCTGGGGCGATCTGCGAGTGTCTCCGCGATGCGCCACGCAGCAGTGTGGACCGGAAGCGAATTGGCGGACGAGTCGCAACAGCGGGGCTTGGTCGAGTTGATTTCCGCCAGCCATGTGAATCGGATCCTGCGCGAAGTGGATCTCCAACCACACCGCTTCAACGACACGATTGCCAAACCCACGAACTGGACCGACACCGGATGGCCCACTCGTAACACTCCTACGCAACGTCCTCGAACCTGGCGCGAAATTCGGACGACTGAAAAGATCTGGCGAAAACTCGCTCTGCTAGGAATGAATTTGTCATTGGCGGTAATAGCGCGCAATGGCACTTCAGTCAACGAATCTCTCTTTGCCGATTGATGCCGTATTCGCCAGCGGACTGTCCGCTTGATCGCTCGTTTGTTGGGACTCAGGTTGATGTCTGCGACTTCTCTGCACTCTTCGCTTCTCTGCGGTGAGATCTTTTTTCACCGCAGAGGAGCGAAGAGCTTGGCGCGGCCTTTGGCCGCAACCAAAGGTGAGTGTCAATTAAAAGGCGTCGTTGTTCGGTAAGTTGATGGTGTGATACGAGCCATCCTCTTTCCGGAGACAACGACGCCATGAATGAGTTTATCGTCAAGCATCAGAAACAGGTTCTCGGAATGCTCAGTGGGTTCGATCGGGTTCGGTTTCGGGGGACGTTTCGAGTCCTGGCGGTGGCCAAGTTGCTGATGGTTTGGCGGACTCAGCGGCGGGTGCTCATCAAGGACTTCCGGGACCTTGCCGAATCGCTCACCCAGGGGTTGAAGCGGGCCGTCGAGCAAGTCGCCAGCCAGCGGGTGCGGGACATCGAGTTTTTGCGGAGTTCCAAATACTCGAAGGAGGATCTGGTGGCCGAGTTGATTCGTCGCGAAGGGTTGACCGAGGGTGTCGTGTGCGTGCTCAGCGCGGTTGAGCCGTGTCGTTCGTATGAGGTGCGGCGGAATCCTGAAACCAAGACGCTGGACTTGGAAGCTCCGCCGCGGAAGTGTCTGCATTGGTACGTCGATTTCCTGGACGCGGTGCTGGGGCTGTGTCATGTGCGGATTCAATCGTGGTTGCCGTTCACGGTGCATGTGTGCGTGAACGGTCGCGACATGCTCTGCCGGGAACTGACGCGGCAGGGGATCGGCTTCGAGCGGCGCGACAACTGTCTGGCGCGTGTGGACGACATCGCGGCGGCTCAGCAGATTTTGGACTCGCAGCCGTGGGCCGCGTGGAGCACTCGGCTGGATGACCTGGTGCGTCGCGCGTGTCCGCCGCTGTTGGAGATTCCGGGCTTCCTCGGCCGGCCGCACGAGTACGACTGGTCGGCGGATGAAACCGAGTGGGCCAGCGACGTGATGTTCCGCTCGAACGACGCGCTGGCCGCCGTCAATCACCCAACGCCGTTGGGCACCCTCGTGGATCAACTGGCTCAAGCGGTGGTCACGAAGACGTGCCGTGCGCGCGGCCTGCATCCCTTGACGGGCCTGGACGCGCAACTGGTCACGATCCTGCTGCGCGGCGAGTTCGCCTTGAACGGCTTCCGCAACCGCGACGTCCGCGAGGCGCTGTTCCCTCCGCCCGACGCTCCCCCGCGCGACACGACCTCTGCCGACGCCGGCGCTGCCACGTTGGCCCAACGGCGTCGCCAGTCGGGCCAAGTCACTCGCTTGCTGCGCCTGTTTCGTGCTCATGGCCTGATCCAAAAGATTCTCCGCACCCATCGCTACCAACTGACCACTCACGGCCGCCGACTACTCCCAACCTTCCCCAACGCGCGAGCCGCCAATACACAAGCACTTACACAAATCGCTGCCTAAAATCTTTTCAGGAAAACAACACTCTCACCGTCTGCAGTGCAGAGATCTGGCGGACACGTTTTCATGAGGTTCGTAGAGTTGTGTAGATACCAATGAGCTTGCCTCGGTGGAAGCCATGATTGATCACTAGAACGAAGACGAAAAGCGGTGTTGGCCCCCGCCGAGCTTGTCTCGGTGGAGCCGTGATTGACCACTACTCGGGGCGTGCCTCTCGTTGTCAATCATCGCTCCACCGACGCAAGGTCGGAGGGGGCGTGGAAAAACATCAACGACGGTTCTAGTCGCCAATCATCGTTCCACCGACACGAGGTCGGAGGGGACGTCCGTCGCAGAGATCAGTCATGAGTGTCGAAAACACGAAGTCATTTTTCCTCGGCCCCTTAGCACGACATCGCTATTTTGTGTTGGAGTTCCGCCTTTAGGCGGTGGTGAAACCGATGATCCCTCTCACGGGCAGGAATGAAACAGGCGAGCGGGGCGGCGTCAGAATGTCTCGCCGTTGGTCGTGCGAGGTAGAGGATCGCTTTATCGAGGTTCAGAAAACACACGATGAGCGGTCTTGTGCGGTTTTTGTTCCGGAGCAACGCCAAGTTGTCGCAGCGACTTGTGGATGATCTCGCGAGCAGGCGGAGCGGCGATGTCGCCGCCAAAGTGTTCGCCGCCGCTGGCGGGTTCATCGACCACGATCATTACCACAGGTGAAGAGACGTCGCGCGGATGGCCTCACCGTTCGCGTCTCAGTGAACCCGACGATATCTCGCGAGGAACGGCGGCGTGCGCTGTGTGGCAGCGGTCATATTCCCATCGGTTTTGGTGGTGAGAGTCGGCTGCAAAAACATGAACGCGAACACCAACGTCAGAGCTGAGGCCAACAGGATCGTCCCACGCAAACGATTGTTGACCGCAAACGGATAAACCGCCGAGCCGTACCACGGGAGCGAGTCTGCGGGCATCTCAAAGACCGGGTCGTTGTCGCGGATCGAAAGCTGCAAGTGCTCATCGACCGGGATGCGTTCCTCACCGGCGCGACGGGCTCCGAACTCGACGCTGGCCAGCTTGCGGACAAAGTCGGGATCGCGGGCCAGCGAATCGACGACTTGGGTCAGATCATCGACTTCGTGTTCCAGACCCACCAGTCGCACCTGTGTCGCGTGGTAATCGTGCCGCAGTTGGATGTAGCTCAGCAGCTTTGGCGAGAGCGCGACCACCGAGTACGCACTGATCGCCGCCAACAACGTCAGCCAGAAGGCCAGCGAGATGGTCCAGGAGGCGTGGGAGTCAGGTTGGTCGATTGCGTCGTGCATTTTGAAATTTCGGCGAGCCGGAGGGCGTCAGCCCCCGGACGGTTCTCAACCGTCGCTATGCCCGGAGGCTGACGCCCTGCCGCTCGCCAAAAACATCTCATTCGAGGCCGCGTGGGGTATAGTTGGAGATGTCTTGATTCTGCCCGATGAAACGAAACAGGCCGGAGCTTTTTGCGGCTCCGGCCTGAGTTCGGTGACTTTCACAACCAAGTTTCGCGATCAGATCGTTCCGCCGTATTGGGCGGACGGGCCGAGGATTTCCTCGATGCGGAGGAGTTGGTTGTATTTGCAGATTCGATCGGTTCGGCTGGCGGAACCGGTCTTGATCTGGCCGGTACCGAGAGCCACCGCGAGATCGGCGATGAACGTGTTCTCGGTCTCTCCCGAACGGTGACTCATCACGGCCGTGTAACCGCTGCCGTGAGCGAGTTGCACGGCTTCGATGGTTTCGGTGAGCGTGCCGATTTGGTTGACCTTCACGAGGATGCTGTTCGCAACGCCCGACTCGATGCCGCGAGCCAGTCGCTTCGAGTTCGTCACGAACAAATCGTCGCCGACCAGTTGGCAACGCATCCCGACGCTGTCGGTGAGCTGTTTCCAGCCATCCCAATCGTCTTCAGCACAGCCGTCTTCGACCGAGCAGATCGGATAGTTCTCGACGAGGTCCGCCAGGAAGCCAACCATCTCGGCTGACGAGAGCTTCTTGCCTTCGATCTCGTACTTGCCGTTCTTGTAGAACTCGGTCGCGGCACAATCGAGAGCGATCTTGATCTCGTCGCCCGGCTTGTAACCGGCCTTCTCGATCGCGCTCAGAATTGTGTCGAGCGCCTCTTTTGTGGACTTGATGTCCGGAGCGAACCCCCCCTCGTCACCGACGGCGGTGCTCATGTGTTTGTCGTGCAGCACCTTCTTGAGGTGATGAAAGACTTCGACGCCCGCTCGCAGACCGTCGCTGAACGTGTCGAAGCCGAGCGGGAAGATCATGAATTCCTGGAAGTCGATGCCGTTGTTGGCGTGTGCTCCACCGTTGATGATGTTCATCATCGGAGCCGGAAGTCGGTTCGCTCCGACGCCGCCGAGGTAGCGGAACAACGGCAGATAGCTGACTTGAGCCGCCGCATCCGCTGCAGCCAGCGAGCAGGCCAGCATCGCATTCGCTCCGAGCTTGCTTTTGTTCTCGGTGCCGTCGAGTTCGAGCATCGCATGGTCGATCAACGCCTGATCGCAGACGTCGAGACCGATCAGTTCGTTGGCGATCTTCACGTTGACGTTCTCGACCGCTTGCAGCACACCCTTGCCGAGATAACGCTGTTTGTCGTCCGTGTCGCGGAGTTCAATCGCCTCGTGCGAGCCGGTGCTGGCTCCGCTGGGGACGGCCGCTCGGCCGCGATGTCCGTCTTCAGTCTCAATGTCCACTTCCACCGTCGGGTTGCCGCGGCTGTCGAGAATCTCGCGAGCACGCACGGCTGCAATTTCCACACTCATCGTTCGTTCGTCCTGAAAAAAGGGCATTGGCGAGCGGTCGGGCGTCAGCCCGCCGAGTCGTTCAACGATTCGGTATCTCGGTGGGCTGACGCCCAGCCGCTCGCTGAAAGTTCGGCGGGAGTTTGTCGAACTCCGCCCACATTCGCCACCATGAGCCGCCGGAGAATTTGCCGGATCGGCACGGTCGGCCTAAACCAACGGTGGTTCAAAAGAGCCTGTTCCCGCGAGAAGAACTGCGTCGCGAGCCGTCGGAGGCACAACTACAATCCGCCGCATGACTGCACCTTCCGAACAATCTCCTCGCCAGCTTCCCGCCGTGCCGCTTCCGCTGGAACCAATGGACCCGCAACTGAAATGGATTCAGCCGGGTGGCGGAGTCATTTGCCATCTGGAACTGGCGTGGGGACACGTTCGACGTTGGTGGCTGAAGACGTTTCGTCGCGGCTACGTTCGCCGGATGGCGGAGCTTCGCAAAGGGGACTTCAACGGCTGCCCGCATGAAGTGCTCGACCCGCGTGACGTGAAGTTCTTCCGCAATCAAGGAGGCTACTATTGGGAGCCGGCCGACGATCCGTTCCGTTGGCGCGACAAGATTCCGTTCGCACGTTCCGGCTTGTGCGAGTTGTTCGTGTTCTCGCTGATCACGTTTGGCCCTGCGATCGCGCTCACTTGCTGGCTGACCTGTCCATGCTCGGCATCGCTGTCAAATCCGTTACGAATCGCCGCTTGGCTGGCAGTCACGACGCTGACGGTCATTGGTCTGTTGATCGTGTGGTTCTTTCGGAACCCGCCGCGAGCGGTCCCTGCGACACCAGGTTTGATCGTGTCACCGGCCGACGGGAAAATCGTGGCGATCGACGAGATCGAGCACGACGAATTCCTCGGCGGCCCGGCCGTGCAGATCGGCATTTTCTTGTCGATTTTCAACGTCCACATCAATCGTGCTGCGGTGGCCGGACGAGTCATCGGCTTGCGGTATCGCCCCGGCAAGTATTTGAATGCTCTGCGGCCAGAATCGGCTCGTGAGAACGAACAGCTCGCCGTGCGGATGCAGGAAACGGAATTTCCGTTTCGGCGGTACATTGTCCGGCAAATCACGGGAGCGATCGCTCGGCGAATTGTCTGCTGGCTGAAGCCGGGAGATTTGTTGGCTCGTGGCGAGCAGTTCGGCATGATCAAATTGGGATCGCGAACCGAACTGGTCCTGCCGCGCGAGGCGGCATTGAAGCTGCGAGTTCAACTCGGTGACAAAGTGAAAGCCGGCACTTCGATCCTGGCGGAGTTTGAATCATGAGCCGTCGCGAAAAAGTCTTCGCCGTGCTGCCGACGATGCTGACGCTCGGCAACGCGGTGTGCGGGTTTGGGGCAATCACCTTCGCGGCCAAATGGTCGGGCGGGGACGCGAAGTTGTCCTTGTTCATCGCCTCAGGTCTGATCTTTCTCGCGATGGTGTTCGATGCGTTGGATGGCAGTGCGGCACGATTGACGAAACAGACCAGCGAGTTTGGAGCACAGCTTGATTCGTTGTGCGATGCGATCAGCTTCGGAGCGGCTCCGGCGTTTTTGATGCTGCAATTCTCGCAGTCGCGGGACTTTCACCCACGCTTCTTATGGTGGATCGCGGCACTCTACATGGCTTGCGCGGTCTTGCGGCTGGCTCGATTCAATGTCGAAACCGACGAGGACGACGCTCACGATTCCTTCAGCGGCCTGCCGTCACCGGCGGCGGCGGGAACGGTGGCCAGTTTCCCGATCATGGCATTTGGATTCCGCCACTTGGAAGATGCGGCCAATGACAAGCTGTGGGAGAGGATCGCAACGTGGCTCGATACCTGGACGGCCAACGTCCTGCCGTTCATCACGTTAGCCGTGGCGTGCTTGATGGTCTCGCGGATTCGTTACGCCCATCTCGTCAATCAATTGATTCGCGGACGGCGTCCTCGGCAGCATTTGATCCAGATCGTCTTCGCGTTGGCGGTGATGTTCGTGATGCCGCAGGTGTCGGTTCCGCTCTTCTGCTGCTGGTTTGCCTTTGGCTCGCCGCTGAAAGCGTTGTGGAATGAAGCCGTCATGCGCTGGTGGCACCGAGGCCATTCGCAGCCAATGGCGGCAACCGCCAGTTCTTCGACGGCCATCGCTTGGAAGCCAGAGAGTCCGACCACGACCGACGCGAATGGCGATCACGACGACATGGATGACGCCTGATGTTTACCGGATTGGTCGAAAGCTTGGGGACGGTTCGATCGCTCGCCGATGAAGGGGACGCGAAGCGGGTTGTCGTCGAGGTGCCGCCGAGCTTTCTCGAAAACGCGCCGCCGAGCAAACGGCTCGGCGAGAGCGTAGCGATCAACGGTTGTTGCCTGACGGTTGTCGCGGCCGACGGCGTCTTGTGGAGCTTTCAGGCCGGACACGAAACGCTCGCGAAGACAAACCTCGGCCGACTGCGAATCGGCGACTCCGTAAACCTCGAACGAGCGATGCCCGCCGACGGTCGCTTTGGCGGACACATCGTGCAGGGGCACGTCGATGGAGTCGGCCGAGTTGCCGCGATCGACTCGCGCATAGATTTTTCCGACTACACGTTTGAGGTGTCGGCGGTGCTCGCGGCTCAGATGGTCGAGAAGGGTTCCGTGGCCGTCGATGGCGTCAGCTTGACGCTCGTGCGGGTCACGGCCACGAGTTTTCAAGTCATGCTGATCCCGCACACGCTGGCGGTCACGACGCTCGGCCGACGAAAAGTCGGCGACGAGGTGAACATCGAAACCGACGTGCTGGCGAAGTACGTCGCGAAACTCATCTCAGGGGCAAGACATGAGTGAGTTTCGTTTTCGCTGTCGGCAATTCGGCCGTGGTCTGTATTGTGGTGGGCGCGGCGCGCTGGTTGGTTTGGCCGTCTTCTTCGCGACCTATTTCATCGTGTTTGACGCTCATGCACCACTGACCGCTCATGTCTGGTTTTCAGCAGGCTCAGTGGTTCCCGACATCGTGAGCTTGGTGTCGGTAACGACCTATGCGATCCTCGGCCGGAGGAAGGTCGGTATCTCTCGAATCGTCTTTTGTTCGTTTCTCGGAGTGCTAATCGCTCGTTTGTTCACGCCAGTTACGAGCATGAGCCCAAGCACTCGCATCGCACGTCTCCGCGAAAACCCGTTGTTCGAATTGGAATTTGTCTGGCAAATCTTCGCAGTCAATGTGGTGGCAATCGCTGTCAGCTATGTATTCGCACCGTGGCATATCGAGCAGTTATCGACAACAGAGTCTGAGGAGAAGCTGACGCGATGAACGAGGCGGAACGGCAGACGCGCACGCATTTGACGAAGCTGTTTTCTCAGCACGGATTCTTTCCGCGCGGTGATCTCGGCCAGAACTTTCTGATCGACCTCAACATCGTGCAGTACGTCGCCGACCAAGCCTTCATTGGTCCCGATGACGTCGTGCTGGAAGTCGGTACGGGGACCGGCGGGCTAACAACATTTCTAGCCCGCGAAGCCGCTGACGTCGTGACGGTCGAGTACGACGAGAAAGTGTTCGGACTCGCGCAGCAAATGCTCGACGGACTGCGGAACGTGACGCTCATCAATGCCGATGCTCTCAAGAGCAAGAACCAACTCAACCCGGACGTGATCGCCATCGTCGAAGAAAAGTTAAGCGTCGATCCGGATCGCAAGCTGAAGCTGGTCGCGAATCTGCCGTACGACGTGGCGACGCCAATCATCTCGAACCTCGTCGCCAGCGAACTGCCGTGGGTGGCGATGGTCGTGACGATTCAGTTGGAGTTGGCTCAGCGCATGGCCGCTCAGCCGAAAGCCGGCAGCAATTTCGGAGCGTTGTCAGTCTGGTTGCAGTCGCAGTGCCAGATCAAGCTGCTGAAGAAGCTCGGTCCACAGGTCTTCTGGCCTCGGCCGGATGTCGATTCCGCCATCCTCAGCATCCGCCCCGACCGCGAACGCCGAGCCACGATCACCGATCGAGCGTTCTTCCACGAACTGGTCCGAGGAGTCTTCACGCAACGCCGCAAGCATCTGCGAGTTGTCCTCGGTTCGCTCTTCAAAGGCCGGATTGATCGGGAAGCCATCGACAGCGTCCTTGCGGAGCTTGGCCTGAAACCCGATGTCCGGGCCGAGACTTTGGAAGTTGAGACATTCGTGTCGTTGTCGAATCGACTGTTGGAATACGAGCGGAGTCAAAGTAGACCGGTCACTCCATGACCGGAACCTTCGAATCACGGAGTGACTCGTCTTCCCATTGAAATCTGCGCCTTTGTTCGGGAGGGCGAGGCTCCTGCCGAGCCGGTGTGTCAATCACGCGTGTGCTCCGACCCGGCTCGGCGGGAGCCTCGCCCTCCCAAATTGGGGCAGCGATCTGGGAATCCAGCGGAGTCATCCACTCTGAGTCCGTTACGCCTGCTGGGTCAACTTTGCCACACGAACTCAATCGGCGAGTCGATTTCCGGGTGCAGACTTTGGTGGACCGGGCAGTGCCTCGCGGCTGTTTCGAGTTTCGCTCGATCGGCCGCATCGACCTTCGTGGCTTTGTCGGCGGGAATCGTCACGATGACGGGCAGCCGGCCGATGCGACGGATCGGTTGCTGGACCATCTCTTTCGTGACATGGATGCGTGTGCCCGTCAGGTCGAGCTGGTTCCGCTCGGCGACGATGCCCATGATCGTCATCACGCAGCAACCGAGCGCCGTCGCCACGAGATCGGTGGGTGAGAAGCTCTCCCCCTTGCCGTGATTGTCCACCGGCGCGTCGGTGTTCAGCGTTGCTCCCGACGGGCCGTGCGTCGCCGCACAGCGGAGCTGTCCTTCGTAAACGATGTTGATTTCGACGGCCATCACTTGCTCCATGAGTCTTGGGAACGGGGACGCAATAACTTTCCGAAGTCCTGTTAGCACGACGCGCAAGCGAGTGGTTCCGACCACGACCACTCGCTTGCGCGTCGTGCTAATTTTCCGTTGGGTTCGGGAAGTTATTGTGCTCCCGTTCCTTGGGGGCGAAACCGGTCTTCGCCGGGATCGGGTTGGCGGGTATGTTACTGGCCGCTCGACTGACCGCCGATGGAGTGGCGTGATCGGAACACGATGGCGGATCAAAGGGTCCGTCGCAACGCATCGGTTGCGGGCTTGCCTCGCTTGGCAGAGTTCGATGGTCATGGAAGGCACGTCTCGTGGAAGGAACCAAGGGGACCGAACATGCCGATCAGCATTCAACGTGAACTCCCTCAAGAACTCGCCGACGTTCAGAAGGTGCTGTCGGCGAAGGCTCGCGAATACGGGCTGGACTTCTTCGAGACGAACTTCGAGGTCGTCGATTACGACGAGATGTCGATGCTCGCCGCGTTCGGTGGGTTCCCTGTCCGCTACCCGCACTGGCGATTCGGGGCGCAGTATGACGAACTCTCCAAGGGCTACGAGTACGGCCTGCAAAAGATCTACGAGATGGTGATCAACACCAATCCGTGCTACGCCTACCTGCTGAAGTCGAACTCGCTGATGGACCAGAAGCTGGTCATCGCTCACGTTTATGGGCACTGCGACTTTTTCAAGAACAACGCATGGTTCCAGCCGACGAATCGCAAGATGCTGGACGAGATGGCCAACCATGCGGCTCGCGTGAATCGGTACATCGACAAGTACGGGCACGAGGAGGTCGAAGGGTTCCTCGACGCCTGCCTGTCGCTGGAGGACTTGGTCGATCCGCACGCTCCGCATATTCGACGGCGCGATGAACACGTCGCCTCGTCCGCCGCCAGTCCGATCGGCAAGAGTGATGACGAAAAGGAAGCGGACGACACGCCGGGTAAGCTGCCGTCCAAAGATTACATGGACGACTTCATCAACCCGCGAGCCGCCCTGGATAAGGCCGACAAAGAGCAAAAAGAGAAACAAAAGAAGAAAGAAGAACCTCGCACTTTCCCACCAGAACCGGAGCGTGACTTGTTGCTGTTCCTGCTGGAGCACGCGCCGCTCAAGCCGTGGCAGCATGACATCCTACAAATCGTCCGCGACGAGGCGTACTACTTCGCTCCGCAGGCTCAGACCAAAATCATGAACGAGGGTTGGGCCAGCTATTGGCACTCGACGATCATGACGACGTTCGGCCTGAGCGATGGCGAGGTCATCGACTACGCCGACCACCACTCCGGCACGATGGCGATGAGTGCGAACCGGCTGAACCCGTACAAGATCGGCATCGAGTTGTATCGCGACATCGAAGAGCGTTGGGACAAAGGCCAATTCGGCCACGACTGGGAAACGTGCGACGACTACGACGAGAAGCGTCGCTGGGACAAGGACCTGAAGCTCGGCCGCAAGAAGATCTTCGAGGTCCGCCGCGTTCACAACGACGTGACGTTCATCGACGCCTATCTGACGCCGGAGTTCTGTCAGAAACACAAGCTCTTCAGCTTTGCCTACAACGACGGGAACGACAACTACGAGATCGCGTCGAGGCAGTTCCAGGAGATCAAACAGCAGTTGTTGACAAGCCTCGCTAATCACGGCCGTCCGTTCATCTATGTGACCGATGGCAACTACAAGAATCGCGGGGAGCTGTATCTCAAGCACCAGTTCCAAGGGGCCGAGCTGAAGCACGACTATGCCCGCGATACGCTGGCGAACCTGCAACGCATCTGGGGCCGCCCGGTCCACATCGAAACGGTCGTGGATGAGAAGCCGTCCGTAATTTCGTTCGACGGAACAAACCACGAGATGCGGCAAAAGCCGTAAAAGCCGCGTGACTGCTCCACGTGATTCTCGGCGAAAAATGCCGGAATGACGAAATTCGGCTCGTCAAATGCGGCACGACTGCCGAACCGTTACAGAGGACTCCCAAAAATTCCTGTTGACGCATGGGCGCGGCTTCTGACCAAATAGCACGAGCATCTTTGACGCAAGCGTTCCAGACCTTCCCGCCGTCCGCGGTTCGCATGATGCGTGCCGCAATGATCTTTCTGAACTGAACAATGAAGGGCGAGGTGCTCGTCATTCGGCCCAATGCCGTGACCAGCTCCTCGCCCTTCATCCGTTCTGCTCCCACACCGGGAGGTGTGCCATGAGCCTGAGCCAATCACTTTCGCAAGAACTTTCTCGGCTGATCGGATGGAATTCCTCCCAGCCGACGACGGTCACACTCCCCTCGACTGACGGAGTGGACATGTCCGTCGATTTCACGATCGTCGATACGCTGAGCTGCGCGTTTCGCGAACTCCGCATGGATGTGCCGCGTCTCGTGGGAGCATCGTTTGCGATGCTCGAACACTGGGCCGAAGACTTGTCGAAGCGGATCACGTATCTGCTCGAAAACATCGGTCCGTTGGAGTTCGACCCGACAACGCAGCAAGTCCTCATCCGTTCGAAGTCGCCCGACCTGCGCACAGGTGGAGCGAAATACTACGAGGTCTTGTTGCAGTGCCAATCAGGCGGTCACTTCGTGCTGCGTCGATTCCATTCCGACCCGGCTCAATGTGGCCGCGACCAAGTCGATCTGACGATGACCCACGAGACGCTACTGAAGCTCGTGGATGATTTGCTGGCAACGGTGCCTTGACGTGGGACAGGTTTTCAACCGGCCCGTGAGATGCATGGCAGGTTGACAACCTCCCCCACGATCCGATTGCGCCAATCGCACCGGTCGTGTGGAGTATGGAATCGACCCGCTCCACTGGCTTCCATCCACTCATGAGCCAGAAGTGACCTAGGCTTTTCCACCCTATTGTCTGCGCGGATCGTGTTCCCCCCATTCGGTGAGCCTGTGGCATGTCCAAACTGGCGGAAGTTTTTGTCAATCGCCCTCTCAGCCCACCCACTCCCGATGGGCTGGTCATGTCTTTGGCTCCGAGGCAGTCGATCCGCGTGTGTCACGTCAGCATGTGCCTGCAAACTGGGGGCCTAGAACGACTGCTCGTGGACTTCGCTCGGTTTCACGATCGGAAGAAGTTCGAACTGCAATTTCTGGCCCTCGCTGGCGACGGTCAACCAGCGGCCGACATTCGGGCCGAGGGATGCGCGGCGCGAGTTCTCAACGACAGTTTGAAGATTCACAAATTTCGATCCATCGCACAGCTTGTGCAGCGTCTGAAACAGCGACGAACGCAGATCGTTCACACGCACAACACTTACGCACAGTTTTACGGAACACTCGCCGCGAAGTTGGCCGGTGTGCCAATCGTCATCAACACACAGCACGGTGGTGGTTGCGGGGACAGTTGGAAATCCCGGTGGCAATTCCAACTCGCGAACCGCTGGACTCAGCGAGTCATTGGTGTCTCACACGACGCCGCGCGGCTGTGCCAGCAGCAAGATCGCGGCTCGCAAAACAAAATCACGACGATCTGGAATGGCATCAACCTGGATCGTTTTCAGTACCAGGGGCCAAAGCTGATTCCGACGGCCATCAGCGTCGCCCGCCTTTCGACCACCAAAGATTTTCCAACGTTGTTACGAGCCGTGAAGATGGTCCTGCCGCATGTTCCTGACTTCCGGTTGCGAATTGTCGGTGACGGCCCCGAACGAGCGAAGCTCGAGTCGCTGATCGATGAACTCAACATCCGTCCGCACGTCGAACTGCTCGGTGAGCGGCTCGATGTTCCCGCTCTGCTGGCCGAATCCGGCTTCTTTGTGTCGTCGAGTTTGAGCGAGGGCATCTCACTGACTCTTTTGGAAGCGATGGCTGTCGGCCTGCCGATCGTCACGACCGCAGTTGGAGGAAATCCTGAAGTTGTCATCGACGGCCAAACCGGCCGACTCGCTGCAGCGAGTGATCCCGCCGCGCTGGCGCGTGCGATCGTCGATTTGTGCGGCGAACGCGACCTCTGGGCCGCGATGGGAATACTCGGCCGCCAGCGAGTCGAACAGAACTTTGAAATCCGAAACATGATCCGCAGTTACGAAGCGTTGTACGAAGAACTTCTGAAGTGATTGGTCATTGGTGATTGACTATTGGCTATTGATGATTGTCTCCAATAGGCAATAGCCAATAGCCAATGACCAATAGCCAATAGCCAATAGCCAATAGCCAATGACTGCCATGCGAATTCTCTTCCTCAGTTCGATCTTTCCTCACGGAACCGCTCGCGTCACCGGTACGTTCAACTTGGAACTGTGCCGAGCGTTCGCGCCCGAGCACGACGTGCGCGTGGTCGCGCCCCGATCGTTCATCGACGTGTGGCGAACTCGGCGGGAGAACCGCGCGGCGGATCGCTGGGTGACCGAGACGACGGGAATCAATGCCTCGTATCCGAGCTACTTTTACACGCCCGGCATCGCTCGATCACTGTACGGCGAGTCGATGTGGTGGTCGGTGCGCCGGCATCTTGGACGAGTCGTCGAACAGTTTCATCCGGAGACGATTGTCAGTTATTGGGCACATCCCGATGGCGAAGTCGCGTTGCGAACCGCGCAACCGCTGGGCATTCCGAGCGTGGTCATCATCGGCGGCTCAGACGTCTTGCTGCTGCCGAATGATCGCCGCCGCCGGCCGAAGATTCAGAGTGTCCTGCGTCAGTCGAGTGCCGTAATGACCGTCAGCGAAGGACTAAGACGCTCGGTGATTGACTTGGGAGCCGATCCATCGCGGGTCCACACGATTTACCAAGGTGTGGACGACCAACTCTTTTTTCCCGGAGATGCGGATGCGGCTCGAAGGCGACTTTCTCTGCCGACCGATCGCCGACTATTGCTGTGGGTGGGCCGCATGGTCGAGGTCAAAGGTCTCGACACACTGATTGCCGCGTTCGATCTGGCACGACAAAAACAATCGGACCTGCATCTGCTGCTCGTTGGCGACGGCCCGTTGCGAGCAGCCGTGCGGTCTGATGTGGAGCGGCGCGGTCTCAGCAATCACGTCACATTCACCGGCACACAACTCCCCACCCAGCTTCCCGATTGGTATCGAGCGGCCGATCTTTTCGTACTGTCGAGCTTGTCCGAGGGTCTTCCGAACGTGCTGCGTGAGGCAGTCGCGTGCGGTCGGCCATTCGTCTCGACGGATGTCGGCAGCGTGCGCGAGCTCGCGGAATCACAACCTGGCTCGCCGTTCGCCGAGTTGGTGCCCGTCGGAGACACGGCCGCAATGGCCATCGCCATCGAACGAGTCTTGCGTCCCGAATACCTCGCCGTCGCGAGATCGGTTTCGTGCCGAAGCTGGCGTGACACGGCTCAGGATCTCGTCTCATTGATACGCAACCTGTGTGGCGACGTGCCCGCTCTGATCGAAAACAATGAAATCGTGCCCCACGAAAACACAGTCTGATGAACACAATCATGTCCGATTCAAAACCCACGAAACGAGTGCTCGTCGTCTCGTACAACTTTCCGCCGGTGGGCGGCGCGGGAGTGCAGCGCGTCACGAAGTTCGTGAAGTACCTGCCGGAATTCGGATGGGACGCGACAGTCCTGACGACCGAGAACCCGTCGGTGCCGGTCTACGATGAATCGCTGCTGGCGGACATTCCGCCGCAGACTGCGATCGTGAAAGCTCGCACGCTTGAACCCGGTTACGCACTGAAACGAATCGTCTCCGCAAGCAATGCAGAAAAAGTAGCCCGAAGCGTCTGCGAGGGCGTGCGGTCAACGACGTCTGCTGGCAACCCACCCTCGCTGACGCTTCGGGTTACTACCGCCGCGAAACGAGTGCTGCGAGGAGTCGCGAATCTTTTGCTGCAACCTGATCCGCAGGTACTGTGGAACTCACGAGCGATCGACGCCGGGTTGCGAGTTCTCGGACAGCGGAAACACGACGCGATCTTCGTCACTGCTCCGCCGTTTTCGTCGTTCCTGATTGGAGCGGAACTGGCTCGCCGCACCGGACTGCCGCTGGTGCTCGACTATCGCGACGAGTGGAGCATCAGCAACTCGTATCTCGAAAACAAACGATTGGGCTGGCTGTCGCGGACGTGGCAGCAGCATCAGCAAAGCCTCTGCGTGCGTGCTGCATCGGCTTTGGTTGCGACAACTCGGCACAGCGCGGAGACGCTGCAAGAAGTCGCGCGAGCGTCCGATTGCCGGCCACTGGTCACGCACATTTACAATGGATTCGACACAGCAGATTTTCACGACGGAACACCGCCGCTCCCGGATGCAGTGCTCGAGACAGCGAGCGATCCGACTCAGCCGTACAAGCTGGCATACATCGGCACGCTGTGGAATCTGACGTCGGTGGAACCGGTCGTGCGCGCGGTGCGACAGCTTGCCGATCGTTCTCCCGAATTGGCCTCACGACTGGAACTGCATTTCGCCGGCCGACGGACGGCGGCTCAGGACGAATGGCTCGACCAACTCGGTCCAATGCCCTGCCGAATCGTCCGGCAACCGTACCTCGATCACGACGAAGCTTTGGGGTTGATGCGCTCTGCCGACGGTCTGTGCCTGTTGCTTTCGGACTTGCCGGAAGCGGGCCGAGTCGTCCCGGCGAAGATGTTCGAGTACCTCGCTGTCCGTCGGCCGATCTTCGCGATCGTTCCGCCAGGTGAGGTTTCATCACTGTTGCAAGATTGCCCGTTCGCGTTCGTGCATTCGCCAAGCGACGTGAGCGGACTGGCTCAACGCTTGGGTGACGAGATCGAACGTCATCGGCTCGGCGTGTTTCGGACCACCGGTTGGTGGGATTCCTCCCAATTCGAACGACGCCGACAGACACAACAACTCGCCGCGTTGTTGGAGCGTGTGTCCGACGTAGTGCATCACCGCAATTCCATTGAAACGGTCTGTAGCTCGACCCCTTGTGGGTCGGATGATTCTGCGTTTCTCGAAGATCATCCAGGCCACAAGGGCCTGGGCTACAGAACTCCGCAAAGCCTGACCTACTGAGATCACATGACCCTGTTCGCCGTTTGGCAACTGATTTTCTGGTTGAGCATCCTTGGTGTGGCCTACATCTTTGTGGGCTACCCGCTGCTGGTGTTCGCGCTGTCGCGACTTCGTCCGTTGCGGACGAACAGGACAGCCAACACGACCCCGGTCTCGGTGGTGATCGTGGGGTACAACGAAGACGCTCGGTTGCCAGCGAAGATCGCCAACGTGCTCGCCTGCGATGACGCCCATTTGATCCGCGAGTTGATCGTGGCCTCGGATGGTTCGAACGATGGCACCGCCGCGGTGATCGGGACCGTCAACGATTCTCGCGTTCGACTCATCGCATTCCCCGAACGTCGAGGTAAACCGTCCGTCTTGAATGACGTCATTCCGCAGTGTCAAAGCGAAATCGTCGTGCTGATGGATGCCCGTCAAGAACTCGACCGCCGAGCCATCGGGGAACTGGCCGCGAACTTCGCAGACGAGACAGTCGGCGTCGTGTCAGGCGAATTGGTCTTTCGCTCAGACGGGGACACGACGACCGTGTCCAAAGGAATTGGGATCTATTGGCGATACGAGAAGTTGATCCGCAAGTGCGAAGGACGCTTTCGCAGCGTTCCCGGCGCGACAGGAGCTTTGTACGCACTGCGACGCTCGCTGTTTCGACCGATTCCACCGCAGACGATCTTGGATGACGTGGTCATCCCCATGCAGGCCGTAACGGCCGGTTATCGTTGCCTGTTCGAGCCTGCGGCGATCGCCTTCGATCACATCTCGGACTCGACCACGAAAGAGTCGATTCGCAAACGCCGCACCGTCACGGGCGCAGCGCAGTTGATCGTGGATCATCCGGCCTGGCTGCTGCCGTGGCGAAACCCGATCTGGTTCGAGTTTGTCTCGCACAAGCTCACACGTCTGGTTTCACCACTTCTGCTGATCGGGGCGGGGATCGCCAATCTCCTCCTGGTGAGTCATTCGCTTTATGCCGGACTGCTCATGTGGCACGTTGCGTTCTATTTCTCTGCACTCATCGGCTGGTGGTTCCAACGCGCCGGTCGACGTTCGGTCTTGTTTGGAGCACAGTTGATGTTCGTCGCTCTCAACGCCACGACCGTCGTTGCCCTCTGGGATGCTCTGCGCGGCCGCTTCCGCGCGACGTGGCAGCGGAGCTAAGAAATCGATTGCAATAACCTCCCAGTGTCTCACCAGCGCGACGCGCAAACGAGTGATTATTCTCGAACAACCACTCGCTTGCGCGTCGTTGCTGGTTTTCGTTGAGCCACAGATGTCATTCCCGCCCTGTCCCGAAGAGGCTAACCCACCCTCCGCCTTACATCCGTGCTGCCGCGCGTTGTTTCTGCTCGCGATTCCACATCCACAGCAGCAGCGGGCTGGCGATGTAGATCGTGCTGTAGCAGCCGACCAGTGTGCCGATCAACATGCAGAATGCGAAGCCGTGAATCCCTTCACCGCCCATGGCATACAGGATGACGACGGTGATGAACACGATCACTGCGGTCAGAATCGTTCGCGAAAGCGTTTGATTAACGCTGTCATTTACCATCTCGATCGTGAGCTGCGGATTGCGGCCACGGATTTCTCGGATGCGGTCAAAGATCACGATGGTGTCGTTCAGTGAGTACCCGACGATCGTTAAAAGCGCAGCGACGATCGACAGGTTGAGCTTGAAGTCATCCAGGCCGAGAATCGGCCCCAAGGGAGTCGTTGAGAGGTAGTAGGCCAGCGGCAAGCACGCCATGGTGAAGAAAACATCGTGGAACACGGCAACCACAGCAGCGATGCCAAAGTCCGCCTTCGTGAAGCGGAACCACAGATAAACGATGGTGGCGGCACCGCTAGCCAGCAGCGCCAGCATGGCCAAGTAGCGCATGTCTTCGGCGACGGAAGACGCGAAGTTGCTGACCTCTTCAAAGATCGGCGTGTCGCTCAGAGTCGACTGCATCGCCAACAGCGCATCCTTCAGTTCGACTTCGCTGATCGTCGAGCGAACTTCAACCAACATCTTATTGAAAATCTTGGCCTCGTTCTCGGCTGCCGTCAGGCCGGAACCGGACGTCCCGGTGATGCGGAACAAGGCATTCGGATTGGCATCGGTATAGACGGCTTTGTTGATCTTGATGAGTGCGTTGAGCAAGTAGTCCGCCGCAGTCGAAGTGGAGATTTCACCAGTCGAGTTGGGTGTCTTGCTGCTGAATGTCAGCTCGGTTTGATTCGCATCGGCGAAAGGATCGATCGGAGCGGTGTTGTCTAACTCGTGTGCGGAAGACTCTTCACTGGACATCGGCAAATCATTCTCCGATTTCGTCGAAGAAGGAGTTTCCGATTTCTTCTCGGACTTCTCCTCGGCCCTGTCCTCTTCGGCCGGCTTGTCTGCCGCTTTCGCAGCGGACTTGTCCTCGGAGTTCTTTTTCACTGCCTTGTCAGACGCCTTCGGCTCGTCTTCGGAAGCGGGTTGCTTGGACTCGTCGGACTTGGCTGCCTTTTTCTCGGAAGACTCGGACTTCACTTCGTCTTGCCCGGCACTGCCGATGATTCGAGCTTCTGGCACTCGCAGTGACGTCGTCTTGGCGGTTCCCTTGGAGGGTGTCGTGAAGAGCAGCGTGATCCGCTTCAACTCGTAATTCGGATCGTTGAAGGTCGAGGCGATCCCTTCGCGAATCACCTTGGTGTCCTGGTTCGGTGTGCGGAGGCGGAATTGCCGGCCGCGTTCTGCGGTTGCCGATTCGCGAGACAGCGCGAGTCTTTCTAATGACACTTCGTTTCCGAATGTCGTTTCCAACTTGCCTCTCACATCGTCGATCTGTTGATCATTCACAAATTGAAACGTCACGCTCGAACCGCCACGGAAGTCGATGTCCAAGCTTTTTTCACCACGAATCCAAAGCAGCGCCAAGCCAAGAACTATAAAGCTGACGGAAAACGTGACTGCGGTTTTCAGCTTGCCGATGAAGTCAAATTTCGGGACACCCATGACCTTCATCATGTTCAGCTTCGTGATCCACCGTTTGCGTTCGGCGATATCGAAGACTAAGTGCCCGAAGTACAACGCCGAGAAATTGCTCATGCAAATTCCGATGAAGAGTGTCACCGCGAAACCTTTGATCTGATCGGTGCCGATCATGTAGAGCACGACGGCGGCAATTAACGTGGTGACGTTCGAGTCCCAGATCGCGGAAAAGGCTTTGCTGAAGCCGTTCTGAATTTCCATCCGCAAGCTGCTGCCCCGTTCCATTTCTTCACGCATGCGTTCATAGATCAGCACATTCGCATCGACCGACATGCCCAGCCCCAGCACCATGCCGGCCAGTCCGGGAAGCGTGAATGTCGCGTTGCAAATCACCATCACGCCCAGCGTGAGCACGAGATTGAGCAGCAGTGAAACGTCCGCAACCAACCCACTAAACCGGTAGTAAATCGCCATGAAGAGAAACACGGCGACAGACGACACCCACAACGCGAGAATTCCTTTGCGTTGCACGTCTTCTCCCAGCAAGGGGCTGATCGAGAACTCGCTGATCGGGGTCGGGTTGATCGGCAATTGCAGAGCGCCGGCGTTCAAAACATCGACCAGCTTTTTCAATTCCTCGTTGGAAAAGTTACCGGTGATCTGCCCGCTGTCGCGAATCGCACTGTTTAAATTCGGAGCCGAGTGAACTTGGCCGTCGAGGATGATCGCCAACTGACGCTTGCGACCGTCGGTCGTCGGTTTATTGCGGTCGGTCAACCGGAAGAATCGCATCGCTCCTTCCGAGTCGAACGAGAAGTTGACGCACGCCGTCGCGTTCTCAGACATTCCCTTCGACGCACGGCGGAGGAAGTCACCCGTGACACGATCATCCTCCTCCGGCTCCTGGATGATGAGCACTTGCGTGACGGTCTTGTCTTCACCTTTACGGTTCTTGCGAGTCACCAGCCGAGTCGTTGCAGTGGACGGTACTTCCCCCTTCTCCGCCACTTCGCGCCAGACGGCGACAACTTGTTTGTCTTCCAAATAGTTGTCTTGATCGTCAGGCAGCCGACGCGCTGCCGCGATCCGACTGCGGTGGTCTTCTTGATTGGCAACGATGCCGAACTCCAAGCTCCCCAGCCGAGTCATCGCGGCTTTTTTCTCTGCCACGACACCTTGATCCGCTCCGGGAATGATGACCTCGATACGGTCCTGACCAACCTTTCGGATCGTGACTTCCTCTGTGCCCGACGGATTGATGCGTTTGGCGACCGTGCTCACCATCTGATCGACCGCTCTGGGAATATCTTTCCCTTCCTCCGCGGCCTTGTCCGTTTCGATCTGATAGATCAGGTTCGTGCCACCCGCGAGGTCGATGCCCCAACGAAGCGCATTTTTCCAACCTGCGAACTTACCCGCTTCTTGCCGCTTCTGAACCTGCTTGCGAAGCTGTTGCACACGTTCATTGAGCTTGGCATCTGTCGCATCTTCTTTCAAAGCCGCTTCAGCAGTTGTCAGTTCCGTCTCGCGTTCTGATTGCTGCATCAAATCGCTGATGATGTGATAGCCAAACGGAGCCAACCCCACAGTGATCGCAAAGAGCACGGTGCCGATGCGGTTCGAGTATTCCTTGAGCCGCAACGCACGAGCCAGAAATGCTCCCACCACAAACGGAATCGTGCAAAGCACGATGAGCATCAACAACCGGAAGCCAACGTCAGCCACCTCCGGTGTGTTTGCAGCGGCTTTGTCGGCGGCATCCGCCAACAGTGAAAGTCCCATCGAATAATCGTTCATCGAGTCTATTTCCTCAAATTGGCGAGCGGAGGGTTTCAACCCTTCGAGTCGTTGGCTGAAATCGGACAAGCTCGGAGGGTTGATACCCTCCGCTCGCCTGATGGTCTCGTCGGTGGCATGCGAAGTCTAACTTCCTGCCGGCTTGCCTGCGTCCGCTGTGGACGTTTCGGCCAACGGCCCCTGAATTGCGCTCCGCAGGAATCGCAGCTTGACGTTGTCGTCCACCCGCAGCGTGACTTCCTTGTTGTCGTCCGAGAATCCGGTAATCGTGCCGATGATCCCAGAGTAGGTCACGACGCGGTCGTTTCGCTTCAAGTTGGCGAGCTGTTGTTCGCGAGTCTTACGTTCTCGTCTCTGTGGTCCCAGGATCAGGAAGTACCACACGAAGACGATCAGCACCATTGGCATCATCATCGAGCCGAGTCCCGGCGCCCCCTGAGCGGCTCCTTCGGCATCGGCCAACAGCATTCCTGAACTCAAAAAATCCATATCGGTTCCCAAGTTGTTGCCGCTGCCAACGAGACTTCAGAACGCTCTGATCCTAAGCCACGCAAGGCGTTCCGCTCTCGATCCCGACCGCGAAAGGGGGCGTATCTTAGGAGCGACCCACCACCCCGGCAAGTTGGCAGGAAACGTGGACGGGCCTGCTCTGGGTCGCACCATTTCATCCCTTCTCTCCCTGGAAAAATGTGGCAGAAGGCCGGATGAGGGATTCGATGATCGGATGGCTCCCTCACCCTGGCCGCTTCGAAAACGGCGGGGGAGAAAAACTCAACCATCAGCAGACTCCCGAATGCCGACTTTTTCGTTGCCGGCCAACGAATCTTGGCTCTCTTGTTCATTGAGCGTGTCGTTTCAACGTATCGTCATCATCGCTGCCGCGCAGTGTTTCGGGAGCCACTCGAACGACCACCGTCATTCCATGTGTCACCGAATCGTCGCGGTTGGCCCGCGGAACGTGAGCTGACTCGCCAAGCCAGGGCATGCCAGTTTGTCGGATTAGGCAATCTGTAGTCCGACCCCTCGTGGGTCGGATGCTTCGTGATTCACCGACGATTCCATGAGAACTTGAATCGTCCGACCCACAAGGGGTCGGGCTACAGTCCGCGCAGCTTCACAAATTGGCTTGCCCTGTCGCCAAGCCGATCCCAATTGACCAATTCTCTGAAACACGATTACAACTTGATTCATCGCGAGCGCATCAGTGCGTGGTTTCGTCTGATTCACTTCTCGACTTCGTCATTGATCCACGCAGGCAAGAAGCCTGCCTCGCAGTTGGCAGGAAGGCCATCATGAGTTGGACTCATCTGCTGGGTTCGGCGGTTTCTTCCGCACCGTTGCCGCGTGCCATCATGCGACACTTGTTGTTCACACACCAGGTCGGCATGGGCTCACGTGTGCTCGTGGTCGGCTGCGGACACGGTGAGTTGGTTCATTTCTTCGACGAATTGGGAATGGATGCGGGTGGGCTCGACGAGTCTCGAGAAAACGTCGATTGGGCGGCCGAGCACGAGCCTCGATCCGACTTCCAACTGGTCGCGTCCCCGGCCGAAGATTCCTTAGAACACATCGGAAACGATGAGCCGCACAACCTGATCGTCGTCCGCCACTTGACGACGTATGACGGCAATCTTTTTTGCCCGTCGAGCTTCCTGGCGACCGCCAAGCTGTTGCAGCATCTTCGTCCGAACGGCTGGTTCACGTTCGTGGTCCATCGCGACAAGAGTCGCCTCTCGGAATGTGAAGCTCACGAAGTCTCCTGCTTCGCGCGACATCTGTCATTTTTTCCTGGAATTTGCCGAGTGTCCCGTTTCGCCGACTGCGAGCTATCGACCATCGCCAACGATTGGCTGCATCTGCACCGCCACTACGGCGAGTTCTTGGTCGCGTCGCTCCGTGTTCCTCACGTCGCATTGTCCGCAACTGAGTGGCACCGTCTGGCGATTCAAGCCGCCGAAAGCCAAATCAACTGCTGCTGCTCGTGGGCCGTTGCTCGTGAATCGGGTTATCAACCTGCCTTGCAGAAACGGGCAGGTTGAAATCCGGCTCAACGTCACTGGTAGACCTGGCGCTTGAGGCCTGGTCGATTCGCCCGAAGAAATCTTCGACCCAGTTGGTGGCGGACGACAACGGGCATCACGCGCCAGCGCTCGATCCACTGGTCGCGGACATTGCCAGTTCGCGTTTCGCACGTGCGACCATGTCACGAACGTGCTCGCGGTTTTCCGACAGCCTCGCGAACGCCGGCTCGATCCAGCTATTCAGGAAGATCAACACGACCGCCGCCGCGAGTGCGGCAAACGTGGACCAGATCGACTCACCGAAGTTGCGAACGATCGCGTTGACCGTCGCGCTGCCGTTCTGGTTGTCGGTTTGCAGCGCCGCTCCGATCGCCAGTACCGTGCCGAGAATCCCTGCCATCGGATACGCCTCGATCATCGAACGCCACACGTTGTAAATCGTCTCGAACCGCATCGCGTGCAAGTAGCGGCGTTTCTCGTCGAGGATGCTCATCCGAATCGCCAACTCCTGCCGCTCGGCCGATCGAGCGGGGATGTCCAAGGCATCTTTTACGTCGGTCAGAAACGCTTCGATCTGATCGGACAGCGGCAGGCTGCGATCCAACACGCTGCGCTGCCGCAGCCCGCGAGTGAAATCATCCAACGTCTGCGCGATCGCTCGCAGATTGTGCCGGTACGCCATCCAGAGCATCACGAACACGACCAAGTGTCCGATGAACGCACACAAGATCGCGGGCGTCGAAAGCTCCGAAAGCTGCTTGAGAAGCTGGGCAGAGATTTGCATGGCGTTGTTGAGTTGCAAAAGTGGCAACGTATGGAGAGGAATTGTTGTCGTCCGTCATTTTGCAATTTGCAATTTTCATTTTGCAACTTGCAATCCCCCATTCCCCTCATACCCCCAGCCGCTCCAAAACGTAAAGGGCACTTTCGGACCGCAGGTTGGCACCCCAGGCTTCCGGGACGGCTCGGCGTCTGATGATCGGCAGTTCGCGAATGATGCGAATATTCTGCTTCTCGCACAGACCGCGGAAGTCGCGGAGCGTCATGAAGTGGATGTTCGGGCTGTTGTACCATTCGTAGGGCAGCGATTCCGTGATCGGTGCCCGGCCCTGCCACAGCACTTGCAGCCGCACCTGCCAGTAGCCGAAGTTCGGCACGACCACCAACCCGCGCCGAGCCACTCGCAGCATTTCTTCGAGCACGAACTGCGGACGCTGCACCTGCTGCAAAGTCTGGCTGAGCACCGCGAAGTCGAACGACTGATTCGGAACCTCCGACAATCCTCGATCGAGATTGGCTTTGACCGCCGGCACACCCCGCTCGATCGCACCCAACAGGTGTTCGGCGTCCAAATCGACCCCTTGCACGTTGCAACCATGCTCGTCGCGCAGCCGCGCGAGCAGCCGGCCATCGCCGCAGCCCAAATCGACGACTCGGCTGCCACGATCGACGTGCTGCAAAATGATCTCGTCCGTCAACGCCGCCGTCGGGTCCGGCATGCAATATCGCTTGGACATGAAGTCCCATCCTTTGGAATGCGACGACCCAAGTCGTCGCTTTTCAACACGCTCAGATTTTCAACCACCAACCCAATTTCAACAAATCCTGCCGTTTTGAAAAGTGGTGGCTCAGGCCACCACACTCCAAATTCACTGCACCTTCCTGCGACACCACAAATCGAACTCGTCGCCGGGAGAGAGCAGTTCGTATTTTTGATCGGCCACCTTCGGCCAGTATCGATCGTGAATCACAACCTGACTCGCGCCGATGACTTTGAAGCGGCGGCCGGTGACGACGATCGCCGTTCCTTCGTCGATGCCGATGCCGAGCAATTCCGGATACATGTCGAGCACCTCCGCGAGATCGTTCTCTCGCTTACGAGCGATGACATGCTGATCGATTGCCGTCCAGCTCATGAATCCAAAACCGAATTCGTGTCCTTTGGCCATCATAACTGTGTTGCCTTCTGGAGCGCCGCGTACGAGGTACGACCCCTGAATCGTCGCCCCCGCCGAACTGCCGCCGATGACACCGCCACGAGCCAACACGCAAAACAACTCGCCATGCGTTCGCGTGCCGAGATACGAATCCGCCAGACGCCATTGCCGGCCGCCGTCGATCCAGACTCCCTTCGCTCGACGCAGCGGAGCGACGAATTCTTCGGTGTTCGCGACGGCGAGGTCGCGTGTATGGAGCACGGTGATGTTCTTCGCACCCATCCGAGCCAGAAAACTTTTTGCGACATATTTGTCGTCCCAATCCTCGCCGGCATTTGCTCCGGGAACCAGCACGAACGGCGAGTCGATCCCGCCGGCACGATCAACAAACTCTTGAGCGATCTCTTTGCCCAACTTCCCGCCGCCGACAATCACCAGCGTTCCGTTTTGCGGTCCCATCGACTGCGCAGTCGCCGTCGAGACAAACAGCCATCCGCAGAGACACACAGCCACAAAGACAATTCGCACGACGTCACCTCATGGCGAGCGGCAGGGCGGGAGCCCACTGAGCGGGGAAAGTCCGGTCAAACGATGGACGCGGGGGGCTGACGCCCTGCCGCTCGCCATGAGGTGACGTCGTGCGAATTGTCTTTGTGGCTGTGTGTCTCTGCGGATGGCTGTTTGT
>SXGS01579727.1_pt1 | contig 26679 bp, 8 predicted proteins | sample 3174681 | NCBI WGS metagenome assembly SXGS01 (sample SAMN11356861, study PRJNA531348) | freshwater metagenome | isolation source: freshwater sample F1-80 | place: China: Fuxian Lake, Yuxi | collected 2017-12-25 | reverse complement strand
GAAAATACCAACGGCCTGCTCCGGCAGTATTTTCCCAAGGGCGGCGACTTCAGCAAGCTGACCGTCGAGGCGGTCAGTCGCGTGGTAACGAAGATCAATTTACGCCCGCGAAAACGCCTGGGCTGGAAGACGCCGTACGACGTTTATGCAGGGGTGAGCGTTGCACTTATGTGTTGAATTCAGGGTTGGGCTTCGGGAACAAGCATACCCAGCACAGCGGACTAAGCCCAGCCTAGGGTCAGCGCCCTGCGTCTAAGCAGGGCCGTTTAGAAATAACTGTTTTTGATGGCGGCCAACTCACCTTGCGCACGCATGGCATCGAGTGCCGTCTGCAACTTCTGCACCAGCTCATCCGGCGTTTCCTTGTTTAAGGCAAGATACAAATCCGCACTGTTAAAGCGATGCACCACCTTCAGTGCCCCGAGCGGTGACTGCTTGGCCATGTAACGCCCAGCCACATCGTCAGTGGCCCACAAATCGATTTGATCTTTCTCCAACTTACTCAGGTTTTCTTTGTCTTGCAGGCTGGTTTGTACGGTGAGGCCTTTATCAATGAGGAACTGCGAAATGGCATCGTTACGGTAGCCGCCAATGCGATACGCACCGGCCTGCTCCAGCGAATCAAGGCTGATCGAGCTGTCAGCCTTGGCCAGCAGCACCCAGTCACTGACTGCAATAGGCCCGACCCACTTGAACAACGACTCGCGCTCCGGCGTACGAATGGTGGAAAAAAGGCCATAGCCTTTGTTATCCAGTGCCTGTTTGTACAAGCGATCCCAAGGAAAGCGCAGAATAAACTGGCACTCCAACTCGGCCTTCTGGCACAGCGCGCGCACGGTGTCGCTGCTAATACCTTGCACATCCGCATCTTTGGCAAAATTGCCACCACTGGCGGCCATGCTGAACGGCGGCAGATTTTCAGTTAGCAGAACCAACGGCTGCGCATGCGCAAAATTGGCAACACACAACAACAATAAAACGATTAAAAGTCGGATAGCAGGCATAGAAACTCCGCGCATGGGCAAGGCCACTTATAAGAACAAGCGCGCAGAACGCAGATGTGCCAACTTCGATCTGTGCGCAAACGGAATAATTCTAGCGGGCGATGCCACATATTGCTGTCGACTCGCCCGCAGCAGTGCGCCGCTCAATCACCCTGATGTACAAAGGAACACCTCAGCGCCAGCAATATCTGTGTCCGTTTAAATCCTTCATTGCCATTTCCCGATAACGCCTGGATGAAAGCGCTCAACCAGTCGAAATTTCACCTTATGCCTACAAAACGAATCGACCATACTTAGCCACACCGTTAATGGCATGATGCCAAGAATCGCCGAGAGCTCGCCTACTCCCCATGCGCTTAAGTCTTGACCCCGCTCGCGACATTGATGCTGCACTTCTGCGCTATCGCAGTTTATTTTGGGTAATTACCCTCTTTAGCGGCGTGATAAACCTACTGACTGTGGTGCCTGCCATTTACATGATGCAGGTGTTCGACCGCGTCATGGCCAGCCGCAACGAAACCACCTTGCTGGTGTTGACCGTGCTGGCTTTAGGCTTGTTTGTACTCAGTTCGGTGGTCGAATGGATACGCGGCCAGGTCATGATCAAAATGAGTGTTGGTATTGATCTGGATCTTGGCGAGCGATTGTTCGGCGCGGCATTCCAGAAAAGTCTCAAAGAGCACAATGCCAACCCCGCTCAGGTGATGAGCGACCTTAACGCATTGCGCCAATTCCTAACCGGACCTTCGCTTATTGCGTTACTTGATCTGCCGTGGATGCCGATCTTTCTAATCGTAACGGCCTTACTGCATCCCTGGCTTGGGCTGTTTACCCTGATTGGGGCGTTGATCTTATTTGCCCTGGCCATCTGGAACGAGAATGCGACCCGTGAAGGGCTGGAGGAAGCCAACCAGATATCTGTTCACTCCGCTAATTATGTCAACAGCACCCTGCAAAACGCTGAAGTCATTCAGGCCATGGGCATGCTAGGCAGCCTTCAGAAGCGCTGGAGCACACTGCAAAAGCGCCTGATCAGCGCCCAAACTACAGCCAGCGATAAAGCCGCACACATTTCCACAATTACCCGACTGGTGCGCACCGCCTGGCAATCACTGGCAATGGGATTAGCCATGCTATTGATCCTTGAAGGTCAGATCACCGCCGGTGTAATGATGGCCGCCGGCTTTCTTATCAGCAAAGCGATGCTTCCTGCTGAACAAGCGATCGGTTCGTGGAAACAATTTGATAATGCCAAAGCCAGTTACAAACGCCTCTGTCTTCTACTGGAAGAGTTCCCCCGAAAACCCGAGCGCATGAATCTGCCCAATCCAAGCGGAGCAATTCGAATTGAGCGCTTAGTTATTGTTCCGCCGGGTGGTAAGCGTCCAGCGTTGAATGGCATCGACATGCAACTCAATAAAGGCGAAGTGCTTGCGATCATCGGCCCTAGCGCGTCAGGCAAGTCGTCATTGGCTCGAGCGATGGTGGGGGTATGGGCGCCCAGTCATGGTTCGATTCGCCTTGACGGTGCTGAAATTGGGCAGTGGGATCCCGAAGCATTAGGGCCGCACATCGGCTACTTGCCTCAGGACATAGAGCTATTCGATGGCACGGTCGCGGAGAACATTTCTCGCTTCGGCGCAACCGATTCCACCCGCGTCATTGAAGCCGCCACCCTGGCGGGAATTCACCAAATGGTTCTGCGTTTCCCGCAGGGTTATGACACGCCATTGGGTCCAGGCGGACTTGGCCTGTCAGGCGGCCAAAAACAGCGTATTGCCTTAGCCCGCGCACTTTACGGCAACCCTGCGTTGCTCGTGCTGGATGAACCCAACTCCAACCTTGATGATGCCGGTGAAGCGGCGCTGGTTGCCGCCATCGATGCCTTGCGTAAGCATGGTTCCACTGTGGTGTTGGTCACACATAGGCCAAACGTGCTGGCAGTGGTCGACAAACTCATGGTGCTGCAAGATGGCACACAAAAAATGTTCGGCCCTCGCGACCAGGTACTGAAGGCACTGCTACCAAGCCCACCACCGGCCGCGCCGGCCACCAGCCATCAGGCGAGTTGAGCAATGTCTGTTTCCACATCCAAAATCGACTTGCCTGCTGATATCGGCGATGCCCGCAAAACAGCCAAATTAGGTTTGTGGGTGATCGCTATTGGTCTAGGTGGCTTTCTAATATGGGCCAGCACAGCACCGCTGGCACGTGGCATTGCCGGCAACGGCACGGTGTCAGTGGCTGGCGAGCGCAAATCTGTTCAGGCACTGACCGGAGGCGCCGTCGATGAAATTTTGGTGCGCGAGGGTGATCGCGTCCGCGCCGGTCAACTGCTCATACAACTGAACACCATTCAGGCTCAATCGCAGCTGGACGTTGCACTCGGCCAATGGCTGAGCGTCAGGGCGAGCGAGGCTAGACTCAGCGCAGAACGTCACGGGCTGACAGTAATCGCTTGGCCAGACGATCTGCTGTCACGCCAGGCAGACGTCAGGGCGAAGAGCATCATGGAGTTGCAGGACAACCTGTTTACGATGCGGCGCGCCGAACTCAGCAGCCGCCAGCAAATACTGGAAAATCAGGCCGCTTCACTTCAACAACAGCTGCAGTCCTATCAACAAATCCGCAGCCACCTGGAAACACAGCTGAACTTTCAACACAAAGAGTTAAGCGGTCTGCGTCAGCTGGCGGCAGAAGGTTACGTCCCCAGAAATAGATTGTTTGAGGCCGAACGCAACGCCTCTCAACTCAGCGCTCAGCTTGCGTCCGGCGTGGCTGATATCGGCAAAACATTACAAAGCATCACCGAAAACCGGCTGCACGTTATACAGCTACAGCAGACCTTCCGCATTGAGGCCGAATCACAACTGGCAACCGTCAGCGCTGAAGTCGCCAGCCTGACCGAACGCATAAAAGCCCTTGAATTCGAAGTGGGCAATGCGGCCATCCGCGCTCCAGTAGCTGGGCAAGTCATCGGTTTGAATGCCCACACCGAAGGTGGCGTAATCGCGGCCGCCCAACGCCTGATGGAGATCGTCCCGGCGGGTTCTGCCTGGATTATCAAAGCTCGATTCGAGCCAATGGTTGCCGACCGATTGAAAGTCGACCTTCCGGTGAATTTGCGTTTTTCTTCACTGACTAGCGCAACCTTACCTGTAGTCGCAGGTAAGGTGCTTAACGTATCCGGCGACCAGTTATTAGATGAGCAAAGCGGCCTGCCTTACTTTGCGGTCGAAGTTGAGGTTGGCGCAGACGCTGTTGCCACGCTGAAATCTCACGGACTGGACGTCAAGCCTGGCATGCAGGCTGAAGTACTGGTACAGACAGGCGAGCGTACATTCCTCGATTATCTGCTCAGCCCTTTAGAGAAGCGCATTCGCGGTGCGTTGAAGGAAGAATAGAAATGCGTATTGCGCTCATCCTGATAGCGCTGTGTATATGCCCTCCCGTTTTGGCTGCGCAGCCGTCACCACTGTCCTTACTGGATGCCTATGACAATGCGCTTTATCACGACCCAGCCTTTCAAAGTGCCACATTTGACTACCAAGCCAGCCAAGAAGAGGCCGACATAGGCCTTGCCCCGCTGCTGCCGCAATTAAATGCCAGCGCTCGCCACGGCAGCACCCGTCAACTGAGTGGCCGCGACCTCGACGGCAGCAACGAAGACCCGCGCTACACCATTAGCAACCTCAGCCTTAGCGCCAGATTGACACTCTATGACCGTGCCAAAGCGGCTTATTATGCGCAAGCCAAGGCCCGCGCTCGCTTGGGAGAAGCCGTCTATGACGATGCCTTTCAAGAGCTTTTCCCTAGGGTCGTCGAAGCCTATTTCGAAGTCGCACGCCAAGATAACGAACTGCGCCTCATCGAACTGCAAAAAATTGCCATCATGGCTTTGGCGAAACAAACTCAACGCCTGTTTGATGCAGGCGACGGCACTATCACCGACACCGAGGAAGCTCAAGCTCGCCTGGATTTGGTGAAAGCTCAGGAAATTGAAGCCCGCGCGCGCCTGCAGGCGGCCTTGCACAGCCTCTCCGGGCGGACCGGGATTGCGATTAGTGCGATTGCCTCCATGACAGACCAACTGCCCAATACACCGCCACTGCGCCCAGAACACGACATGGCTTTTTGGCAGGCACAGGCGCGCAACGCTGCGCCGAGGCTGGATGCACGCCGTGATGGTGTCGCCGTAGCTGAGACTGAAGTGCGCGCACAGAGGGCCGGACACTTCCCGCAACTGGCCTTGGTGGGCGAACTCAATCACGCCGACCGCGACAATTTAGCTGACGATTTCAGACGCCAATCGACCAGCTACCTGGGCCTCTCCTTGGACGTACCGCTGTATGCCGGTGGTGGCGTCAGCGCCTCATCTCGCAAGGCACAGTTTGCGTTATCCAGTGCTCAAGCGCAGTTAGACGACGAATTACGGCAACTGTCAGAGGACATTGAACGCAGCTACCTTGGCGTCGCCAGCGGTTATGCCAAAAGCAAGGCACTGCAAACTGCCGTCAACTCTAACCGGCGTGCCCTGGAGTCTGCGGAGAAAGGCTTTCAAGCCGGTGTCCGCTCGACAGTCGATATCCTGAATGCCCAGCAGACATTGTTTATGACAAGGCGGGACTTGCTCAGCAGCAAGCTGCAAATGCTGCAAAGCCTTGTGACGCTACATGCACGCAGCGGTCTGATGCACCGTGGCGTTCTACAACAGGTTGAAACGCTGTATTGAATTCGCACGGATAAAACTCTTTGTGCGCTCAAACACCTGGTACGTAACTGCGCTCGCCTGCTGGGGTAAGCAAGTTGAGCTGCCCCGTGTGTCGGCTTAACCAGTCGCCACCGGCGGGCGTTTGGCTACGTAGATGGCGCAACAGGTAAAAGCTACCTAAGCGCTCTGCGCAGAAGGCCCAAACGCGCGCTTGAGTATCAGGGCGCTGCGTCGGGTGCAATTCAACACATCGGCGCACGACCGCCTCAATGGCTGAAATGTGGCGGATCCAAAAATCCGCCGGGAATAGGCCAAGCTCAATCCCACCCGGGAAAAATATTTTCTCATCAAACAGCGCAATCACGTCCTGCCGGTCAAGAGCACCCAATTCAACAGCCACTGCCGTAAATCGAAGAAAGTCTTCGATGTGATGCACATCTTTGTATTGATACAAATAACCGTGATTGACGCCGTTGAGCGTGAACTGCCCTGGTTTGCCTATCAGAAAATCCGATGCCTTAGGCAGCATCTGCTCAGCCACAACATCACGGTCAAATTGCGCAACCGAGAGCACATCCATCACCTGATAGTTATCGGCTTGCTCGCCAATACGCTCACGCGTCAAAAATTTCCGGTACTGACAAATACCGACGTGGCTTATACCCGGCCGTTGCAGCAAGAGGTTTTTAAGGGCAAAGGCACCGGCTATAGAGCCCAGTACAGGGTGATGCGGTTCCCACTCAGGTGCCAAGTCGCGTAGGTTAAAACGATCAGTGCCCTGGGCCGCCCCCATGAAAATGGGCGTTACGTAATCCGGGTACTCGACCTCAAGAGGCACATGAGTCAGACAGGCGTACAAAATGCTTTCGGGCGACATCGTGGTTCTTCCGCAGGGGGTCAGTGACTGTGCTTTTGATCACGGCTAGCGGTCAGGATCGCATCCTCGAAACTGCGCACAAACCTAGGCATATCGAACAACAACGATGTTTCGCGACCTTGCTGCAAGCGCTGACGTAATGCCGCAAGCTGCTGACGATCATGGGCTAATTCAATAGCGCGCTGCTCATAGTCAAGCAAGCACGTGGTAATCAACTCCGGCAAATCCAGCGCGGTAAGCAGAGACCCTGCCATGCGTGAAGCAAAGGTTCGTCCCGAGCGGGTCAGCACTGGCAGCCCCATCCAGAGCGCATCATTGGCCGTGGTACCGCCATTGAACGGGTAAGCATCCAGAAACAGATCAGCCACCGTGTAACGCGCGAGATAAAGCTCAGGGGCCACACGCGGAGCAAATATCAAGCGCTCAGCACTGACGCCGTGCCGCTCAGCGCAGGCCAACAAATTGGCTTGCGACCATTGGTTATCTGCAAGCAACCAAAAAACGCTGTCCGGAACGGCCGCAATGATGCGCATCCAACTGGAGAACATCTCCTCGTTAAACTTGTAGTTGTTGTTAAAACAGCAGAATACGAAGCGATCTTCCGGCAGGCCACACTCGGTACGCGTCGGCAAAGCGGCCACTGGACGTTTACGGTCGCTGCATTGAAAAACCGGAAGATAGAGCGGTTTCTCACTGTAAAAGGGCTTCTCGTCTTGCGGGATCAGATAAGCATCGGCAATCACATAATCCACACAAGGCAAGCCAGTAGGCCCAGGGAAGCCAAGATACGTGAGCTGCAGCGGAGCGGGTCGATAGGCCAAGATGTTGGGCCGGGCACCCGATGTGAGGCCTTGAAGGTCAACCAGTATGTCGATCTCTTGCTCGCGAATCAGTTGAGCCGCACTCGCATCATCCATCCCCCCAACCGGGATGAAATAATCCATTGCCGCCTTTACCCGCGCACGCAACGCCGAGCCATCCTCGCGACTCCAGCAAAAGCCGTAGACCTCAAACCGCTCACGGTCGAGCAACTCAAACAGCTCAACCGTCAACAGCGATACCGCGTGCAGGCAAAAGTCCGAAGATAAAAAGGCGATACGTGTTCGCGGATGAGCATAACCACCCGCAGGAGCCAATTGAGGGACGCGCTGGTTGATGCGCTCGGCAACAAAGTTCATCGCAGTAGCCAACTGCAACCCTGGGTCATCGCTTGCCGAAAGCATGGCCAACGGTGAGGTGGCCTTGAGCAAATCGCCCTTAGACAAGCCGCTGGGCGGAACAAACACTGGCCACTCGCATTGCTTTTGACGCAAGTGCACCCAATGCTGAATCACCTTCGGCTGATCAGGGCTCACTTCTAGACTGGCGGTTAACTTAGCCTCGGCCGCATGCAGCTGACGCGTTTCCTCCATCAACCGCCCCATGCTGTTTAGCACCATGACGAACAGTTCGTGGTTAAGCTCTGCCCCCACCAGCGGGTGATCAAGCATCGACTGCCATATCACCAAAGCGTTCTCCGCCCTGCCCTGACGCTCAATCACTGCGCCCAAATTGAACCACGCCTGCACGAAGTCAGGCTTACGCTGAATGGCCGCGCGATAAGCCTGTTCAGCCGCTGGTAGCTGCTCCAACTGCGACAGCGTCACACCCAGATTAAATTGCACAATATAGTCGGCACTGGAACTGCAGTGCCCCAGCCATGTTTGATACAAGCGAACAACATCTGCAGGCCTGCCAGCCAGCCCAAGACGCTCAGCCACAGCAATGAGCTGCATCGGCTCAAGAGCTGCCTGTTCTGAGAACTGCAGGGCGGTCAGTAAGACAACATCGAGGTTGGGGTTTTCAAGCGGATTGGCGGACATGCAAACGCCTTATCAGGAATTATCGACACAAGAAACCATGACCACACCCGAGGGTGTGGTCATGGCTAGATCACAGCATCTTATCCGTAGAAGCTGGTGTGTACGCTACTGGCCACCAACAATTGGATTTCACCGTCATTGTAAACGTCGTAGCGAGTACCCTCGACGTCAACACTGCCAGCGGCCTGCCACTGCTCAGCTGTACCGGCAATTTGCACACTGTCGTTGCTATCGCCGTTAATCAACAACTGCACCGGCTGAGAAGCACCAAGCCCGCTGGTGTCAACCAACCCCTGTTGACCGAACTGACCCACACTCTCGGCATCCAACTTCAGCGTACTGGCCACTCCGCCATCACCGCCCAGATTGATACGGCTCAGGCTGTTATCGCTGATCGACTGCGGATTGAGAGCGGTCAGGTCAATGGTTTGCTCGCTGTCGCCTGAACGGAACCAGGCATCAACAATGCTGCGCACTTGGCCGTCGACTGTCTCGTAACTACCACTCAGGCCAATCCAGTTGCCGTTATTGAGTTCACTGGTACTGGTCGCATTCAGATTTATGCTGGCAATGCCCAAATTAGAGAGGCTAAACGACTCACCCTCTTGGTTCACACCGTCTTTATTGCTGTCCATCCATACGCGCAGTGATGCAAACACTGCATCGTTACTGTCGATGCGACCATCCTGATTACTATCCAACTCAGCCAGGGCGGCGAAACCATCCTGGGCTTTGCTGCCGTCCGCCAGTTCAGTCGCCGTACCGAACAACTCACGACCGTCATTGATGACGCCATCACCATTGCGGTCAAGCGCTAACAGTCCGTCACCGCCAGCCACCCAGCCGGTACGATCCAGAACACCATCGCCGTCGATGTCGAAGTGCGTGTTGGCAGCCCAGTGCAATGTCTGCACACCATCACCGTTCAGATCAAGGATTAACGGAGAAGTAGTCAATACGGCAAGTTGGGCAGTGCTCATGGCCGCTAATTGAGAGGCCGTAAATGCATCGGCCTGAGCCATCGACAGTGCGGCCAATTGATCGGTGGTGAGAGCCGCCACATCTGCAACATCAATCGCGACGAGCTGAGCGTTATCAAAGGCAGCAAAATCACCCGACTCTATTGCACCGATCTGAGCAGAGGTCAAAGCAGCAACATCGACAGTCTGAAGCGCAGCTACTTGATCCGAAGTCAACGCCACAATCTGATCCGTTGTCAGCGCTTTGATCTGCGAAGTTGTCAGGGCCTGAATCTGCGCCGTGGTGAGCGCAGGGATCTGATCAGTGGTCAACGCCGCGAGATCACTGTTCTGCATGGCTTGGATCTGCGCAGTGGTCAATGCAGCCAAATCAGCATTTTCCAGTGCCGCGACCTGAGCTGTTGTCAGGCCATAAATTTGCGAGGCCGTCAGTGCTTGCACTTGTGCAGTGGTCAGCGCAACAACTTGTGCAGTGGTTAACGCAGCAAGATCAGAAATCTGCATCGCAGCTATCTGCGCTGTGGTTAACGCTGCGACCTGAGCCAGGGTAAGCGACTCAACCTGCGCAGTGGTCAAGGAAACGATCTGCGACGTGGTCAGAGCCTGAACTTGACCGACGGTCATCGCCGCAATCTGATCCGAGCCAAGAGCAGCCAGATCGGACCCCTGAATGGCTTGAACTTGCAGCGTACTCAGCGCGGCCAGATCCTCAGTTTCCAAGACGGCAAACTGGTCACTGGTCAAGGCCACAATCTGCGCAGTCGTCAGCGCCTGTACCTGTGCGACTGTAAGTGCAATGACCTGATCCGACGTCAGTGCGGCAATATCAGCACCTTGCATGGCTGCCACTTGCTCGGTGGTCAACGCCTGCAGTTGATCAGTAGTCAAAGCCTGCACCTGATCAGTGGTCAATTTGACTATCTGCTCAGTGGTCAGCGCCTCAACCTGCGTTACTGTCAGCGCCACTAGCTGAGCCGTGCTGAGTAAGGCAAGATCATTCGCGTCCAGGGCGCGAACTTGATCCGTACCCAACGCTGCCAAATCAACGGTTTCCATGGCCTGAACCTGAGCGCTGGTTAGCGCTTTGATTTGAGCCGTAGTCAAGGTCTGGACCTGATCACTGGTCAAGTCGCGAATCTGATCCGTCGTCAATGCGGCGATATCGCGAGTCTCCATAGCGGGCAACTGATCACTGGTCAGCGCCTGTATCTGCGCACTGGTCAGAGCCGCCGCCTGCGCTGTTGTCAGCCCAACAATGGCAGCAACAGAGAGCGCAGCCAAATCAGCCACCTCCATTTGCACCAACTGTGCGGTACTGAGTGCGGCCAGTTGAGCCGAGGACAATGCATTGGCTTGCTCAGTGGTCAGCGCAACCACCTGTGCCGTTGTCAGCGCCGCAATATCAGCTGTTTCCAGCGCAGCCACTTGAACTGCTGTCAGCGCAACGAAATCAGCAACTTCGAGAGCCGCAACCTGAGCCGTTGTGAGCGCCTGCACTTGTGCAGTCGTCAATACGGCCACCTGATCACTGCCCAACGCGACGATTTGCGCAGTGGTCAAGGCCGCCACATCGTCAGTCCCCAGTGAAACCAACTGATCACTGGTCAATGCAGCAACTTGAACCGTACTCAACGCGGCAGCCTGCTGAGCGGTAAGCCCCTGTAGCGTTGTGGTGGTGATGACCACCAGATCTTCCGTTTCAATACGGCTGATCTGTGCAGTGGTCAGCGCCGCCAACTGAACAGAGGTAAGGGCCTCAGCTTGCTCAGTGGTCAAGGCAACAATCTGATCTGAGGTGAGGACAGCCACATCACGTGTCTGCAATGCCACAATTTGAGCCGTATTCAACAGAGCAAAATCGGCCGCATCGAGTGCTGGGATTTGATCCGTTGTCAACGCCAAAATTTGTGCCGTTGTCAACGCTTGTACCTGATCACTGGTAAGTGCAGCTATCTGCGCTGTCGTCAGCACGGCAATATCACGGGTTTCCATGGCTTGGATCTGCAGCGTGGTCAGTGCAGCCAGATCAGCTATCTGCATAGACTGGAACTGCGCCGTGGTCAGCGCCTGGATCTGGCCAGCCGTCAACGACGCAGATTGTTCAGTGGTCAGCGCAACAATCTGCGCGGTAGTCAGGCCACTGATATCAGCCGTCTCAATAGCGCGAATCTGTACGGTATTGAGCAAGGCAAAGTCCGCGGTCTCCAACTGAGACAGTTGCAGCCTAGTCATGGCCTGAATCTGCTCCGCCGTCAGCACCTGCACTTGATCACTGGTCAGGGCCACTATCTGCGCACTGGTCAGCGCCGCTACATCAGCAGCCTCCATGTTGGCGACTTGTGCAGTTGTCAGCGCCTGGATATCAGCCGTTTCCAGTGCCGCCACCTGCGCAGGTGTGAGGGCCTGAATCTGATCAATGCTCAGGTTCTGAATCTGTGCCGTGGTCAGCGCAACAATTTGTGCGGTGGTCAGAGCTGATACCTGAGACAACTGCAGCCCTGCCAACTGAGCACTGTTGAGCAGCGCCAAGTCAGCCGTTTCCAGTGCACGGATCTGTGCGCTGGTAAGCGAGCCGATTTGATCCTGAGTAATGGCCTGCACCTGAGCGGAGGTCAGCAGCGGGATCACGGCGGTCGACAACGCCGCAAGATCTTGCGGTTCCAGGGCTGCGATCTGGGCCGTAGTCAGGTTAATCACTTGAGCCGAAGTCAACGCTGCCACTTGTGCAGTGGACAGCAGTTGGATTTGATCAGCAGTTAGCGCGGCAATGTCGGTAGTTTCCATGAGCACGATCTGCTCAGTGGTCAGTGCCGCCAGTTGCTCAAACACCAAAGCCTGGACTTGGGCAGTGGTCAACGCCACAAGTTGAGCTGGACTCAGCGCCTGAATATTTAGCGTTGTCAGTGCTGCAATTTGTTGTGCAGAAAGGCTGGCAAATTGCACGGTACTGAGAGCGGCCGTTTGCAGGGTAGTAAACGCCGCCACCTGCTCCTCGGTGAGCGCTGCAATATCTGCAGTGCCAAGCACTTGGATCTGTGCAGTGGTTAAGTTGCTGATCTGCGCCGTACTGAATTCAGCGTACTGCGCAGGCGTCAAGGCAACAATCTGAGCGTTGGTAAGCGCTTGGACCTGAGCGGTCGTCAGCGCACCAATCTGATCCAGCGTTAGCACAGCAACATCTTCAGTACTGAGCGCTTTGATTTGTGCAGTGGTTAGAGCGGCTACTTGGGCATTGGTCAGAGCAACAACCTGTGCACTGGAAAGTGCCGTCACTTGCTCGTTGGTAAGGGCACGCAGGTCTTCAGTCTCAATGGCACTGATCTGGTCAGCGGTGAGCGCTGCTAGATCAGCAGTTTCCATTGAACGAATCTGCGAGGTACTCAACGCAGCAATCTGTGCCCCCGTAAGCGCAGAGGCTTGAGCGGTAGTAAGCCCTTGAATCTGCGCGCCGGTGAGGGCTGCAATCTGATCGGTGCTCAGGCCGGCAATACGCCCAGCACTCAGCGCGGCCAGATCCGCCACTTCAATTACACGAATCTGCGCAGTGCTCAAAGCACCCAACTGAGCATCGGTAAGCGCTGCGGCTTGCGCAGTGGTCAACGCGACCAACTGCGAGTTACTCAACACCGCCACGTCCTGGCTTTCCATAGCGGCCACTTGGGCAGTGGTAAGGGCCTGGATCTGCGTGGTGGTGAGCGCTTTGACTTGGTCAGTGGTCAAGGCTTGAACCTGACCGGTGGTCAGAGCCGCGAGGTCTTCTGTTTCCAGAATGCGGATCTGCCGCGTGGTCCATGCCGCAACCTGATCAGTGGTCAATCCCGGCACGCTATCGGTGGTCAGCGATTCAATAAAGGCGACTTCAGCCGAGGTCAATGCATCAGGATCCAGCGCAGCAACTTGATCCGGATTAAGCGCCGCAAGCTGGGCACTAGTAAGCGCCGCCGCTTGATCGGAGGTCAACTCTGCCAGTTGCTCAGGCGTCATCGCCGCCAGGTCTACAACTTCCAGAGCGGCAATCTGGCTACTGGTCAGCGCAGCGACCTGCGCAAGGGTCAGGTTAGCCATTTGTGCAGTGGTCAAACCAACAACTGCCGCGGTTGAAAGTGCGGCGAAGTCTGCAGCCTGCAGTGCCGTAATCTGATCAACGCTAAGTGCAGCAATTTGCGACCCAGTGAGTGCAGCGGCCTGGACAGTGGTCAACGCGGCCAGTTGTACATCAGAAAGCACGGACAGATCGGCCGTTTGCAGCGCGACAACCTGAGCTGTCGTGAGTGCTGCGATTTGTGCCACGGAGAGCAACTCCACCTGCGCTGTGGTCAGCGCGACCACTTGGGCCGTGGTCAGCGCAGCGACCTGAGCGGTACTCAACCCTGCAATCTGCTCGTCACTCAGCACGGCGATGTCGGCTGTTTCCAAAGCGCGAATTTGCGCTGTGCTCAACGCGGCCAAATCAGCCACTTCAAGTGCCGCCACTTGGGCGGTAGTCAACGCGAGCACTTGCCCTGTGGTCAGAGCGGCCGCTTGCTCCGTTGTGAGCGCAATCACCTGATCGGTGCTCAAGCCTGCGATATCAGCCGTTTTAAGGGCGCGGATTTGCGTTGTACTCAGTGCGGCAACCTGCTCACCGCTCAGCGCACGAACCTGCGCCGTACTGAGCGCGACAATTTGCGCCGTACTCAATGCTTGCAGATCGTTGGTTTGCAAGGCGGCTATCTGAGTTGTAGTCAGGGCGGCGACTTGTACCGTACTGAGCGCAGCAACCTGCGCACTGGTGAGACCTGCCACTTGCTGTTGGTTCAGCACCACCAGATCAGCGGTCTCCAACGCACGAATCTGCGCAGTGGTCATGGCTGCGAGATCAGCAGTCTGCAACGCAGCGACTTGCGCAGTGCTCAAGCTCACAACTTGGGCAGTGCTCAAGGCCGCAACCTGATCACTGGTCAACGCTACAATTTGAGCCGTGCTAAGGGCCTGGATACTTTGCGTTGACAGGGCCGCCAGGCGAGCTGGAGTGAGAGCCGCTATTTGCTCTGCATTCAGCGCACGCACTTGGGCTGTGTCCAATGCCTGAAGCTGGGCATTGCTCATCGCCGTCAGATCAGCGGTTTCAATGGCTGCAATTTGAGCCGTTGTCAGCGCCTGAACCTGAGACGTTGTCAGCCTGGTGATCTGGGCAGTCGTTAAGGCAGCAATCTGCTCGGCGGTGAGTGCCGCCAGATCGGCCGTCTGCAACGCCACAATCTGGGCCGTTGTCAGGGCGGCAACGTCAGCCGTTTCAAGCGCGCCAACCTGCGCTGTAGTGAGCGCCACAATCTGCCCGGTGGTCAGAGCCTGGATCTGTGCAGTGGTAAGTGCGGCCAACTGATCACTGGTTAACACAGCTACGTCTACTGTTTCCAGCGCGCGTATCTGCGCAGTACTCAATGCTGCGATTTGAGCCTGACTCAGTGTTTGTACCTGTGCTGTTGTCAATGCGGCAACTTGGGCTGTGCTAAGCGCTTGCAAATCAGGCAACTGCAGCGCTTCGATTTGCCCTGTCGTCAAACTGGCCAACTGCGCGGTGGTCAAGGCCGCAAACTGGGCGCTGGTCATTGCCACAATCTGATCGGCGCTCAACGCCATCAGATCTGCAGCTTCCATTACGGCGATCTGTGCTGTGGTTAGCACGGCAACCTGAGCCTCACTTAAGGCTGCAATTTGCCCCGCCGTCAGACTCGGAATCGCCAACAAGCTCAGGGCGGCCAAGTCAGCTGCTTCCAGCGCAGCGATCTGGTCAACCGTCAGTGCAGCCAATTGCGCGCCTGTCAGAGCAGCGACCTGCGCTGTGGTGAGGGCAACAATTTGCGAGGGTGTGAGCGCTGCTACGTCATCCGTCTGCAACGTTTGAATCTGCGCAGTGGTCAATGCGGCCACTTGCGCCGTAGTCAGCGATTCAACTTGAGCGGTGGTCAAGGCTATTAGTTGAGCATCGGTAAGTGCCTGAACCTGGGTATTTGTCAGCTTGTTCAGTTGAGTGGCGTTCATCGCCGCCAAATCAGCGGTCTCAATTGCCCGCACCTGAGTCACGGTTAATGCCTGCAACTGATCACTGCTCAATGCAAGCAACTGAGCCGAGCTCATGGCCTGGATCTGCGCCGTACCAAGCGCGGCCAAGTCTACCGCTTCGATAAAGCTAACTTGACTCGGCGTTAACGCCGCGACCTGAGCCGTGGTAAGAGCAGCCGCCTGGGCGGTGGTCAATGCTTGCAGTTGAGCGCTATTGAGGGCCACCAGATCGGCAGCATCAATCGCACGAATTTGTGCGCTGGTCATTACGGCCAAATCGACAGGTTCAAGCGCGCCAACTTGAGCGCTAGTCAAGGCGGCAATCTGAGATGTTGTCAGCGCCAACACTTGAGTCGTAGTCAGTGCCGCCAGTTGCGCATCTTGAAGAACGGCGATGTCCGCAGTTTCCAGTCGGGATATCTGACTGGCACTCAGCGCCACCAGGTCAGTGGTTTCTATGGCCGCTACCTGCTCCGTGGTCAACGCCACAAGCTGGCTGCTGGTCATCGCGGCAAACTGCGCGGTGGTTAATGCTTCAATCTGGTCGGTACGCAATGCAGCCAAGTCGGCGGTTTGCATGGCGACAAGCTGAGCCGTAGTCAATGCTTGGACGTCTAGCAACTCCAGCGCCTGAACCTGCGCGGTGGTCAGCGCCACAATTTGTGCTGTACTAAGCGCCTGAATCTGCGCGGTGGTAAAGGCAGCAACCTGTTCATCGGTCAGTACCGCCACGTCGGCAGTTTCAATGGCACGTACTTGCGCGGTGGTGAGGGCGGCGATTTGTGTAACGCCCAACGCCTGAATCTGGATGCTGGTCAGCGCCACAATCTGCGCCGTACTCAAGGCCACTAGATCAGCGGTTTCCAGTGCCGACATTTGGCCTGCGGTTAACTTATTGATTTGCGCCGTGGTCAATGCCGCGACCTGAGCAGTGGTCAAAGCAGCCACTTGCTCATCGGTAAGGGCTGCCAGGTCGGCACTTTCTATAGCTCGAATCTGCAGTGCGCTGAGCGCTTGGAGATCAATCGTTTCCAGCGCCGCAATCTGAGCAGTCGTGAGGGCAACAATCTGGTCAGTGGTCAACGCTGCAACCTGAGCAGTGCTGAGATTAGCGACCTGCTCGGCAGTAAGCGCAGCCACATCTGCAGTCTCAAGCGCGCGAATTTGCGACGTGGTCAGCGCTGGGACTTGCTCCAGCGTAAGTGCCTGCACCTGAGCGGTGGTCAGTGCCTCGATCTGTGCGGTTGTAAGGCTAGCCAAATCGGCTGTTTGCCACGCGGCAATTTGCGCGGTCGGCAAACTGGCAATTTGCGCGGTGGTCAGAGCCGTCGGCTGCGAACCACTTAGGGCAAACACCTGCTCCTGACTCAGTGCGGCCAAATCAGCGGTTTCCAGCGCTGCGATTTGTGCGCTGGTCAACTGCGTGATTTGTACCGTGGTGAGCGCCTGAATCTGCGCGGTAGTGAGTGCAACAATCTGTGCAGTGGTTAAGGCCCGCAGATCGGCACTTTCCAGAGCAGTAACCTGTGTTTGAGTCAGATTGGCAACCTGAGCAGTGCTCAGCGCAACCATTTGCGCAGTGGTCAATGACTGCACTTGAGCGGTAGTTAACGCGGCTACATCAACGGTTTCCAGAGCGCGAACCTGCGCGGTTGTCAGCGACTGAATCTGACTATTAGTCAGTGCTGAAACTTGGACACTGGTCAACGCTACAATCTGCGCCGTGCTCAGCGCCGCCAATTGAGCGTTGCTTAAAGCAGCAATCTGCGCGGTGGTAAAGGCCGCTAGATCATCAGTTTGCATGGCCTGTAGCTGGCTGCTGGTCAAGCCCGGCAAATCGCCTACTTCGATTGCAGCAACCTGAGCCGTCGTCAGCGCTACCACTTGGGCATTGCTCAACGCCGTGAATTGATCAGACGTCAACGCCGCCACCTGATCGGTGGTCAGAGCCGCCAAATCATCGGTGGCAAGTGCTCGCACCTGCGCTGTTGTCAACGCAGCCATCTGATCGGCAGTTAGCCCGCGCGCCTGATCAGTAGTAAGCGCCACAATCTGCGCAGTGGTCAGCGCTTCAACTTGTTGGGTGGTCAACGCCGCAATACGGTCAGTTAGCAGAACTGCCAGATCCGCCGTCTCCAGCGCACGCACCTGAGCAGTACTCAACCCCGCGATCTGCGCCACGGTCAACACTGCCGCTTGAGCAGTCGTCAAGGCTACCAACTGGGCGGCGCTCAAGGCGGCAATATCGCCCACCTCAAGCGCTACAACTTGGTCGGTCGTCAACGCAGCAATTTGCGCGGTCTTCAGCGCCGCAATTTGACCGGGTGACATGGCTTGAACCTGATCAGTGGTCAATGCGACCAGATCTTCAGTTTCAAACGCTGCCACTTGAGCATTGCTCAGCGACTCCAATTGCTCAACTGTCAGTGCACGCACTTGCTCAGTCGTCAACGCCACCACTTGGGCAGTGGTCAACGCGATAATTTGAGCACTCGTAAGCCCGGAGAGCTGTGCAGTCGTCAGTGCCGCAACATCCTCTGTTTCTAGGGCACGAACCTGAGAGGTGCTTAAAGCCTCCAGTTGCGCCTGAGTGAGTGCGGCCACTTGAGCGGTGGTCAGGCCGGCAATCCGTGTATTGCTCAAACCTGCAATATCGTCAGCATCAAGGGCTGCAATCTGAGCGGTGCTGAGCACAGCCAACTGCTCAACACTTAGTGCGGCCACTTGGGTTTGAGAGAGCGCCGCGATCTGCTCGGTGTCAAATCCGGCCAGGCTTGCAGTGGCCAGATTACCCATCTGCGAAACCGTCAGGGCCGATACTTGATCAAGTGACAAGGCACCCAATTGCGCCGAAGACAGCGCGCTGACAGCGGCAGTTGTCAATCTGGAAAGGTCAGCTGTCTCGAAAGCAGAAACCTGCCCGGTACTCAACGCTGCAACCTGCGCGGATGTCAGGCCGCGAACCTGATTTTGGGTTAAGGCTGCAATTTGCTCAGTGGTCAATGCCGTAAGGTCTGAGGCATCAAGCGCGGCGATCTGATCCGATGTTAGGGCGGCTATCTGGGCGGTGCTCAGTGCGGCCATCTGATCAGAACTGAACCCGGAAATAGTGCTCGGTGCCAATGCCGCAAGATCCAGCGGTTCAAGGGCTGCTACCTGCTCAGTGCTGAATACTGCCAGCTGTGAGCTGGTCAGCGCCGGCACTTGATCTTCGGTCAAGGCGGCGATTTGCGCAGTGGTCAGAGCCGCTGCCTGAGCGGTGCTAAGACCTGCAATCGCCGAACTGCTCAATGCCGCTAGGTCAGAGGCTTCCAATACACGCAATTGGTCAGTAGTGAGCGCGGCCAACTGCGCCGAGTTGAACACAACAACTTGCTCTTCAGTGAGTGCGACTATCTGAGCAGTGGTCAGCGCACGAATGTCTGCAGTATCGAACGCCCCGATTTGTGCCGAACTGAAGATGCCAATCTGCTCCACAGTAAGAGCGGCGACCTGCTCTGTAGTTAGCGCAGCGACCTGAGCCGTATTCAACAGCGCGAGGTCTTCAGCGTCCAACGCACTGATTTGCTCTGTACTCAGCTTGTTAAGCTGAGCGCTAGTCAAGGCTGATACTTGTGAGCCAGTCAGCGCCTGAACCTGCTCAGTCGTCAGCGCCTCAACCTGCACAGAAGTGAGATTACGAATAACGGTTGTGGAGAGTTGCTGCAAATCATCCACTTCAATAGCAACAATCTGAGCACTGCCGAATGCAGCAAACTGGCTTGAGGTTAGGGCCGTCATTTGCTCATTGGTCAGGGCCACAACCTGAACGGTAGTGAGCGCTGCAACGTCCTGGCTATCTAGCGCAGCGACCTGGGCGGTGGTCAGCGCAGAGATTTGATCCGTGGTAAAGGCGGCCACCTGATCACTGCCGAGCGCTTTGATACTGGCGGTAGACAATACGCTTAGGTCATCAATCTCCAGTGCTGCAACCTGATCTGAGGTCAATGCCGCGACTTGGACGGTCGTCAGCGCCGCTACCTGGGCAGTGCTAAGCACCTTCACTTGTTCTGCACTCAGCGCCTGAATATCGGCCGTTTGCAGGGCGCGCACTTGTGCTGTGGTTAGCGCCTCAATTTGATCGGTGCTCAAAACGGCTACTTGATCAGAGCCCAGCGCCACAACCTGCGCGGTGGTAAGTGCCTGCAGTTGCGCACTGCTCAGCACCGCCAATTGTTCTGCATTCAACACCGCCACATCTGCGGTATCCAACGCGCGCACTTGCGCGGTATTCAATGCCGCTACTTGGTCGCTGGTCAGCGCTGCAACCTGAACAGAGCTAAGTGCCTGAATTGAGGCCGTGGTCAATTGCAGCAGATCTTCGGTTTCGATGGCTGCAATCTGTTCTTCATTGAGCAGGGAAATTTGCTGTGTAGTCAGCGCTCTAATTTGTACGCTGGTCAGAGCTGCAACCTGCTCACTGGTCAAGCCTTGTACTTGCGAACTCAACAGCGCGGCTATGTTGGCTGTGGAAAGAACTGCTAGGTCAGCTGTTTCCAGAGCAGCCAGTTGGCCTACCGTTAGAGCACGAACCTGCGCAGTGCTCAACGCTGCGGCCTGTGCGGTAGTCAACGCGGCCAGTTGATCTTCACCCAGCGCGCGTAACTGTGCCGTGGTCAGCGCTCGGAATGCGGGCAAACCCAGGGCTGCAACGTCTTCAGTCGAGAGCGCGGAAATCTGTGAACTGGTCAGTGACGCTACTTGCGCTGTGGTTAACGAAGCAATCTGAATACTGCTGAGCGACGCAATTTGCTCATTGCTCAGGACAAGAATGTCTGCAGTTTCCAGCGCAGCCAACTGAAGCGTCGACAGTGAAGTCAACTGCGCGGTTGTCAACTCTGCGACTTGGGTGGTGGTCAGTGCCCTGATGGATGCGGTCGAAAGTACAGCGAGATCTTGGGTCTGCAGAGCAGCGATTTGCTCAGGCGTCAGATTAACAACTTGTGCCGTAGTTAATGCGGCAACTTGAGCTGTAGTTAGTGCAGCAATCTGCGCATCATCCAAAGCGACAAGGTCACGCGTCTGCAATGCGCTAATCTGCAAAGTTGTCAAAGCTGCAATTTGCGCAGTACTTAACGCCGCTACCTGATTAGCGGTTAGGCTAACGATTGCAGCAGTACCCAGTGCCACCAAGTCCTCAGTTTGAATTGCAGCAATCTGCGCAGTAAGCAACCTGTTTATTTGAGCTGTACCCAAGGCAGCAACTTGGCTTGAGCTAAGGCTAGATATTTGGAGCGTACTTAGCTGACGTAGGTCTTCGGTTTCAATCGCGCGAATCTGGGCAGTTGTCAGTGCAGCCAACTGCGCTGTGCTGAAAGATGCAAACTGTGCAGTTGTGAGTGCAACAATATCTTCACTTTGCAGAGTACGAATTTGTGCTGAGCCGAGCGCTGCAATTTGAACTGTGCTCATGGCCCTGAAGTCTTCAGTGGCCAAGGCTACAATTTGTGCCGTATTAAGCGCTGCAACTTGCTCAGTATTTAGAACTCTGATTTGAGTGCTGCTGAGCGCGGCAATTTGAACAGCACTTAACCGAGAAATTTGGCTTGCACTCAAGGATGCTATTTGCAAACTAGTTAACGCTAATAAATCTGCCGTTTCCAGCGCCACCAACTGAGCCGAGCTCAACGCAGCGATTTGATGTGCTTGAAGCGCCTTAACTTGAGCCGTACTCAACGCCTTAATCTGAGCAGCACTCAACGCTTCAGTTTGATCGATTGTTAACGCTGCCACTTGAGCAGTACAAAGAGCTGCAACCTGAGAAGCCGTCAATTTATTAACAGCAGCGGTACTAATAGCAGCTAAATCTGCCGTCTGAAGCGCACGAACCTGTGCGGTACTTAGCCCGACTATTTGAGCCGTAGTCATAACCGCGGTTTGCGATGATTTCAAAGCTACAATCTGAGAGGTCGTCAAGGCTTTAATATCGACAACTTCAAGAGCCCTGATTTGCTCTGTCGTGAGCGCAGCCACCTGTGAATTGGTCAACTTTGAAACTTGAGCAGTACTAAGCCCCTGAATCACACTGACTGAAAGTGCTTGTAAATCCGCTGTCTCAAAACCTCGGATTTGAGCAGTAGTCATCGCCGCCACTTGCACGGATGACAATGCGGCTGTGTGTGAGGTTGTCCATGCCGCAATTTGAGCTGTAGTTAACGCTCGAATAGTCGCGGTTGTCATGTCGCCAACTGCACGAGCAATAAGCTGAGCAGCTGAAAGAGGTGCGACTAAGGCGTCTATCTGTGCAGTCGACATTGCCACCAATTGTGGAATCGACAATGCCGCAACTTGTGGTGCAGTAAGAGCAGCCATTTGCTCTGTGGTCATGACTCGGATGTCTTGGGTCTCAATCGCTCTAATTTGAGACGCCGTTAAATTGTCGACCTGAGTTGCTTTCAAGCTGGCAATTTGCGCAGTACTCATTGCGGCGATTACAGCCGTCGAAAGTACCGATAAGTCTTGCTCCTGCAGCGCAGCCACTTGCGTTGTAGTTAACCCGGATATCTGTGCAGTACTAATTGCGGCTGCTTGAGCTGTGGTCAACGCGACTATCTGAGCAGTCGTCAGACTCGCCAGTTGGATACTGCGCATTCCTCTAATTGCTGCAGTCGACATGGCAGCAAGATCGGCCGCTTCAATTCTGGCCACTTTAGAGGGAGCCAAGGCTGCAATTTGTGCGGCTCCTAATGCTGCAAATTGAGGCGCACTGAGTGATACAAGTTGTGCTGTAGTCAAGGCCGCAAAGTCGACAGGATCCAGCGCGGCAATTTGAGCAGTAGTAAGCGCTTGAAGCTGAGCAGTGGTTAGGACGGCAACTTGCGCGGTAACCAGCCCTTTGATGGCTGCAGCAGATAGCGACGTAATATCAGCCACTTCAATTGAACGAATTTGTGATGTAGTCAGCGCGGCGACCTGTGTAGCCGTAAGCGCCCCAACTTGCGCTGCACTCAACAAAGAAATATCAGCATCACTCAACCCCTTGAGATCAGCCGCATCCAATCTAGAAACCTGAGCGGTGGTCAAGGCTTGAAGTTGAGCATCTGTGAGGGCGCCAAGCTGCGCACTGGTGAGCGCCGCAACAGCAGCCGTCGACAGTTTCGCCACGTCAGCCACTTGCAGAGCGGCTATCTGTGCCGTGGTCATCGCGGCAACCTGAGTACCTGTCAATGCCGCGGCCTGAGCGGTGGTTAGAGCGATCAATTGATCACTGGTCAACGCTCTAATTTGAACAGCTGTAAAACCCGCTACCGTCAACGGGGATAGCGCTGCAAAACTGACATCATCTATCGCCGCGACCTGCGCTGTGCTCAGCAGTGCAATCTGACTCGACTTAAGTCCACGGATCTGAACTGCGGTAAGTGCGGCAATACTCGCAGTCGTAAATGCAGCAACATCTTGTGCGTCCATAGCACGAAGCTGCACTGAGGTTAGGGCGGCAAGTTGGTCGTTGGTCAGCGCGCGAACTTGCGCCGTTGTTAAACCGGTTATTGCCGCTGTGCTAATGGCACCAAAATCAACCGCTTCAAGCGCAGCAATACCCGTCGTTGTAAGCGCTGCAATTTGCAAAGCCGTCAACGCAGAGGCTTGAGCCGTGGTCAACGCTTCCAGTTGGTCCACTGTAAGTGCGCGTACCTGTGCAGTTGAAAGCGCAGCAATAGTCGCAGTTGAAAAGCTGGCAATCGAGGCTTCGTCAATTGAAGCAATTTGCGCAGTGGTAAGCACGCGGATCTGTGCGCTGGTTAAACCCGCCAGTTGAGTAGCATCAAGTGCAGCGAACTGGCCTGATGTAAGCACTTTAATATCCGCAGTGTCCAAACGACTGATCTGCGCAGACGTCAAGGCTTCAACCTGAGCGGTGGTTAAGCTGGCAACCTGAGCTGTGGTCAGCCCAGCAATACTGGCCGTGGAAATAGCCGCGACATCAACCACTTCGAGTGCCTGCACTTGCGCAGTACTCAGTGCGGCCAACTGATTAGACTTCAACGTACTGACTTGCAGGGTAGTCAGCGCCTCAATCTGAGCCGTGGTCAGTTTATTAATCTGTGCCGCACTAAGCGCACCAATAGCCGCCACGCTAAACGCAGGAATATCAGCCGCCTCAATGGCCTGAAGCTGAGCAGTGGTCAACGCCAGGGTTTGCGCGGCAGTCAGCGCTCCTAGTTGAGCGCTCTCCAGGGCAACAAGCTGCGCGGTGGTTAGAGCTCGAATATCTGCCGTATCGAGGCGACTGATCTGAGCACTGGTCAGCGCCTGAACTTGATCTGTGCTGAGGGCTACAACTTGCGCTGTGGACAGACTGCCAATAATCGAACTGGAAATAACCGCCAGATCCGCCTCTTCAAGCGCCTGAACTTGGGCGGTGGTGAGTGCCGTTAACTGTGTAGCAGTCAACTTGCTGACTTGAAGAGTTGTCAGTGCTTCAACTTGAGCAGTGGTTAAGCCGGAAATTTGCGCGTTGCTCAAACCGGCTACAACGGCAGTACTCAGCAGAGCAACATCAGCGGCTTCAAGTGCGGCCAACTTGGAAGGAGTCAGTGAGCCAACCTGAGCCACACTTAGCGCTGCTACTTGGTGCGTCTCGAGTGCTGCGATTTGAGCGGTAGTTAGTGCGCCCACATCGGTTTCAAGCGCAGCGATCTGTTGCGTGCTCAGCGCTTGGATCTGTTCAGTGGTCAGAGCTGCAACTTGTGTCGACGTCAGCGCCTTAATAGCGGCACTGCTCATCGCAGCAAGATCTTGAATCTCAAGCGCTGCGACCTGCGCAGTGGTCAACGCGGAAACCTGAGCATTAGTCAGGCTAACTACCTGCGCAGTTGTAAGAGCCTCAATCGCGTCAGTAGTTAGGGCAGCCAGATCTGCAGCTTGCATTTGTTGTAGCTGAGCGGTGGTCAGCGCTGCAACCTGAGTATCGGTCAGCGCGGCAGCTTGAGCAGGCGTCAGGGCTACGATTTGTGCTGTGGTCAATGCAACAACTTGGGCGGTTGTTAATGCTTCAATCGAAGCCGTACCCAGGGCGGCGAAGTCGGCAACCTCCATGCTGCGAATTTGCGCTGTGGTCAGCGCAGCTACTTGAGTATCTGAAAGCGCAGCTGCTTGAGCGGTCGTCAACGCCACAATCTGTGCGGTCGTCAATGCAGCAACTTGTCCGGCGTTCAACGCCTGAACTTGAGCAGTACCCAACACTGCAAAATCGACGGCCTGCATGCTTTGCAGCTGACTGGTGGTCAAGGCTGCCGTTTGAGTAGCGGTAAGTGCCGCGGCTTGAGCAGTGGTCAACGCAACAATCTGGGCCGTCGTCAGGGCTGCTGTTTGCGTAGCATCAAGTGCCGGAATCTGACCAACTGTCAGAGCAGCAAAGTCTGGCGTTTCCATAGCGCGTAACTGTTCGGTACTAAGTGCTTGAATACTCTCAGTACTGAGCACGCGTATCTGTGCAGTAGAAAAGGCGACCATCTGCGCCGTGCTCATGCCGGCGATGTCTTCAGTGGTCAATGCAGCAATCTGTGTAGTGGTGAGTGCTGCCACTTGGGCGGTGGTCAAGCCAGTGAAGATGCTGCTCATGGTGATATACCTACACAGAGTGAACCGCATAAGCCCTGCCTCTCGGGCAGGCCACTGCGGAAAAAATAAGCCCGTGACGCTTTGACGGCAAAATCCCCAGAACCTTTAGGGTTTGGAAAATTTAAAGCCTGAAATACTTAGCACGCCAAGAAGACACACACATTTACTGACATCAGCCTAGCATGCTGGCAGAAAGCTACTTTAGCCAGAACCGTCCGGCCGACAGACTGTCGGCGATTGCAGACCAGATGCAGAAGCAGGGTTTAGGGTGCCTTGCCACTGAGTATTGCGCGTGCGTTTTCACAGCCTATTACAGGCTGAATATGACCAAGTTACGGCTGAAGCGCCCAAGCAGATTAGGTTTAAAGTGCCCGTTACCTGAAAGGGGGTAGCGGGCAATGCGCCGAAATCAGCAATCGGCTCGGCACTTATGCGCTAGCCGAAACCTGACGGTGTGATGACTCGAAGTTACTTGGGCGGGGGAAAAGCTCGGTGCGGATTCGGTCGAGCTTATCGCGCATGGTGGCGATGTCTGAGCGATCGTCTGTTGTGTCGTTGATGCAAACGCACAGGTGATGCCCGAGCGAATCCACCAGCGAGGCGACCGTTTCATTTTCCACATCATCGGTTAGCAGGTAGCGGCACTGTTCCCAGCCAATATCGGCCCGGCCATGGGTCGCGCACCAGTCAAGATAGAGGTTGGCCAGGATGCTCTGACCGGTACGGCGCCTGAATTTTTCCTGACGCACCTCTTCAAAAATCTCCGGGTGCGCATGCTCCAGTTCCATCATCCAGCTTTTGCGGATGGCTTTCGGGGCGTGTTCGGGAATGAACTCGATGGTCGATGCACCATAGGTTTGCTGCATCCAATGCCGCGCGTTACTGGCATCGTTATGCCCCGAGAGTTGCAACTCTGCGTCAATCACCGGGATTCGCTCACGGGTCAAAAAAACCATAGCGCTAGCCGCACTGAAGAAGTCTTTTGATTGAACAGGCCGCATCAGCATTTGATCGTCATTGAACGAGACGAAATGCTCGGCCAAGTCGGGGATGTGGTGAAGCGCTGATTCGATAGCACGCGACGAGAATGTCGGCAGATAGTGCTCAGCGAGAATTTCAGAGTGATCGACAATGCGCAGCCGAGGATGATCGGCGATAAAGCCCGGAATCTGCTGGTCGGTAACAATGAAGATGTTGCCATCAATGCCCCAAAACTTTTCCATCGAGCGCAGCAGAAACAGTAAGTCGTCGTTATCCCGGTAACGCCCCTCACCGTTTGAGGAGGGCAAAAGATCGAGCTGTGGCTCACGTGAGTGGTGTTGCCGCTTGGCACGCCAATCAGCATCACCCCCATTAACCCACGTGATCACAGCATCAATTTGCATTGTTAATCCAGTTATCCATCCACATAGCTGTTTTTAGCAGCCGTTAAAATCCAACTCGCATCAGCGCACCACGATACCGCGGCTGGCCATGTAGGCCTTGGCCTCGGGGATGGTGTATTCGCCGAAGTGGAAGATGCTCGCCGCCAACACCGCCGCCGCCTTACCTTCGATGATGCCGTCGGCCAGGTGTTGCAGGTTGCCGACGCCGCCGGAGG
>SXGS01552721.1_pt1 | contig 26679 bp, 40 predicted proteins | sample 3174681 | NCBI WGS metagenome assembly SXGS01 (sample SAMN11356861, study PRJNA531348) | freshwater metagenome | isolation source: freshwater sample F1-80 | place: China: Fuxian Lake, Yuxi | collected 2017-12-25 | reverse complement strand
CCAGCAGAGCCGCCGCCGCCCACGCCGCCGCCGCCGAGCGCGCCGATAACTGTCGTGGTGTTGAAGGTGGTGTTGCTGCCGCCCGCTCCGCCGTTGCCCGCGTTGCCGCTGCCGCCCGCGCCGCCCGCGCCCACAGTGATGTCGTAGGCCGTGCCGGGCACGACGAGGACAAGACTCGGGCCAACTCCGCCCGCGCCGCCGCCGGAGCCGGTACTGCCGCTGCTCGTATTAGCGGCGCCGCCCCCGCCGCCGGGGCCGACACACCGGACCCGCGCGACATAAACGCCGCTGGGACAGACCCACGAATAATTGCCAGCCACATTGACCTCGCAGCGGCGGCTGAAAAGCAACGGAGTGACCGCCACGTCGTCAAACCAAGTGCTGCCGGCGGTGGCGTCGGTGTTATCGCAGCCGACGATCCGGAGCTTGGCAAACGTCGCATCGCTCGGGGCAGTGCAGAGCGCGCCGAGCTGCGCCCATGCTGTCGGGTTGTTTGTGGCTTCGGTGAAGATGGTGCTGCTGGGCGTGGCCGACGCGGTTTTATCAGGCTTGAACCAATAGATGATGACGTTGTTTTTCACGCCCGCCACGCTGCTTTTCATCTGCCAGGTGAAGGCGAGCGGGACGGCCGGGGACACCTCGAAGTAATCGCTGGACTCGAGGTAGCCGCCGCCGTTGCCGCCGCCGCCGGGCGAGGTGAATTTATAGGACTTCGCGCCGAGGTCTTGAGTCGTGGTGTCATGCGTCGAGCTGCCTCCGGTAAAGAGGTTTTCGGCCCAGCCGTCTGGCACGCCGTCGGAATCCGTGTCCTGCTCAAAGCTGCCATTGAGAATGCGCGTGCCGCCAGTAGTGTAGGTGAGCTGCGAGTTGAGGTAGTCGAGATTGTCAAGGACCGCGTCGGCGAAGGCGGTTTTTTTCGTGGGGTCGCCGACGCTGGGCTTGCTGATGGCTGTATAGGGCATGGTGGGGTGGGGTTAAAACCAAGTGCTCGCGATGAAGCTGTCGGGGTCGGAGGTGCTGGCAAATCCGTTGGCGTCGGTCCAGTATCCGACATTTTGTTTCGCCCAATTTTTGATCGTGGTGGACCAGCTCGCATTCCAGACCACGCTGCCAGCCCCATAACCCGTCTCGCCTGCGAAGCGGTTTGGCAGCACGTCGGCATCCGCGACCCAAAACCCAGTTGTTCGCGCGAAGGCGCGGAGGTTGCCGAGGAGCAGCGTGACGCGCCCTTCGAGGAGGTCCGAGCTGAAGTGCAGAATCTCCAGCACCTCGTCGAATCCGGTGCGTGAGTCCGTGACTCGGACTTGATCGCCCGGCAGCTTGAGCATGGCCTGCCAGCACAGCGTCATGCGGTAGGTCTTGAGGCCGCTGCGGGCCATGAGCAGCTCGCGCTGGAGCCAATACAGCACGTCCGCGCGCTTGATGAAGGCCAGCGTCTTGGCAAGCGGCACGGCGGAGGGCTGGCCGTGGAGGTATTGGTTTTCCGTGGCTTCAAGACTCTCGACCTCGCTCCATCCATCGGCGCGGCGATCGGCATATTTGCCGACGATTTCCGAAGGCACTTCCGAGATGTCCGTGAGCGGCTCGAAGGTGGTGAAGTCAATCTCGTCGAACACGGTGAGAGCCTCGCCGCGCGTCGGCTCAAAGACTCCGTAGGTCCACTGGCCGCTCGCGTTGCAGAAGAGGTAGCTGCCGATGAGGGAGTTGATTTCCCCAAGCACGGCAAGCACGTTCTTCTGCGAGTCCAGGTAAAGGGAGACGCGGCGGAGTGTGTTGCGCAATCCGTCGTTGGTCAGGCCCACGTCGAGCCGTGCTTCAGCGGCGGTGAAGGCGCTGGTGTTCAGATCCGTCTCGCCGATGACCGCCAGAAGGTCGGTAACGATGTCGGCGGCGTTGACCATCTGCGAGCCGTCCGCGTTCGTGCGCCCGATGAAGTCCACGGCGACTTCGCGCCCGGATTCCCAATCGGACCCAAGAGTAAACTCCGCGAGGCTCAAGTCCGTGCTGGCAAAGGTCGAGCTGGTCCACACGCCACCAATCTTGATCCGCACGCTGGACAGATCCCAGATGGCATGGCCGGCTACCTTGAATCGATTTGTGCTGGTGTTGATGAGTGCAGGCTTGGCCCCGAAGATTGTTCCGTAGGCGCGCGGGATGACCTTGCCGAAAATACCATCGTCGGCCTGCGCGTAATTTGCGCGCGTGTAGAAATCCACCGGGACCATCTTGAGCAGGCGGCTTTTGAGTTCCTTCAGCTTGAGCGTGAAGTCGCCGTAACCGGTGGTCCAGTATTCGACCAGCCAAGTGCCGATGGTTTGGTAATCGGCGTAGGCCATCGTCGTTTGCGGCGTGTCCGTGCCAAATTTTATGGTGGCCCGACCGTAGTCCCAGAGGAATTCGTCGCGGGCATCAAAGAGCTTGTCGCCGTTCAGCAAAACGAGGTTGCCGCCGCCCACCTGTCCGACACCCGCGAACTCCTCCTCGATGCGTAGGGAGAGGGCCGGCACGGACTTGACGCGCGGGTCGTAGAAGATGTCGTTGAAGATTTTGGGCTTGCTGGCGAAGTAGAACTTGCACGTCGCGATGACGGTTTTGGCGAAGGGCGTGCCGGTGGGCGCGGAGACGTAGAGGACGCTGCCCGTGTGGTAGTAGCTGCCGGGGTTAGCCTCCACGAGCGCGGAGGAGGCGCGCGAGGTCAGGGGTGTGCCGTTGCATTTGACCTCGGTGAACTCCAAGGGCTGCTCAGTGCAGAAGGAATCCAAAAGCGTGCTGACCTCGTAGGTGACGGTCTTGCCGCTGGAGAGCACCCATGCCCGCGCCCAGAAACCAGCCGTCAGCTCGACGAGGAAGACGAGCGAGACGGCGGGCTTGAGGATGTCGGTGGCGACGCTCATGACGATTGCCGACTCATGGCGTTAAAGCTGCTCCTCCAGCTCTAAAATGGTGTCATATTTCAGCTCCGAGTCGAACGCGCTGACTTTGAACTTAGGGCGGCTCTTGAAGTTGACGTAAAGGAATTCGGTGAGCGGCGAGTTGGACGGGTCCACCTGAACGAAAAAACTTGTGTGCGTGCCGCACGCGGTGGCAACGGCCTCGATGGTGGCCTTGTCCGTCTCGCCGATTTTGGAGAAGTCCAGCCGCAGCGTGCGGAAGCTGCTGCGAATGTCAGAATAAATTTGGCCTCCGCGCGAGCGTTGCTGCGTGCTCAGGTCCTTGGGGTCGCTGTCCCAGCCGTCGAAGTCCGGCTGTTCGACGGTGTCCGCGTAGGTGCCGAGGAAGAGTCGGCCAATGGTGGCTTCCGCCGCGCCGCTGAGCTTGTAAAACTGCCAGCTCCAATAGCGGCGGCTTAAGGCGCTGAAGGTGCCGCCAAACGTGCCGGTGGTGATCGTCGGGGACAACATGGTTGTCGTGCCGACTCCGGGGTAGGTCGTAATCATCGGCCCGGTGCCGGCCAGCAAACTGCCGACGAAACCCACGTTGTGATTTGTATGCTGGCAGACGATGAAGGACGTGGGCGACTGCGCAGCGCCCAAGTCCCACGAGATAAAACAGTTGGTGTCGGCGAGGTCGTTCGTGGAATAGACGCGCTGCCGAAGCTGGTGCGCGACGTTTGAGTAGGGCAAAGTTGTCTTGTTGGAAGACCCGGCGAACGTCACCCCGCTGGCGTCGAGGAGATTGTTGTAGAAGAAGCGCATGATCAGGAAAAAACGGCGGACGCCACGAGCACCACGGCTGCCGGCACCACCCTGAACAGCCGAACACCCGGAGCGCCGCCAAGAGCGAGAGGGGAGAGGATAGAGGATACAGAGGGAGTCATACAACGGCGCGCGTCGGGATGGTGAGTTCGCCGGACTGGCCCATGTCAAAGAGCGCCTTGCCGAGCGTCCAGCGGTCAAGCATGATCGTCACTTGCACGGGGCCGTTGCTGCCACCGCTGCCGCCGCGCGCATCGAGGAACTCGGTGAGGTCGCGGTTGGCGCTGGGCTGCACCACGCGCTCGCCCTGCTGGAGCAGATAAGTGGCTTCTCCGGGGACGTAGTCCATGCCGCCGTGCGCCGCACCGGCTGGCTGCGTGCTGTTAATCTGCGCGACCCGCGCCATGCCAAAGGCGATGGCGGCGGCGGCGGCGGCGGCACCAAGGTACGCGCCGACGTATGGAATTCCGGACATCGACTTGTAGGCGGCGACCGCCGAGGCGTAGGTGTCAATGAGCGCCTGCGCGCTGGCGAACGCCTTGTATGCCGCGAAGCCTTTCTTGCCGAACGCCTGCGCTGCGGCCGCCATGTTGCCGAAGATGCTGGAGACGGCGGAGAGCGTCTCCTGCTCCGTGCGCACCCGCGCGTTGGCATAGTTTTTCTGCGCCAGCGCCACCATCTCCAACGCCTGCTCCTCGGTCTGCTCGATCTGCGCGATCTGCTTGAGCCGTTCCTGAAAATACAGGTCGTCCGCCGCCATCTTCTGCCCAATGCCATCCATTGCCTCGACGCGGAGCTGGTCCGCGAATGCCTTCTGCGCCTCGAAACTTTCGGCGGCGATCTGGACCTTGCGCGTCTCGAACGCCTCGTAGGACAGGGCCACGCCCGCGAAGTATTCCTCGTCCGAAATCTTCAGCCGGTTCAGCTTGTCGAGCCTTTCAAGCAGCGTCTTCTCCGCCTCCGCGCGCAACTTGGCCTCTCCGGTCAGTCCGTCCGCCTCGATCTGCGCGAGAAGGGCGAGGTATTGCTGGAGGTCGGAAGACTGGTGAGTTCTGGTGACATTCTGAACCAGCGGGGCGAGAGGCTTCGGCCCGCCGCCGGTTTCCTTGTTGACCTGCAAGGGCGAGCTGAAGAGGCCCATTGAGAAGTCCGAGAAGCTCTGAACGTCGGCCTTCATCCCTTCGAGCGCGCCCTTGGCCATCGCGGCGGCGTTGTCGAACGCCTGGCCGTAGTTGGTCACCACCACGTCGGCGCTTTGCTTGACCGTGTCCGAGAGGGTGGAGCCGATGCGCTTGAGGGCAACCTCGGTGTCTTGAATCAGCCCGCCCGCCGTAACCCATGCCTCCTCGAAATCCCCGCTGGCCACTTGCCCAATGAGCAGCCCCACGTCTCCGAGAGAGCGACCGAGCTGGCCGATGTGCGAGATGATCGCGCGGATGGACCCGCCCCAGACTCCGAAAAGTTGGATTGTGGACTTTACGGGCGCGATCACGTTCTCGACGAGAATGGCCGCGATGGTGCCGAGAAACGCCCCGAGCACCTTAAAAGTTGTCCACACGAGATTCACCGCCACCGCCATGCCCTTGAGCACGTCCGCGACGGTCATGGCGGCGGCGGCAAAGAAGGCGTGATCCCGTTCCAACTTCACCATCCACGTCGAGAACTGGAGGAGGTGCGGGAGCAACTCCTGCGCAATCGTGAATCCGGTCTGCGCGAGGTCGGACTTGAGGCGGGACAAATTCGAGTTGAATTCATCCGCCTGGCTTGCCATGCCCTTCGTGACCGCCATCACTTCGCCCCCGATTTCCACGATGCCGTTGCGGCCAAGATTCAGCATCGGCAGCAAGTCCGCGCCGGCCTTGCCGAACAATTGCGTGGCAAGCGCGGCCTTCTCCGCGCCGTCCTCGAAGCCGCTGAACTTCTGCGCGAGGTCAAGCAAGATTTGCTCAGCCGGTCGGATGCGGCCCGTGCTGTCCTTGACGGCGACGCCGACTGCCTGGAATGCGGCGGCCGCATCGGATGCGGTGTTGGTGGCGGCGGCGGCGAGCGTCTTGTTGAGCGTGCCCAGGCCTTTCTCGAAGCTGGCCGTCTCGATGTTGGCGGAGTTGGCCGCGTGAACCAAGCCGGTGAGCGCCTCCACCGGCACGTTGACGCGCTGCGCCATCTTGCCCAGCTCGTCGGACGTATCAATGGCGCTCTTGGTCATCGCCACAAATGCGGAGGCAACCGCGCCGCCGGTGGCGACGGCCACGTTGGTCATCGCGTTCGCCGCCTTCTGAAAATCCTGCACGTTTCGCAGCGAGGACGTGAAGCCCGCGCGCGTTTGGTCAAACGCCTTAATGATGATTTCGACGACGTTGGCCATGAGTCAGCGGGAGGAAGCGACTGCGGACGCGAACCGCATCGTGAAGCGTTGGGAAAAGGTCGCGTCCGCCAGCGCCGACGCGTGGGAGATGAACTGCAACCGGGCGGGCACGCGGGCGGAGGGCTTGAGCGCGTAAAGAGGCTTGAGTTCGCGCGGACCGGTGCGCTCGAAGACAACATCCCCCTTGCGGGTGGCGATGATGAAGGCTTGCTTCCGCTCCAGCAGCCGGCGCGGTTTTCGGCGCGACGGGATGATGCTGGTTGGGGTGTCGCGCACTTGGGCGGCGATGGCGACGCGGTGGCCCTTGGCGGTTTTGGTGCCGCCCTTCTCCTGAAGCTCCAGCCAGTTGGCCTGCGAGCCGAGCGTGGCGGTGAGCGTCTGCTTGCTCGCAAACTTGAGGTTGAAGCCGAGCTTGTTGCCGGGCTTCTGCCATGCGGACCCGCGCGAGCGGAGGGTGAACTTTTCCGGGAGCAGCTTGTTGACGGTGAACTGCTGCACCTCGCGGCCCGTGTCATTGACCGCTTGCATGGCGGCGAAGCGGACATTCCGCGCGCCGGACTGGAGTGTCCGGCGCGCGGCCTCGAAGCCACGGGTGCTGAAGCTCATGTTCATCGCTGCTTCCGCGCGCGGGCGGCGTCCTTCTCTTCCTGCTCGACGCCAAGCTGCGCGACGCGGAGGTTAAAGTTCCAGTCATCAATGCCCAGCGCGAGCAGTTCGCTAGGCAGCCGCCCGTAGAGTTTCGCCAGCCGGTGCATCGTCAGCAGCAGGGGCCGGTTCTTCAGGAAAGGGCCGCATCGCCGTTGCCGCCTCCTTGGTCAGACCGGAGAGGGCGTTGACGGCCTGCACGATCTCGGTGGCGTCCGCCTGGTCCACCTGATCGATGCTGATTTCATCGGCGGCGCACGCGGCAAAAGTCTTCTCCACGATGCGCAAGGACTCGCCCTCGAACTCAAGAGGACCACTGCAGCGCGTCAGGATGAGCGTGGTGAGCTTGACGACGAAGTCCATCATCTGCGGCGTGAGCTGATCGGGCGCGGCGGAGAGGAGCTTGGCGCGGTCGTGCTCCGGCAGGGTGCCGGGGATTTTGCCGACGCTTTGGAAGTCTCCGACGGAGAGCTTGCGGACAAGGATGGTAGCGCCGCTGGGGAGGTGCAGGCGGCGGGTGGTGCGGTCGCGGTAACTCATGGTGGTGATGAGAGTTGAAAGCTCAGAGAAAAATTAGCTGCCTGAGGCGGTGCCGTTCACGAGCACAATGCTGAGCTCGTCGCCCGCCGTGCTGCTCCGAAACGCCTCGAACGTGAAAGTCTGCTTGATCGGTCCGGCCTCGCTCGTGGCGGGGTCGGCGTCCTGAATATAGCACTTCGGGAGCGAGAGGGAGAGCGAGTGCGTGCTGCTCGTCCAGGTGGCGACAATGGCGCTGTTCGTTTGATTTGTGAACAGCGCGTATTGAGCCAGCGTTTCAAATTCTTTGGTGAACTTGCCGGTGATCTTGCGCGGCCCGGATCGGCCAAGCCCCTTTACGATTCGGCTGTTTAGCTTGTATCGGTCGGTGGCCAGCGTGTTTTCGATGCTCAACTCAAAATCATCAATGGCAAAAGTGCTGCCGCCGACGGTGAACGTGCCGAGCATGGCCCAATCCAGACCGCTGAAGGTCGGGAAAGTGGGCGTTTCGACCGCCATGTTCGCCCAATCTTGGCCGGCAATCTCGACCTCGCACATGAGGAAGTCCTCGATTTTCTGCGAGAAGGTGAGCTTGGAAATCTGCGCGCCGAAGTATTTGAACGCGCTGCCCGCGCCAACAGTCGCGGCGTCGCGGTTGACGTGGAACGAGAGGCCGGTGGGCAGGGCGTCCGCGCCGGTATAGGTGTGCGTATAGGGACCGGCACCGGTGTCCGCCACGGTGCCGAGGGCGTGCTTGAGAAGCTTTTCCGCGCCGGTTAGGGGGAACTGGAACTTGAATCCGCCGCCGACGCTCTTCTTGCTGCTCACCGTGTTGAGCACGGAGATGTTGCGGAGCTGCGGTTTGGCGATCTTGGACTGGCTGCCCTTGAAGCTCTCCTCCATGATTTCGAGGAAGGCGGTGGCGGGAACATACGTCCCATAGGTGGACTCGTCGGCGAAGCCGACCCAAGCGTTGTGTCCGAATCCGGTGGCCATATTTTTGAGGATTTAGAGGTTCAGTTTTTTGCGGTTCCCTTTTTGGGAACTGGTTGCCAAATCGCGGGGTTCAGGCCAGCGGCGGTTTCTGCCGGGAACTCGACCGGCTCGCCGGTCTTGAAGGGGAACTGAACTCCAGTGGTCGGGCAGGACACATAGCCCTCGGCGAGCGGCCCGGTGTAGTTGAGGATGATGGTTTCGGACTTCATGCGGTGTAGGGGTCAAAATAGGCGGTGGTATACTCGACAATGAAAGTGACCTTCGCGCCGCCCAAGGTGCGGTTTTGCTGCTCCACACCCATCTCGTCGCCCACTGCGTCCGTGGTGCGCGCGATACCGCCCCAGGTGCGGTCCACCCCGATGGCCGTGTAGATGTCAGCAATCATTTTTCGGACCTGATACGCGGTGGTGGTCCCGCTCTTGCAGGCGACTTCCGCCTCGACTCTCAACTTGTGAAGCTCCTTGCGCAGCCCGGCGCTCTTGCCCTCGATGTCGTCCTTCATGTCGCGGATGTCCACGCCCGGCAGCTCGTCGGCCTCCCACGCGCCGGTTTTCCAAAGGAAGCACTTGCTGCCGATGTTCGTCTCGTATCCGTTGCCGGTCGTGATACTGGCAAACCGCGTCTTGATGGCGGCGGCGATGGTCTGGCGGCGGCTGTCAGCCATGTTGCGCCTCCAGGCTTAGGACGAGGGCGGTGAGGCCGAGTCCGTCCGGGTGAACTCCAATCGCATAGTAGGTGGTGCCGCCCACTGCGAGCGTGTCGCCCTTTTTCGCGCTGGCGAAGTTTGTCGTCTTGCCGGTGGCGAGCGCGGCGGCGTTCTCATATTGGAATCCGGTCAGCGGATTCGAGGCGTCGTAAGGAGCTTCAAAGAGCACCACGACCGCAGCGGCTGATCCGCCGCTGGGCGTGTAAGTGGCGGCGACTGCGAACTCGTGCGTGTTGAGCAGGCAGTCGGTGGCATCGGTGGCGAGCTGGGTGGTCAGCGCGCTCACGTCATGCCTTCGCGGCCTTCGGCGGCTTCGCGGCCTTGCCGTCGGCGTGGGCCTGCGCCTTGAGCTTCGCGGAAGCCTGCTTGTCGTTTTCCGCGTTCTCGATCCGGGCGGCCTTCACCGCTGCGGCAGCGGCCTTGGCGTCAGGCGGCACGTCGCGGCGGCGGTCTGGCTGGATTCCAATGTAGAGCTGCGCGTGGATTACGCCGGAGTGCTCGCCGGAGAGCGCCTCCTCGTAAGCGGCTCGCGCCGCGCCCCCGTCCGCGCCGACGTAGAGGACGTGGCGCTTGCCCTTAGCATCAACGCCCTGGCAGAGGTGGGTCTTGAGGTTCATCGCTTGATGGGTTACGAGCTGACGATTTTCATGCCCGCGTTGGGCAGGCCGAATTTCACGCCGTAGAGCACGCCGAGGCTGTAATTGAGATACCCCGTGCTCAGGTCATACCAGCGGCGGAGCTGAACCGGAAGGTCGAGGTCAGGCAGAACGAAGTTCTCGACCTCGCCGCCCATGCGGCCTACCCAATCCGCGCCGTCCACACCACGCGCGGCGACGAGGAGGTTGGAGCGGTAGCAGGCGAGGCCAGTCACGTTGACGCTGTTGCCGTCGCACTCCGGCGACTCATAAACGTCGAAGCCATGCAAACGCGGGATGCGATTCTCGCCGATGGTCTGCACCTGGCCGGCGCTATCCGCCGCATTCAGATCTTTCGCCAACGCGGTATAGTAGGTCGGGTGGAGGATGAGCGAGCGGCCCACTTTGGGAACCTTGTTGACGGTGAGCTGGCCGGCGAGGTCCGCCACGTCGTCGCGGTCAAAGTTCGCCGCCGTCACAACAAGCTCGGTCGCGGTGGCCGCCGCGTAGTTCGTGTCGTTGACGAGGTTCCAGATGTCGCCAAAGACTTTGTTGGAGAGCGCGGAGGCGGCGGGAAGGATGAGCGTGTCGTTCAGATTCACCGAGGACTTGCTGCGCTCGACGTCGTTGTAGCCCCAGACGAAACCGTAGAAAGTGTCAAGCGAAATGGTGATGCCGGTCGTGGTCGTGTCCTGCCGGGTGTAGCCCGAGGACAAATCTTGCGCGGTGGGGACGGTGGCGTAGCGCGTGGTGACGCTCTCGCCCCGGTTTGCGATGTCGCGGGAAAAGTCCGTGCTGAACGCGCGCAGCGCGAGCAGGGCGGACGTGAGGGGCTGAATGGATTCCTCCGCGATGGCGGCGAGGTTAGCTCCGGCGATGGTGTTGGCCATAGGTCAGTTATTTTTTTTCGGTTTGGTTGCGGGTGCCGAGATGGGTTTAGCGGAGGTGCTGCTTGTGCTTCTGATAGAACGCGGAGCGATCCTTGCCGGACTTCATCGCGGCGAACTGCGTGCGCAGCTCCTCGGCGCTGTTGCCCTGGCCCTTGTTCTCCTCGGGCGGGACGGGCGGCACCTGCTGGCCGGCGGCGATCTGCGCCGCGCGCTGCTCGGCAGTCTGCGCCTCGCCCTTGAGCTTCGTGACCTCGCCGGTCGCGGCGGCGAGCAGTCCTTTGGTGGCCGTGTGCGCGACCTGCTCGGTGGTGAGGGCTGCCGTGGCCGTGTCGCGCTCGGCGTGGACTGGCTTCATCGCCTCGTTCACCGCGCCGGATTTTTCGTTGTCGAAAGCGGCGATTTGAAGATTAGCCGCCGCGAGGTCTGCGGTGGCCTTTTCGAGTTGCTGGGCAATGGTCATATTCGATTGCGTTTTGTTCTTCAACCTATGGAACGCCTACTACGTTTCAGCATTTTCAAACAGTTCAAAGATGGCTTCCGGTGTGGGCAACAAATCGTCCATCAGCCCGTGCTCGCAGGCGCGCTGCGCGCTGAAGGACTGGCCTTCCATGTCTTCCGGCTTTACCTGCGGCCTCATGGCGGTCATGTGGCGGCGGAAGGCCGCGCCCAACTCGGCGACGTGCGCTTGTATCTCGTCGGATTGCTCGGCGCTCAGGCTGGTGCCGGGCGTGCCCGCGCCCTTATGTTTGCCGCTGCGGAACACCTCCACCTTGTAGCCCATCAGCTCGAAGGACTTGCTCGCGTCGTAGTGGACGCAATAGACGCCGATGCTGCCAGCGACCGCGCTCTTGGTGCCGAAGATTCCGGTGCAGCTCGCAGCCACCCACTGCGCGGCGGAGCAGGCCTGACCGAGCCGCGCGAAGATCGGCTTGCCCGACTGCATGACGCCCGCGACGATGTCCGCGAGTTCCGCCGTGCCGCCCACCAGCCCGCCGGGTGAATCACAATCCAGCACCAGCCCGCGCACGTCCGCGCGCCCGGCGTATGACTTGACCCACTCGCCGACCTCGCGCGTGTCGCAGCAGCCAAAGGCTTTGTAGATCGACGGATAGCCCGCCATCATCATGCCCTTGAGAGGAATGACCGCGATGTCCCCGGCCATGCTAGGCGCGGGGAGCGGCGAGCCGTAGATGTCGGTCTTACCATCCCAGGCCTTCACGTCGAAGGCGTGCGCGTCGAGCAGCGCGCACCGGGCGGCGAAGCGTTCCGGCTCCATGAGCAGCAGGCGGTTGATGCGAAGTTCGTGTTGCATATTTATTCCTCCTCCTTCGTGGTCTGGGCGGGGGCGGCAGTTGCGCCGGCCTGCTGGGCTGGGTTCCCGTTGTTGCGGCGCGAGACGAGGTTGAGCGCGGCGTCGAAGGTGAGCACCGCGCCCTGCTTGGCCGCGAACTTTTGCAGCTCGACCGCCCGCTTGACGGCGTCCTGATTCTCGATGGCCTGCTGCGCCCGGATGTCCTCCCAATCCTCGCCCTGCTCGCCCACGTCCTTGGCGAGCGTGCGCGAGCCAATCATCAAATCCTCGCGGTTCTGCTGCGCCACGCGGCCCACGTCCACGGTGATCTTCGCGGGCAACTGCGGGCGCACGGCCCACCAGTCCGGCACGGGCAGCAGATCGCCGCGCGCAATCGCCATGCCCAGCACGAAGAAGCGCACGCGCTTGCGGAATCGCACCGAGGCCCACGCGCGGCGCTCGAATTTCTTCTGCGCCTTGTTGAGCAAAAAGCGTTGCACGGTGCCGTTGCTGACCTTGTGCAAACCCTTCACGAAATGCACCGGCACTTCGAGGCCCACGGCCACGTCCTCGTCGAGGTAATCAAGGAAGCCGGTGAACGTCGGGTTGGGCCGGTCGCTGTCGAAGTGTTGAAGCTCCTCGTCTTTTTCAAGCCGGAGAATTGCGCCGGATCGGAGCTGCTCGGTGGTGAGCGAGGAGCCGCTGTCATCCGTGGCCGTGGTGGCGGTGCCGAAGTAGCCGCCGCCCACCGCCGCGCCGCCCTTGGTCTTAAGCGCCATCGCCGGGGCGCGCTGGACCTTGACGGCGTCCTTCTCGTAGTTGAGGAGGTCGAGCACGTCCCGCGCGTTGTTGACAGCGTGCGCCAGCGCCGTCTTGCCGCGCAGCTCGTCGGGTCGCTCGGATTCGCGGCGCAGGAGGAATCCCCATGCCGGCACGTCGCGCCAATTCTTCTGCCCGTCCGCCGCCGCGCTGCTCACGCGGTAGAAGGCCACGCGGCCCTTCCGGTCCAGCCCGACGCCGTCCACGGTGCCGGGTCGGTCGGGGTCGTCCTCGATGCGGTGGCTCTCGATGGCTTGCAGTCGAGGCTCGCCGTCATCGTTGGTGGTCATCGCAAAACCAATGTCGCCGTCGCGGTCTATCGCGATGGAGGCCATGCGGTCCAGCTCGTCGAGGGTAAACTGGCCGTTGAAGTCCGCGACGTTCACCCACGCGCGCCAATAAGTTTCAAAATCCTCGCGGGCAGCCGGGTCCGCGATGAGGCTTTGCAACTCGATGCCGTTCCCGAGCGAGAACGTGGCGATGTCGTTGATGGCCCCTTTAATGAAGCCGACGTTGGCGTAGAGATAGCGGGCGTGGGAGAGGAGCTGCCGGCGCGTTCCGCTGGAGAGCGTCTGCCGGCTGTCCGTGGTGTTGCTGGGCAGAATGGTTCGGTGCCGCGTGTAGCCGGACTGGTAGAATTGTGACCAGGCCACGGGCCGTCCGAACTGATCCACGAGCATGGGAGCAGGCGCGGGCATAACGTCAGGTATCGAGGAACTTCGGGTAGCTCACGCGCGGGCGGGAGGTGCTGGCGAGCAAGTCGATCTCCTCCTTCAGGGCAAACATCGTCTCGCGCACCAGCTCAAGATCGGAAAAGCGGTCTAGGCGGCGGGTGGTGCCGCCGGACTGGACCTCGTATGATTTGCCGGTGGACAGGGCGCTGTGCGCCGCCTGCCACTTGGCTAATTCGGTGGTGCACCACTCGGAGGTCTGTCCGTAGTAAGGCCGCGACATTTCACCCTTTGGAACGCGGACTACGGTTGGGAGCGTCAGCCCTTGGTGCGGAGGAGGAGCTTCAGGGAGAGCTTGCGGGCCTGCTTCTCGGTGGGCTTGCGAACGTCGCGGAACTTTGCGCGCCAGAGGGCCACCAGCTCCGCGCGCTCGCCGCGCGTCAAGCCCTCGTCGCCCTGACTCTCACAATAAATTTTTTCCAGCCGCCGGGCCTCGGCGGGGGTGATCCGGGCCGGGTGCTCCAGCATCCGAAAGATGAGGAGATCGGTCTGGTGGATGTGCCGGGACGGGTCGTGATGGATCTGCCATTCGGTGAGCATAATGTCAGATGGTGGCTTCGGCGGTTTCCTTTACGGGTTCAGGTTCAGACGCTTCTTCTTCCGGCTTGGTGTCAGACACGGCTCCGGTGAGGAGGTTGTCGGCGATGGCGCACACGAGGTTCATGCGCTCGCAGTCAAGCAAGTGGTTTCCCCTGCGACCCACCTTCACCCAGGTCCACTCCTCCCTCCCGGTCTTTTTGCTGCGCTTCTTGAGCTTCTTCTCGCCTTCGAGTTGCTCGTCGTATTCCTTGGGCGCGTCCTGCGCGACGCCCCAATAACAGCCGCGCCCGGTCTTGAGGCGCTGCACAAAGTCCGCGATCCACGGCTGCGACCAGTTGCACAGGAGGGCGTATTGGAAGCGGCGGCGCTTGAGGAACTCGGCGGTGCGCGGGTCGTTTCGCTTCTGCCGGTTGTAGCCGATGGTTGGATTGATGCGCGTGGGCCGCGAGTAAGGGAGCCACACCGGCTGCTTGTCATCGCCCTCCCACCGAAAAGCCTTTTGCGGCGTGCCCTTCATCGCGCGCCAGCCGAAGATGCAGCACAGCTCATAGACCTCGTCCGCCTCGAATCCAGAGTCTAGCCAGGTGCGGTCATCCGCCACGCCGAGCCGGAGCTGCACCGCACGGGCGTCGTCATCCGTGAGGCAGCGGCCCGCCTCGACCAGCCGGCTCTCACCGTTCGCGGCCCATGCCCGGCAGACATACCAGCGGTGATCCTGCTGGCGGTCAATGGTGAGGAAGCGCGTGAACTCAGCCGGCCAAGCATCGCCGAGCTTGTAATCCCGATTCTGCGTGGCCGTGCCTTCGAGGAAGGTGAACTTCTCGCCGAAGGATTCAGCCAGGCGCTTCTGGATGAACCGCTTCAAACGCTCGATGTCGCCGCGCTTGAAGTCCTCCATCGCGAGGAGCCACTCGCGAACCAAAAGTGACCAGCGGATGTCCTCGGCGGCAAGGGCGTTCCAATGGAAGCTCCGCGTGTCCTTCGGAGCGCGGGGATTCATCGTCACGAACTCGCCGGAGTCGTTCATCTGCGTGCGCTCGGGCGTGGTGTCGCGCAGGCCGTGGCCGCAGCTCCGGCACTCGTAACGGATGGTCGTGGCGAGCGCGTCAAAATCCCATTCGCCACCGGGACAGGTCGTCTCGTCCTTCGTCCACTTCATCCCTCCGCGCGCCGTGTGGTCCTCGTATTGCCACTTGTAGGCTTGGAGGAACTTGCACTTCGGGCATTTGAAAGACCACTCCTCCTGCGTGCCGGCCTTGAATGCCTCGTCCATCTCATCTCCCTCGATGCCGGCCTGCGAGATGTTGAGAATCTTCGCGCGCCAGCCAAAGGCCGTGACGCGCCCGCGCGCGTCCACGAGCAGGCCGGGCACGCGCCAATGGGCCAGCTCGTCGTTGACGAGGTAGCGAACGGACTTGCTTTGCAGGTTGCTCTGGTTCGCACCTTGCAGGAGCAGCCACATGAGCTGAAAGAAAATCTGCGTCTTGAGCTTCTTGTGCCGGTTCTCGGGGAACAGGTCGCGGATGAGCGGGCAGCCTTCGAGCATCGGCGTGATCCGCATCTGCGCGTGATCCTTCGCGTCCTGGTCCGTCTGCATATTCATCATGAACGGGCCGGGGTCGCGGCGAATGATGTGCGTCATCCAGAGATCAGCGAGGAGCGAGCCGCCGGACTGGACCGCCTTCAGAATCGTGACCTCGCGCACGGCTGGGTCTTCGAGCGCGCCGATCGGGCCGAGGAGGTAGCGGGAGCGGGCGAGGTTCAGCGCGCCGGGCCGTGCGTAGTTGGCCGGCAGCTCGACGTGCCGCTCGATGAACCCGGCCAGCGGCAGCGGCGCGCAGGGCTGCCATGCGTGATGCCACGGGGTTAGCTCGCGGCGGCGGGTCATAATATCCTGATGATGAGATTAAGCCTTGACTCGCTTGGCGTTAATCTCGACGAGCTGCGTGAAGGTGTCGGCGCGGAGCTTGAGGGTAGGACCGGCGTCCACAAGCACCGTGTCGAGGTCAGCTCGCAACGCCTCCATCACCCAGGCAGGCGCAGACATCGCTCCTTCGCTCGCGGCGGTCAGCGGCACGAGGGCGTTGAGGAGAGTTTCCCAATGCAGCCGCGTCAGGAGGCGGCTGGCCTGCCAAGGTTCGGTCAGGCCGCAAAAGTTTCGCGCCGCCGCGTGCGCCGCTCCCTGCCCCGCGAGCCGCAGATACCAGCCCAGCGCACGCAGGATTCGCTCCACCTCCGAACGCGGCAGCAGCTCGCCGCTGTCCCGCCGCGATTGCTCGACGAGGAGGTCATACTTCCGCAGCGACTCCGAGACTTTCAGCCAGCCCTCGCGCGCGATTTTGATTTCGAGGAGGTTGCCCGGCTTGCGGCCAAGCGCGGCTTGCAAATCTCGCCACGCTTTGAATTCCTCGTCCTCCAGTCGCCGAAGAGCCGAGGCCGCGCCCGTGCCCTGCTCGCCCTCCGTGAGCGGCGAGGCCGGAGCAGCAGCGGGCGCGATGGTTTTCGCTGACGCTGGCACGTTCTTCCGCGCCGCCAGCCATGTTGTCATCGCCGTCGCGTCGTCGAGCGGTGCGCCTTCCCGCATCCAATTCCGCACGGTGCGCACATTGCAATCGTGACTCGCCGCGTAAATTGCCGCGCCCTTCTGGTAAGAATGTTTTTTAGTTCCGCCCACAGATTCAGTCGGGAATTGCGCGTTTACCCGCACAAGGGTTTTTTCCAAGAGATTCCTTACTAGGGGGAGGAGGGTGGGCTGTAAAGGTTACGCGGAAGGACTTGATTTGGTCGTGCAGCGCCTTCGCTTTAAGCCTGTGCCGGACCGCTAAAGCCTCCACCGAACAGTTCCCAAAGATCGCAGGCTTCAGCAGCCAGCCGACAACGAGCGTGCGCGCGTGAATACACTGCCTTGTTCGCGCTCGTGCTCCGGCGCGGCTGCCGTAAATCCATTCGAGCAGGTCGCCGACGCCATCCAGGAGCCGCAACATTGTGTTCGGGTCTATGTCCTCCAGCGCCCTCATGCCTGAATTCGGCTGGTGCCTCTGACCTCATTGTTCTGTGCTTGCGCCATGTCAGTCGCCACAGCCAGCAGCAGCATCGGGTTTTGGTTGTCGAGGCTCATTGCCTTGGCGACTGGTATTGCCGCCGCGATTGGATTTGTTTCTCCGGTCGCCTTCATTTGCAGTTGGAGTGCCGTCCCCATGTCTGCCATGAGTTCAGACCATCGGTCGCCGTGGAGACGCTTGAACACGGCCAGATTCCCTTTCAGTTGGTCGGAGATTTGGACGCACCGAACAAGCGAGTCGAGCGAACCGCCGACCAGCCTTCTCCGTATCCTGGCCGTTTGCCCGATATGGTGCGCTATCTTGTCGTTCATGCTCATGGTCGGGTCGGCGGTCGCTCACTCGCAGCGTTCGGTTTTTAGTTCCGGTTCAAAATGGCCGCGAGGTTCACCGCGCAAGTTTATATAAAGAATCAAACTTCGTCAAGGTCGCCGGCTGTCAGCGAGTCCACTGACTGCCTCTCCATGCACTCGGCTTGAAGTGCGAGGGCAGATGCGAATCGAATGCGTTCGAGCTGATTCAGTTCATGCGCGAGATCGTTAGCGGTGCAAGGGCCAGAGTCTTCCATGCACAATGCTAGTCGCTCTGTAGCGGCAGCGGCCTCATGGCGATGAATCGTCACGAGGCTGCGCAATGTCATTTGCTCTTGTCGAGTGGCGGTCATTGTTGGCCTTTCTCTTAGTTGTCCATTGCCTGACTGATTCGAGGTTGTCCAACCGCAGCGCATTTGATGCGACGGCGCGGGCAACTGTCTTCACGCTTACGCTTGCCACGGCTGCTACGGCACGAATGCCGAATGCTGACAGCCTGGCTTTGCCGTTCCGCTGCTTTGGTTCCTCGGCCACAAGCCGGACGGTGCGCTTCACTTATGGCGACGTATAAGGCGTGTGAGTGGACTTGTCAAATCTAATGTCTGCAAGTGGCGGCGATTTGTGGACGTGTTACAACCTCTCCCCGTGCTTGCCAGTGACGGCCAGCATTGGCGGCTTCACCTCGCCGACCAACTCCGCCCAGCCGGTGCGGAGGCTGGCGAGGATTTCGAGCTGGTAGGGGCGGAGGGTCATGTCATGCGATGAGTCATGTGAGCGGGGGCGGGGGCGGTCATATATCGGACTGATAAGGTTAAGGAGTCTCAGAATCCTTGTTCGGCACCAGCGTCCACACGCCATGCTCAATGCGGACAGTCTTTGAGGCGCCTGGCCCCCAAACTGCGCCGCGCCCAATTCCGCGCATCGTGCCGGAGAGCACCTCGCAGTCTGCCCACGTTTCGTCCACTCGCGTCACCTTCACAGTTGCGCGCCCGAATCGGGAGTGGTTGAGCATGTATTTCAGCCCGGCCAATGGTGCCGAACAAGGCGCTGCACCTAACGGCAGCCCCGCTTCTGGCTTCGGTTGTGTCTGTTGCGGTTCGTTCATTTTATTTCCTTTCGTGAGTCGTGGTCGGGCTGCCGTAGGTGAGCTTGGTCGTTAGCCCGCATGAGCGACATCCCGTAATCGTCCACTTGCAAAGCGGTGGTGACCGGCGGGCTAGGGTGAGCGGGGGCGGCGGCGGGCAGGCGCGATGCAAGGAGAAAGTTCACGGGGCGTCAGCCTCGGTCACGTTGTCAGCCGTAAACAGGCTTTCTTCGTCCGGCTCGATTCCTTGTTCCGCAAGTGCGAGGTTGCGAAGCGCCTGCCGGTAGTAGGTTTCTTTCAACTCAACTCCAACGGCCTTCCTGCCATTGATGAGCGCACAATAGGCCTCGCTGCCGACGCCAAGAAACGGCGTCAACACGACTTCGCCGGGATTGCTCCAGAGAGTAAGGCACCGTTCTATGACGTCCAATTGCAGCGGGCAGACGTGCTTCTCCTCGTCTGTCTCCCTCGCCTCTTTGTAGGGCAGCAACCTTCCGCTCCGAATGTCCATCCAAACGGGCGAAGCATAGCGCCTCCAAATCCAGTGACTCAGCAGGTTCTTCCGTTGGTCGCCGGTGAAGTTGCTGAACCCGGCCAGTAAATCGCCTGGAATCGGTTCCTCGCCAGCGTATTTCTTCAGGCCATCAGGGTGAGCAATCGGCACCTTGTTCTCGCCTGCCTTGCGGAAAACCATGACGTAATCTGCGCCTGCGACGCGGCAGCCTGCTGAATCGTTCACAATGCTCTTGTGCATGAGCGAGCGCATCCTTGTCCGGCGAGCAATGAGCCACGGGTCTTTCCAGATTGTCACGCGGCAGAAGAAGTTGAACCCAGCGGATTCGTGCGCCCGCACAATGTCGCCGGGGAAGTCGCGCTGAAACACGCTGCCTTTCTTCAAGTCCATGCAATGCACCGCCGTCACACGGCCCGGCTTGGTAACGCGGGCAACCTCGTTGACGATGAATTGGTAATGCCTCAGTCCTTCCTCGTAGGACGTGCAATTGCTCATGTCACGCGGGTCGTTGGAATACTGGTAAAGCTCCGGGAACGGCGGCGAATAACATGAGAAGTCCACGCTCTCAGCTTTGAGTCCCGGCAGGACTACAGCGCAGTCAGCGTTGTATGCGGCGTAACGGTCGGTGATATGCTGCGCGATGATCGGATTGTGAGTTTTCATTAGAGCCAAGCTGGTGCGGTCATTTTGTTCGTGTGTTTGTTGACAGTCTGGACGTGGTTAGCGTCGTTCATGTGGGCAATTAATGCGGCGAACATTTCATCGGCCTTGCGCTGCTTCTTTTGAAGGTTCCCAGTCACTCCGGCCTCGCCCTCGGTCGTGATAATGTCCACGCGCACCGGGCCGACGCGCCCGAATCGGAGCGAGCGGCGGATGGTCTGGTAGAACTGCTCGAATGAGTGCGACGGGAAAAATGTATGGTGTCCGCAGTGCTGATAGTTGAGTCCGAATGCGCCGATCTTAGGCTTGCACACTAGCACCCTAAACTTTCCTTCTGCGAAGCCAGCCAGCCTTTCCTCCTTATCCTCGTCGGTATCTGCACCTGCGACTTGAACGGCGTCGGGAATCATGTCGGCGAGAATGTCTCCTTCCTCGTTGTATTGGCACCACACAAGCGCGGGTTCATTGTGGCGCACGAGTTCAGCGACGCGGGCGCAACGCTCTTGCATTGTGATTCGGCGCTCCTGCCTTTGCTCCCGAAGCGTCTTCGCCACCTTCACGAAAAGCTCGCCGTCGAATGGCCGCTGACACGTCACGACCTGTTGCTTGATGATGAGTGGCGGCAGAATGAAGTCGCTGCCGTCGAATCCAAGGTCAGCCGGATTCCGCAATGCCCGCGCCCACGAACATACCCAACGCCAATGTAGCCAAGCGCCTCTGAGATCGTGCCAAGTTCAATGAAGTCGTTAGGTGAAGGGGTAGCTGTGCAACCGAGTCGGTAATTTACCTTGCTAAGAAAGCGAGTGACTTGCTTCCGGCGCTTGCCGTCGAAGGCTTTCAGCGTGCTTACCTCGTCGCATACGACTCCGCCAAAGTCATCAGGATTGAAGTGGTGGAGTCGCTCGTAGTTGGTTACGGTCAGCCGGTGGGCTTTGCCTTCCTTCTCGTGGACAATCGGGATTCCGAACTTCTCGCCCTCGCGGACGAACTGGCGAGACACGGCGAGCGGGGCCAGAATCAGTGACGGCTTGTTAGTCTTTCGAGCGACGTTCTCAGCCCAGACAAGAGCCATCGGCCCCTTGCCAAGCCCACAATCAGCGAAGATAGCCGCCCGGCCCTTCCTGACTGCCCACTCGACAAGCGAGCGTTGGAAGTCGAATAGGAAGTCAGGCATGAATGTCGGCTCAAATCCGCCATCATTCCCGGCCTGCGATTTCTCGCTGATGAAGTCGTCGTAGTTCATAGTGTTTTCCTGTTACAGATTTCCTCGGCCATGCGCTGGGCCATTGCTGCGACCTGGACAAGCTCGCGGCGCATCGCGGGCAAGTCCTGTCGCTTGGCCTTGACGTGTTCCCATACCTCGTCCAGCTCCTCAAGGATGACGGCGTAGCCTTCGTGCGCTGACTTGAGCGGCGGATGATGACTCCGCGCCTCGCGCAGTTCGTCGGCTTGGAGGTCGGTGAAGGTCATTGGAAATCCTGTTCAATCACATCGGCCAGCCTCGCGCACTTGCGTTTCAGCTCTGCCGCATCGAGGATAAGGTCGAGGATGCAGTCCCCCTGAATGGCGTTGGCAGAGGGCAGCGCGTCGCGCAGGGCTTGGACGGCGTTGCCAGCCATGCTCGCGGCCATTGCTATTTTGCTTGAGGTTTCTGAGTTCATGTCTTGTTTGTCCTTTTGAATGTCCACCAAATCGTTGCCACGCCAGCCGCCGACATGACGGCCAATGCGACGGGCCAGTTCTGCCGAGTCACGTCCAGAATAATAAGGGCGAGCCATGTGAAGGTGCAGTAAACGGTGAGGGGAAGTTTCATATTAGGTTTAGCAGTTCCATTTGTCCGATCTTTGCGATTGCGCCGTTTCTGCGGAGGAAAGCACGGGCAAGATTTCCGTTGGTGAGCCGATAAGCGAAGATTGTTCTTCCCTTGTGCGAACCAGCTTTGCTCGCGCGCCACGCCCCGGTTCTCTCAATCAGCTTGGCGCGTGTTAGGGTTTTGAAGCCGTTGCCAATGGCGTTTTTCGAGTCAGCGGGAAGCTCGAAGTGCATTTCGTCCGGCCAGACTTCTGGCGAGCATGATTCGAGCGCACACGTCACGACTGCCACCATCGCGGCCCGCAAGTCCTGGGGCTTGTAGCAGAGTTGAAGCGCGATGGCCTCGTCATGGGTGAGAGTGGGCTGGCTCATGGCTCGCTCCTTTCCATCTTCGCCACGAGCTTTTCGAGCAAAAGATACGTGCCAAGCGCCGGTTGCTGGCACTTCGCCGGGTCGGTCGTGAGCCAGCGCGTGAAGCTCGACCGGGCAACCTTCTCGCCAGTGGCCCGATCGAATCTGCGCTGCAACTCCGAGGTCGAGCCGTAATGCGAGGCGAGGTAACGACGGATTCTGCCTAGCTTCTTTTGGGCGAGTCGGCGGGTGAGGGGGATTGCGGTCATGGCAGGAACGTGTTGAACGTCGGCACGTAAGGCGTTTCTGGAATCAAGGCAGCACTCACAATCACGCCCTCGACGATCTTCTGAACTGCGTTGGCCGGGGCATAGTCGCACGGTTCCCACCCGTCGGTGCCGAACTGGAACATGGCCTCGGCCCCGTCGTAAACGTGGAGAGAGGGAAGCGCGTTGGTGACGATGCCGTGAGGGCAGACAAGATCGAATGCCGCGCACCGGCTGGCGATGAAGCCAGCCATGTGAAGATGCGCCGCCGCCCGTTGCTGGCAGGTCTTGATTGAGTAGGCGTGTTGCATTGCGATTTAGACTTTGCGCTTTTTAGCACACGTTGCAAGCCCTGTTTTCACTTTCCATCTTTGCTAATGCTGCGAGGCGGATTGATTAGGGCTTCTGCTTTACGATTTCGGCGAGGAATTGCTTCGCCTCGTCGAGCGAGTGGCAAACTTTCGCGTGTCCACCGGCCAGCTTCCACCAGAGCATTTCGCCTTGCTGCTCTTGTGTGGGCTTGCAGCCGGGTCGTTTTGCCTCGATGACGAAAGGCACGCCGCGATACAGGCAGACGAAATCAGGAATGCCCACTCGCTGAGTGGTCGCCTTGTCCATCCGCGAGCGAGTAAACCAACAGGAAGTTCCAAGCGATTTGAGAAAGGTTTCTATCTCCTGTTGAATGTCAGCCTCGCTTTTCGTGCTGCGATTTGCCGCGAGCATTTGCGTGGTTTTCTTTTCGCGCTTCTCCTCGCCGGCCTTCGCTAGCAGGCTGACGGCGGTTTCGATGCGAGGGCGGTTCTTCGCGTTGAACTCGGCGACTTGCAGGTCGGACCAGTTCTTGAATGGATTCATGGTTCGTCCGATAATTCCAAGTTGATGCGGTGGATGTTTTCGAGCTGGCCTGTCTTCAGGTTCCTGCAAAGCCAGAATCCTGTCAGGTCGCTCTCCCTGATGACTTCCACCTCGTAGCGTTCTGCGTGAAAATCGGAACGGCGGTTGTTGAAAAAGTGGCGGGTCATCTTCCCTCCCTTTGCTCGCCGTCACCACGGATGAATCCAGCCGTGGCAAGATCGGCGACGAACTCGCGCGCGGCCCGGATGTGCTTGCAGCGTTGCGGGGCGGCGTCCTCGTCTGGCCGAATGAAGGCGTTCTTCTGTTCGCGCCGGCACCTGTAGTCAGCACAAGAGCATTTGCCTGCGCCGTGGTAGCTCGTCAGGTCAATGTGGTGTTCCTTGCCGCCCACTGAGTTGCTGGCAACCAAGAACGTGCCTCGGTCGAGTGGTTTCACGCCAGCGCGGATGAAGTGCGGATTCATACCTGCTCGTGGCAACTGCATGGCCGGTAAATTACTCGCTCGCGCCCGTCCTCGACCGACCATCTCAAGCTCCCTTTCAGGTCGAACTCGCGGGGCTTGGCGCATAGGTCGCAGAACACTGTCTTGGCCCCTAGCTTCTCGAAGTGGGCAATCAGGCGGCGATGCGTAAGGCGGGATTGGTCGGATTTGGTCATGTCTGTTGCCAGTAGCTTCCCGCTTCTTTGATTTCAAAGATGGTCGCGTGCCGGTGAAGCCTGTCCGCCACGCGCTTGTCGAATCGTTCCGCCCAAGCCGACGGAGGATGGTTCATCGTGACAATCATCCAGTGCCGCTCCCGTGCATTCAGCAGCCGTGATAGATTCGCCACCGGCAGACCGCTCTTGAACCTGTCCACGTCCGCGCCGACGTCGTCGAGCACCAGCAGGTCAGCAGCCACGGCGGATTCCCAAGCTGGAAGACTCTTGCCCGGCTCTGCCTCCGCAAGCTCTGCCCACTCACAGAACACTGAACAAGGAACGTCCCGGCCCCGCCAGTTGCCCCGCATACGGCAATCTATCGCTACAGCGTTGAAGTAGTAGTGGACGGCACGCGCGGCGTGAGTCTTTCCGACTCCATTTTTGCCACCGAGGACAAGCAGCTTAGGGCCGGTGCGGTCGTTGAACGCGAGGCGCTTGGCAAACTGCTCTGCGAGAAGCGCGAGGGCCGCAACCTCAACGTGCGCGGATTCGTCGAGTTTGAGCCACTTTGCCCGCCATTCAGCGGACGGCTTGAACGGCTTGCCCGCGTTCGTGCGCGGGTCGCGAAGGCTAGTAGGTGAGAGCGTTGCGGGAATTATTGCCGAGATGTGCATTGGATTGGCTGTTAGTCTGCCACGTTGTAGGATCATCGTTAAACCGCTGCTGATTGAACCAAGTTGCCGGGTGAGCTGTGTAGGGAGTGCCGGGCGGACGCAAGGAAGCGAACTTTTGGACAAGAGCTAACAGTGTCGGAGCTTCGATTCCTTTCAGGGCATTTCGGATGGCTTGCAATGCCTTTGGCTTCCCCACCTTGAGCGGGTAGGCTTGGTAGATTTCTTCCTCAACACTCAATGTCTTTGTCTTCAATGCTTCTGCTTCTGCTTCTGCTTCTGTTTGTGTTGACGGTGTTGACATTTGTTGACGCGTGTTGACACGTTCACGGTGTTCAGCCTGCTTGTTTCGGAGGTATTCCCGCCGCTCGTCAGCGTTCAGCTTGGCACGGTATTTGGCATGATTCAGTAGTTTCCAGCCTCCATCCACGGACATTATGCGCCTGCCATCAAATTCAGGCGTCCGCGAGTCGGGGTCAGGTGCAGCGAGCTTGGCAAGGGCGGCGCGGCAATCGTCCACGCTCACCCTGGCGAAGTCCGCAAGCCCCGGCACAGACCCTTCAGCAACGCCGTTTTTGTCTGCCATAGCCAGCATTGTGATCCATACAATGCGAGTCTTGTCGTCCTCCCTCCAAACAGTTGAGGCTAGAATTGAGCTGAACAGTTTCGTGTATCCGGCCATAGACATAATTCTTGCACCGCTTTTTGCTGTGTCAACTTTTTTGTTGACCTCCTGTTTTTCCTCCCGGCGGCTGGCAAGGAGAATCCTTGGGCAGCGTAGGCGCGGCGTTGGACTGTCTGGTGAAGTATGCCGTTACCATCTCCTAATGGTCGTCTTGTCTTCCCACCACATCTTCAGCCCCGGCACGGGCAGCTCCGGCACGCACGTTGCCCGAATCGCGGAAGCCTTCGCTACGAGGGTGCAAAGCTCTGGCCGGGCCGCGTAAAGGGCGCAAATATCCGTCACCTCGTAGCACATGACCTGACGAGTAGCCGCCCCGCCGCTCTTGATGGCCGCTGGCAGAGGCGCGACAATAACGGCCTGCCTCTGCGCTGCCACCTCCCGTTCAGCCGCCTCCGCTGCGATGGCTTCGGCAAGCTGCGCCTCCGTGGTCATAGTCGCCGCTGCTTTTCTCGCCTCCTCCTCTCGCGCCAGACGCTCCGTTTCGAGCCGGGCAATCTCAGCAGCCCGCACCCGCTCCGCCTCCGCCACTCGGCGTTGCTCGGCCTGTTGGAAGTCCGTCACGAGCGTTTCGAGCCGGGTCAACTCAGCGGTGAGCGGCCCCACGAAGTCCTTCGCCAGCCCGTCAATCTGCCTGCCTGCCTCAAGCAGCGGTTTCTTAATAGTCGTGCGCGTGTCCTCCACGTCCCGCAGTGCCGTGCGGATGGACCGGGCAGCCTCCACGGCTGAGTTTTGCTCGGCTGACGTGCGGATGGTGACGTGTTCGCGGGCGCGGGAGACAAGCTCGTTGCGCGCCGCTTCACTGTCAGGAGGAATCCCGAACAGGGTAGGAATGTTGATGGCTTCGCGGATTAGGTTCATGGTGAGTCGGATTGAAATTGGCCTGTGGTATCGTCACAGGAAGCCGTCCGGCTGGCGGAGGGTCACGTTCACCCGCAAGCTATTTCAGAACGGCACCGCATCGTCCGACGGCGCTTCGGGTGCAGCGTCATACTCGTCCGGGGGCGCGACCGGCGCGGGCTTGGCCTTGGCCGGGGCAGACGTGGCAGGAGCCTTGAGGCTGACGCGGATGGCCCAAACTTGGTCGCCCTGAAACTCGACCTCACGCGGCCCGATGGTGATGCACTTGCCGATCCAATCGTCCGTCTCGTCGCTGTTAAGAACCTTGGCAATGGTTTTCGCGTTGGTCTTGTTGCACACGAGCGTCTTGTCCTTGCCCGCGAAGGCAATGATGAGCTTGGACTCGTTGCCCTTGTCACCGTCAAAGTCTTCCATCGTGACACGGGCGATTTTGACAACCACATCCTTACCCTGTAGGTCGTCAGCCTTCAGATATTTGCTGGGGAACGCTGCGCTAGTTTTCATCTGTGTTTTTTTGTGTTATGGCCGTCGCTCAAAAGAGCATGGCCGGTTTGTGTGTTGACCGACTCCGGCAACTGCGCCGGGTGATTCATTCCCAACCCTCCGCTGATCTGTCCTTCTGCTCGTCCCTTGCCCTATCTGCCTTGTCCTCCTCGATCTCCGCACGGGTGGGGTGGTGAGCCTCGCCCGTGCCATCGCAGTCCTCGCAAACTGTAATGCCTTCGCCGTCGCACCAGTCGCAGCTTTTGCCATCGCACTCCTCGCAATCGACTTCCCCCTCGCCTTTGCACGTCTCGCAAGCGTCTGGCGGAGCTTGGTTGTAGGGCGCGCGCGGGTCATTGGCCGCACCTGCCGGATAGTCATAGCCAAGTGCGCGGTCGTTGCGATGGTCGAGAGTGGACAGTTCCATTGGCTTCCTTGCGGCGTTTGGTTTCCCATGCCTTGTGAGCGTTGGCTACACGCTCGGCTTTGGAGATGCCGGCGGCGCGGGCGGCTCCGGCTTTGGTTTGAAGAGAGGTGTCGCGAAATTTGCAACCGCACTTGGGGCAGGTGACTTTCACGGGCGGGATGGTAGCAGCGTGCTT
>SXGS01278746.1_pt1 | contig 26704 bp, 21 predicted proteins | sample 3174681 | NCBI WGS metagenome assembly SXGS01 (sample SAMN11356861, study PRJNA531348) | freshwater metagenome | isolation source: freshwater sample F1-80 | place: China: Fuxian Lake, Yuxi | collected 2017-12-25 | reverse complement strand
TTTCTCCAAACGTGCCGCGAGTTTGAGCATGAGGCTCTCGTGACCTTTGCCAGGTAACACCGCTGGACCTGTCTCACCCCCTTTAAGCAAAGTAAGGGGGGTTTCCATCACTAAACTGCCCTTTGCATCGGCGGCGTTATGGCATGGCAGACAGCTTTTCCTGAAAATTGGGAAAATTTCTTTCGCAAAATCTACAGTGTTAGTTCGAGCCAGCTTCGCAATTTGAATGCTGTTGGTGGGAGCGATCGTAGCATTTTCGGCTGCCAACGCAGTTCGCAGAAATCCTGCGGATCCGGTAATGATGACGACAAAGCACCACACCTTCAGCCATATAAATGAGTTTGACCGCGTATTAGAATCGAATGCTGGCATACAAAACTTCTAAGATACCGACGCCGAATCACAAGGGATTATTCTGGCATTCGACGTTAAAATTACTCTCGTTGATAGCTTTCGAGCACAACTTCTGCAGATTTGCGCAGGGAATTGATCAACTCCTGAGGTTCCAATACTTTGGCGTTGCCACCCCATCCTAGCAACCACCGATTCACTTCCACTAGGCTGGATAATTTCAAACGCAATTCCAGCATTCCGTCTGGAAGTTCTCGCAACTGTTGGGACGGGTGCCATTTTTTCTCCCGAATATAATCGGCTACTAGTTCGTTAAAATGGATTACCACTTCGTGGTGCGCGGCTCCCGAATGGATTCCAAAAGAGTTTTTGAGCAAATTCTGGATCGAGAAGTGGGCGGGCCGCTTAAACGTTTCTCCAGTTACTTCGACACCCTTGATGCGCGCTGGAACAAACGTCCGGATTTCCTTTCGGAGATGGCACCATGCAAACAAAAACCACTCCCCATTCACATTGGCAAGATGGTAGGGGTTGACAATGCGGGTCTCGATTTGCTTGCTGGCGGGCTTACGATACTGCAACCGGAGTTGTTCATGCCGCGCCACTGCTCGCGAAATGATTTGGAACGTCTCCAAGTTCAACACGGTCTCGGCCGTGGTGCGGAACGAGATCGTTTGATCCCAGTCAGCTAGATTGAGAGAGATCGTGTCAGGCAAACTCGCAGAGATTTTTCTAAACGCGCTAAGCAACGGTTTCTCGAACGAAGTTCCTCGATATTGTTGGAGGGCTTTTTCTGCCACGACCAAAGCGACTAACTCACCTTCAGAAATCTGCAGCGTAGGAAATCCGCTAACTTCGGTGCCATAATAATACCCGTTCTTGAGTCGATCAAATTCAACGGGCAAATTCATGCGGTCGCGCATGAATTCAAGATCACGATAGATGGACTTTGTAGAAACTTCGAGTTGAGTGGCGAGTTTAGTCGCGTTTGGAAAACTCCCACTCTTAAGTTCCTGATGGATCTGCATCATTCGTTCCAAAGGAGGCCGTGATTGCGGCGATCCTTTGACATCATGTGCAGATTCGGGTTTAGGACTAACCTTGGGCATTGAACTCGCTCCGCTTTCCTACCGCCCATTTTTATTAAGCGAAGCTCAAATTCGCTTACACAATTTTCGCGAGTAATTCGTCATTCGTTTTGTGTTTCTTGAGTGCGGCGGTCAACGTTTCCATTGCTTCGACTGGGTTGAGATCCACCATCATCCGTCTCAGTTTTCGAATCGGTTCGAGATTCTGTGGCGCGAAGAGTTTCTCCTCTTTGCGGGTTCCACTCTTTGGAATGTCGATTGCTGGATACAAACGGCGCTCAGCGAGTTTGCGATCCAAAATCAGTTCCATATTGCCCGTGCCCTTGAACTCCTGAAAAATAAGTTCATCCATTCGCGAACCCGTGTCGATCAGGGCGGTGGCGATAATAGTCATGGAACCGCCTTCCTCTACTTTGCGAGCTGCGGCGAACATTTTGCGCGGGATTTCCAATGCGCGCGCGTCCACACCACCGGTCATCGTGCGTCCGGATCCACCATGAACACTGTTGTAAGCGCGGGCAACGCGGGTAATAGAATCGAGCAAAACAAATACGTCTTTACCCGACTCGACGATTCGTCGGCAACGTTCGATCATGAATCGGGACAAGCGAACATGCGTTTCCAAATCTTGATCATTGCTGGAGGCAACCACCTCAGCCTTAACCGATCGTTGAAAATCAGTAACTTCTTCGGGTCTCTCGTCAATCAGCAACACCAAGACGTGGACATCGGGATGGTTTTGCTGCACTGCATTCGCGATGAGTTTCAGGATGGTAGTTTTGCCAGTTCGGGGCGGCGCGACAATCAATCCACGAGTCCCGCGACCGATCGGAGTCACGAGATCAATAATGCGGGTTTCAATAATGTCTGGCGTCGTTTCTAGACGAAACTTTTCAAATGGATCGATGGTAGTGAGGTTCTCAAATCGAACCGATTTGGTGAAATCGTTGAACAGCAACCCATTAACCTTCTCCACTTCACGTAATTGAGGACTCGTTCCGCGATGGGGAGGGATTGTGGTGCCTTCTACGAGGCAACCTTCTCTGAGGAAACATCGCTTGATCGTGTCAGGAGTGACAAAAATATCGGTTGGCTTGGGTTGAAAACGGTGTTGGGACGACCGGAGGAATCCGAAGCCCTTCTCGGAAATTTCAAGATACCCTGATCCCGGTTCAGTTACGACCGGAGTTTGATTCGCATTCTGTTTCATTATTCTCTGTCCGAAGGATCTCCCCTAGGCTTAGCCCTGTGACTAAATTGAAGTTTAGAATTGGGAACACCGAAAGCACGCAAGGGTAATTGGAATTTCCAAGCCGAAGTCCTCTCGGTCGAGACCTGTGACCCCGTTTGAATACTATTTCCAGCGCGGAAGTGCAACTGGTTTCTCTACGATTTTTTTACCAGTAACCGTAACACCCATCTGCTCCCCAAATTTGCGAACCTCGGTATCGACGCATTGTATCGATATTCTTCCAAGCAACAGATCCATCGAGGAGGCCGACATTTCCGCCTTTGGCTCCAAGGTCGACGGGTCGTTGGTCAAATGCTGCAGGGTGGTTGTCAAAGTAGTCATTCTCCGCAATGAAAGGACCCCGCGCCGTGTGCGGAGCGAGGATTCGTTGGTATGCAGGGGAATCAACATTCAGATCCGCGACCAGAACCAGCGCGGGTCCATCTGAAGATCTCTTCGGTGAGATCCATGTGTTGGTGACTCCATCAATTAGTTCCCATGGGGTGTTTCCATGGCCGCCGAGATAATGGTAACCGATGGCGATACCGTAATCGGGGTGATTCCGCCAATCAGGACGACGCAGCCAATTACGAAGGTTCGGGCAGTCGAATGATTTTAAATCCTTCGAGTAACTCAGCAAGTTCGATTGTGTTTGGGTGGAGAATACCGGTGTGTGGGTATCTTTTTGATCCGCCTTATCCGTACCTCCCCGAGGTAATTCATCGTCATTATCTAAAGCGTAGATTTGTGCTGCTAAAATAAACTGCCGTGTATTGTTCAGACAGGCAGTGCGGTTGGCTCGTTCCTTCGCACCTGCAAGTGCCGGGAGCAGCATGCCTGCCAATATAGCAATGATCGCGATCACCACCAAAAGTTCAATCAATGTGAACCCTGCATTCACCTGACGTCGTGCTAGCGATCGTGGATAATCAACAACTCTGTGCATCATGGGGTGATAATGCGTTCGCGGACACGGATGAATCGGTTGGTTGCCGACAGTACCAGAGGCACTTCCGATTGGAGTTTGCCGTCGTTCGAGGTGAATATGGAATCCAGCGGAGTCCATTGGTTAGTTCCTGCCAACCCCGTCGTGGATGACAATTCAATCCGCCCAACCGCCTCGGGATCCAATGGTAACCCGTTTTGAGCAACAACCTGAATTCTGAGGTGAGTTTTGGAGGGTAACAAATCAACATTCATTTTAAGGATTGGAAGGGGAAGGGGAGCAGCAGCTACGTCGAGGGCAACAATCTGGTTGTTGCTTCTGGCGTAAATTCGTCCATTCGAAAACGCCGGATGATTCCAAGAAGTTCCGCTCAATGCTTGATATCGAGCAATTTCCGTATAATTCGTAGGGTTAGGCTCAATCAGCACGAGTTCCCCACTCTCTCTGAGAACCAAGAGTTTCCCCCCGACTTTAATAATAGAAGCAAAACCTGGGCTCCCAGAACCCACCGTGCTGGTGATCCAGCGATTGGTGCGGCCTTCCAAGCTGAAGCAGGCTAAACTGTGAGAACTTTTCTCCACGATGCCATAGAGGTATCCCCCATGGTGGACCGGTGTGGCCCAATGGTTTTGGTATGCACTATTGGCACCCGTGTAATTTGCTTGCCCGGCTGAAAACGTCGAGCCAGAGCGCGTGACGCGTGCTGTCCACGCACCTTTTGCATAAGCGCAGGATCCGTAGATATAGTCGTCGGCAATGATCGGTGTTGAAGCGGTGGACGTGCTAGAAGGTGTGAAATTATAACGCCAAAGCACTGCCCCTGTTGATGGAGTAACTCCCACCAACCCCTTCAGCGTCTGGAAGACCACTTGAGGGGTTCCGGCAATTGTCGCATACACCGGCGTCGCGTGGGTCATCGTGTCTGTCTGCCCTTTCCACACGGTGACACCATCGGATTTTCGTAATGCCATTAATGTTTGATTTGCTACGTTAGAATTAACGTAAATCAGATCCCCAACGATCAATGGCGATGCTGCGTTTTGCCAGGGAATGACTTTTGTTCCTGGAAACTCATTGATGAAATCACGACTCCAAACCACCGCGCCATTGGAGGTTCGAAGACAAAAAAGCCGCAGGTAAGAGTTGTAAACGTAGACAAATTCACCATCCACGGAGGGAGTTGATCGAGGTCCATCTGTGCTTCCTGTTCCGCCGTCGGGGTATGAGGCCGCGTCCAGAAAAGTGGCCCACAACTCCGCCCCTGTCCCTGCATCGAGAGCAATGCAAAACTCACTCGAAGCATTCATGAACAGGCGGTTACCTTGAGTAAAAGCCTTACCACCTGCCAGAGTGATGCTACTCCAAGCTGGGTTGATGGATTTCTTCCAAACAATCGTAGGAGGTTTTTGGGCCCAATTCGTTCGAATCAATTCACTGCTCGAACCGTCATGGTTGAGTCCACGATACTGTGGCCAATCTGCTCCCCAAACAGTCGAAGCAAGATATGCAACAGCGAACAGAATTCCTGTTCCACTGAGTGACAAAAGGGATTGCATCACAGGCGAACGCATACTAAGCGATTTCGATTCAATTAAAAACCAACGCAACCGGAACATCCTACCGCCTTCCCTTGGCGGTTCCGGGCTAAAACATTGCAATGACAGCGAATGCTCGAAAGTCAGATGTTAAGCCTGACAAAGCAAGTGCCATGCCAAATCATTCGTTCACATTGACTGAAATCCCCGGAAAACCCCCGTCTTATTGAAACATTTTAAGGAGACGGTAGATTAGGTAGGCAGTGGCACCGCTTACAGGAATTGTTAAAAACCAAGCCCAGAGAATTCGTTCAACTACCCCCCATTTGATTGCGTTGAGCCGCTTTGCAGCCCCAACCCCCATAATTGAGGAAGAAATGACATGGGTTGTGGAGACTGGGATGCCGAAGTGGGATGCTAACCAGATCACGCTAGCCGAGCTCGTTTCAGCAGCAAAACCGTTGATCGGGTGGAGTTTAACCATTTTATGACCAAGGGTTTTAATAATGCGCCAACCACCTGCGGCAGTCCCAGCTGCCATTGTGATTGCGCAGACTATTTTGATCCACATCGCGATTTCCAGACCTTTACCCGGTGCGGGCTCCGTTAATCTGAGAAATGTGAGCCAATTGGGCAGGTTATCGAACACGCCAGATTTAGTCCCAACAACGAGGGTGAGTGCGATGATGCCCATGGTTTTTTGGGCGTCGTTCGTCCCGTGCATTACTCCCATGGCACCAGCACTAATAATCTGGGCACTCCCAAAAAACATATTAATGAGACTAGGTTTCAGTTTCAAAAAAGCCATGTATAGCAAAGCCATCACCGCGAAACCTATGGCAAAACCTAATAGCGGGGAGCTTATCATGGGGATAATTACTTTCCACAATACTCCTTTGCCGTTGTACCAATGGTCGATTGCAGGTTGAGACCAAATAATGGAGGACCAATTACCGTTCGCGGCGGCGAGCGTCGCTCCGCAGAGTCCACCGATCAAGGCATGGCTGGAGCTGGATGGGATCCCAAACCACCAAGTAATTAAGTTCCATAGGATCGCACCCAACAGCGCACACATTAGAACTTGGGAATCGACCCACTTCACATCAACGAGACCCGAAGCAATTGTTTTTGCGACCGCAGTGCCTATCAGAGCTCCCACCAAGTTGGTTATCGATGCTAGGAAGATCGCCTGCTTAGGTGTCAGCACCTTGGTGGATACCACGGTGGCAATCGAATTCGCGGTGTCGTGGAATCCGTTGATGTATTCGAACACCAACGCGACGATCACCACAGTCAGGATCAGTGTCATGATCGATTAGGAGTTTTTCAACACGATGTGTGAGATCACGTTACCCGCGTCGCGACAACGGTCAGCAACTTTCTCGAGCAATTCGAAGAGATCCTTGAGGAATACAACCTGCACCGAATCCGAATTCGAGTTGTAAAGGTTCTTGAGGAGTTCCAACATCAATTTGTCCGCTTCTCCTTCCAGCACCTGGAGTCGGTCATTGTGAGTCTTGATCTTCTCCAAATTATCCCCAGCTCGCATTGCTTGAAGCATCGTCAGCAAGGTTTGGGTTGATTTGTCTAGGATGATCGTTTGGCGAGTGAGATCTACAGACGCCAACAAATGGGGAGCTAAGAGTATCCGCTCGGCAATTTTCTCAACCGTCTTGGGGATTTTGTAGAGGCTAACAGAAAGGGCCTCGATGTCCTCGCGCTCTAGGGCTGTGACAAACGTCGTACAGAGGGCTTCACTGATTTCGTCCGCGATTCGCTTTTCTTTGCGGCGAGAGAGGATAAATTCATCCAACGTTTTCAGACGGTCGGGATTCTCCAAGAACTTAGAAAGGGCCTGAACACTAGTGCAGGCTTCTCTCGCACTCGCTTCGAGGAGGTCAAAAAACTGATCTTTTTTACCGAGTATCTGTTGCAGATTGAACATAGGTGAGCCTTTCGTAACACAACCACAATTATCTGCAAGGAATGTCCAAAGCGTCTTGGGCTAATTTTTTCCTGTTGAACGCAGGTTTTAGCAAGACCGTTGGAGTTACAATGGGTTTTGTAGCCAGTTTATGTTCCAATTCATTCTTTGAAAATAGTTGACCTCTTTGTGGTTGAGTCTAGGTTCTAGCTAAACAGTTTTTAAACCCAGATTGCAATCATGAGCACATACGTACCTCTTATCTCTTCCGGTGTCGCCGGACCCCTTGGCGTTCTTCATCTTCCCCGCCTCTGGCTAAAAGCATCCCTTGAAGCCACTGGTCAACTCGCCGCCGGTTACCCCGGTTGCGGCAAAGGTTATGACCAAATGGTTCTCGATGGACTGGGCTTGGATCGACAGGCGACGTTGGACTTTATCAAATCCAGCCGTCCGACCTATCCAGCGTTCGAAGCCTGGGTCAAAGGTCAACCTGGAGTGAAGCTCAGCAAGGCTTCCGTGCAAAAGCTGAATCTTTCGATCCAAGGCTATATCCACGATGACGGCACACGAAAGGGAATCCTCGCAGCAAGTAATCTTGCCGATGATTGTTCTGTTTTCCCTGATGCGATCAACCTGAACAACCTTGACGACTGGAGCGAGTTCCATTCTGCGGTGTTGAAGTAATTTTCCTAGGTTTCATCGCCGGAGGTTGGATTATCCCGACTTCCGGCTTTTTTGTCCCCTTGAATTCGGATTGCCACGGTTCTGGAGCACTCTTAGTATCCCACCTCGCCTTAGCTTGTCTTGGGAGCCGGTTACCTCTATGAAGCATCACTTGGACTTTGAAAAGCCGATCGTCGAACTTCAGCGCATGCTTGAAGACCTTCGCGCACACCCCGAGACCCATTCCTTAAAGATCAGCTTAGAGGATGAGATTTCGATGATCGAAAAAAAGATTGAGGAAACGCGTCAGGAGATTTTCTCAAACCTGACTTCATGGCAACGGGTTCAGTTAGCGCGTCATCCCAAGCGGCCTTTTTCACTGGATTATCTGAAGCTCGCATTCAGTGGTTTTTCAGAATTGCACGGGGATCGTTTATTTCTTGATGATCACGCGATTGTAGGTGGATTTGCGTTTTTGAAGAAACGCAAGGTGCTGGTGATCGGCACCCAAAAAGGGCGTGATACCAAGGAGAACATCAAACGGAATTTTGGCTCCGCTCACCCGGAAGGGTATCGTAAGGCACTGCGCCTCATGAAGCTCGCCTCGAAATTTGGCATCCCCATCATAACTTTAATCGATACGGCGGGTGCATTTCCGGGCATCGGGGCGGAGGAACGTCACATTGCCGAGGCCATCGGGGTGAACCTTCGCGAGATGATGCTTTTAGAGGTGCCAATCATCGCTGCGGTTATCGGGGAGGGAGGCTCCGGAGGTGCTCTGGGAATTGGAATTGCGGACCGAGTGTTGATATTGGAAAACGCTTACTATTCTGTCATCAGCCCTGAAGGCTGTGCGGCGATTCTGTGGAAGGATCGTGCAGCCGCACCGAAGGCGGCGGAAGCTCTCAAAATAACTGGAAAACAACTTCTTGATCTCGGACTAGTAGACGAGATAGTGCCCGAACCCATGGGTGGGGCTCATCAAGATCCGGCTGTTACCAGTGATAATCTGCAGCAAGCACTCATAAAGCACCTCGATTCCGTCTCGAAACTTTCCGTCAAGGATCTGCTGGCGGCCCGATATGCGAAGTTTCGGGCTCACGGTCATGTGCTGGAAGTGGCAAGTAATGCTGCCTAGTCATGCTATATCCATTGGTCTTTGAGCCGATTTTGCAGCACCGCATTTGGGGCGGGCGATCCCTTGAAACGCTTTACGGCAAAAACTTGCCCCCGGGCTCCCAGATTGGCGAATCCTGGGAAATTTCGGATCGCCCGGATGCCGTCAGCATCATTTCAAACGGTTCGCTTGCCGGCAAATCCTTGCGATGGTTGATGGAGAACCATCTCGTTGAATTAATGGGTAAGGCTGAAGCGTTAAACGGTAGGTTTCCGTTACTCATTAAAATCCTCGACGCTCGGGAGAAGCTTTCACTCCAAGTGCATCCTCCAGCACGTTTGGCAGCCGAATTGAATGGCGAACCAAAAACAGAAATGTGGTATTTCGCTCAAGCCGAGCCTGATGCGGAAATCTTTGCCGGTCTGAAGGCTGGGGTGACGGAGCCAGATTTCACCACCAAAACCCATGATGGAACGGTAGCCGATTGTTTCCATCGAATTCCAGTCCGCCAAGGGGATGCCATGTTTTTACCAAGTGGCCGTGTGCATGCTCTTGGGCAGGGAATGGTCATTTTTGAGATCCAACAGAATTCTGACACGACCTATCGGGTGTTTGATTGGAATCGAATCGACTCTGAAGGTAAAACCCGCGATCTACACATTGAACAATCCCTGCGTTGCATCGATTTTGAGGATGTAGAACCGAGCTTGGTTCAAGTTGACGAACCGCTAGAAGTCAATGGAGTCCGGATATCCACTCTTGTGGATCATCAGGTTTTTCGAGTCGACCTTGTGGAAGCCCAAACCTCTGCAACCCTGCAGTATTCCTTGGACCGCCCTCTAGTTGTCGGAGTTGTCACCGGAAATGCCTCCATCCAATTCGGTGGGGAGCAGATCGACCTTTCGACAGGGAAGTTTTCACTCATCCCGCCAAACCTCCCCCAAGTCGATTTGATCGTCAACGCGCAGTCCAGATTGCTCCTAGCTTCACCACGCTGAACTAATACATTAGTTCCGGTGACGGTTTCTATCGAGCAAAACTGCGCCTAAAATCACCAAGCCCAAGACGACTTTTTGGGTGTAACTCTCAACATTCGTTAAATTCATTCCGTTCTGGATTACGGCGATTGTAAATGCCCCAGTTAGCGTCCCAAACATTTTCCCCTCACCTCCGTTGAGGCTGGTTCCACCCACTACCACAGCAGCAATGACGTAGAGTTCATACATATTGCCGTAGGTTGGAGAGCCGCTCTTGAGTTGGGATGCCATGATCACGCCTCCCAGTCCAGCGAGTAATGCACTACCGATGTAAGCGAACATCAACACCCGATTAACAGGAACTCCCGAAAGTCTTGCCGCCTCGCGATTTCCTCCCACAGCGTACAGATAACGTCCCTGCTTCATTCGTGACATTAGAATGTGAGCCAAGAAATAAAGGATCAGCATCAAGACGACCGCGTTAGGTAAATCAAAAAAGTCTGCCCCACGGCCTAACCAAACAAACGAGTCGGATATTTGGTAAATGGATTGGCCTTTGGCGATAATGTATGCGAGTCCGCTTCCAACCAACATCATCGCTAGAGTGACGATAAATGGTGGGATAGAAAACCGGGTGATCATTAATCCCGAGAACACCCCGGTAACGCCGCAGAGCAAGATCGCAGCAACGCAGGCGAGGATCATCCCAGTTGTTGTCGCATTCACACCACCTGCGAAATCACGAATGAATTTAGCGGCAAGCACCGCTGATAGGGCAATCAAACTGCCGACCGAGAGATCAATTCCACCCGTGATAATGACAAGCGTCATGCCTATCGCCACGATTGCAATGACAGCGATCTGATTTGCGATGTTAAGTAGATTGTCTGACTTTAGAAAATTAGGCCAACGATAGGTCTCTGGGGTGATTACTCTGGGGGATCCAATCGCTGGAAAACTCGTCTGTAAATCAGAGAATAATAACCAGCCTCCCGTGACTTGTGTGCAAGCAATAGCATCGAGCTTTTCGCCATTGCCGACGATCTGCTGAAGCGATTCACGGGCATCCTTTGGTTCCCCTTTGACGTTTCCGAGAATTCGAGCCCCTGCTGCCATGAGGTCGTGCTCTAGTTTTTTTGAGAATGCGGGATCTCCAGGGTGGTCGCTAGTAACGATCAAGACTCGAGGTGCATTCTTAAAATCCTGCAGGATCGAAGTAGCGACTAGCTTCGCGGCAGTTTCTCCTGTAGGGGATTGTTCCGTATAGGTCACCGCACTGAAGAACGCCCCGAGCAATAAAAGGACTAGAACCATGCCGTAATTGGTGACGAATCTGGAAAATGAAGGTTTCATCTGTTTATGCGACAGCGAGTTGCATGATTTGTTCCTGAGTCGCTTCCCGGGCATCTTGGATTTCCCCAGTCACTCGCCCCTCGTGCATGACAAGAATTCTGTCAGCCATTCCGAGAACCTCCGGAAATTCTGAGCTTATCATGATCAAGGCTTTCCCAGCAGCGGCGAGTTCATTCATCAGGAGATAAATCTCATACTTTGCGCCGACATCGATTCCACGCGTTGGCTCGTCAAAGATCAACACCTCGCAATTTCGAGCCAACCATTTTGCCAAGACCACCTTCTGTTGATTGCCGCCGGAGAGGTGGTTGGAAATTTGTTCCCGATGAGCTACTTTGATCTTCAACACTTCGATGTAATGATCGAGTTTCTTTTGCTCCTGACGTTGGTTTATAAATCCTTTGTCAGAGAGCCAAGTTAGATTTGGGAGGCTAAAATTTTCTCGAACGGAGTGTTTGAGGATCAAACCTTGTAGTTTTCGATCTTCGGTAAGCAGTCCAATCCCTGACGAGATCGCCTCTTGCGGAGAACTGTTTTCCAGTTCCTTGCCGTCTAGTACGATTCTCCCCTCTTCACGAACATCGGCTGCAAAAATTAACCTAGCGGTCTCCGTGCGGCCGGCACCTACCAGCCCTGTCAACGCAAGGATTTCGCCCCGACGTACCGAGAACGAGACGTTCTGGACAGCGCGTCCGCGACTCAGACCAATGGCTTCTAGTCTTGTAGGTCCGATCGCACAATTGCGTTTGGGAAATTCATCCTTCAGATCACGGCCTACCATCATTTCGATCATCTGGTTTCGAGTGATTTGATCAATAGGTCGATCCCCGACATTAGCTCCATCCCGTAGAACTGTCACCCGATCGGCGATGGCGGCAATCTCACTGAGCCGATGACTAATATAGATGATCCCTATTCCCTGACTCCGGAGTTCTCGGATTATTTCGAACAATCTACCCACCTCGTAGGAGGTTAAAGAAGCACTGGGTTCGTCCATCACGATGATGCGAGCTTGGAGCACCAGTGCTTTTGCGATTTCTACGAGTTGTTGTTGTGCAGTACTGAGGTTTCGGCAGGGAACGTCAATATCGATCTCGACACCCATCCGTTTGAACAATTTTCCCGCAGACTGACGTTCCTGTGCGTGGGATAAAAAACCGACCCGAGTGGTTTCATGACCTAGGAAAAGGTTCTCCACCGCAGTTAGGGCGGGAACCAGATTGAACTCTTGATAAATGACTGCAACTCCCGCGTTCCTAGAATCTTTGAGTGAATTAAACGGAACTTTACAACCCTGAATTAGGATTTCGCCTTGATCTGCCTCAACAGATCCTCCGAGCACCTTCATCAAAGTGCTCTTACCCGCTCCGTTTTCTCCAAGCAAAGCCAGAACTTCGCCAGCTTTCAGCGTTAAGCTGACACCTCGCAGGGCCTGCACACCAGGGAATGACTTCCGAATCTCCCGCATTTCGAGGAGGGGAGGAGGTTCGATCATAGAAATAACCGCTGGGCAACCTTGGGATACGTTAGACTATTACTTGAGTTCAGGATCTTTCTGAGCGTCTGACTTGCGGTAAAGCCGAGTAGGAATAAGTGTTTGGGCGGGCAACTTCTCACCCTTAGAATGACGGATGATCGACTCAACAATTTGAATCCCCATTTTATCAGGAAACTGAATCGGGTCTGCATAGATCTTTCCATCCTTAATGGCTTGTTTTCCCTCGGGTTGTCCGTCAAATCCGACAATTACTATTTGAGTTTTCCCAGCTTTCTCGAGAGCCGCTCGCGCCCCTAGCGCCGATGGATCATTGATCGCAAAAATGCCCCGCAAGTCGGGATGGCTTTGTAGGGCGTCTTCTGCCGCTTTGTATCCCATATCTTTGGCTCCACCACTCTCTAGTTCGGTCACGATCTCGATTTTAGCCTTGGCTCCTGCATTGTGAGCGTTGATCGCTTCCCGGAAACCATTCACTCGTAGAATACAAGATTCAGCCTGCTTAAAATGAAGAACCGCGACCTTACCTCCGACCTCACCCAAAGCCTCGATCATCGCTTCTGCCCCGTGTTTCCCACCGCCGAAATTGTCTGAGGCAATTTGCGTTGCGAGCTTCACTCCGGGCTCATTGCAGGGAATATCAACTGTGAAAACAGGGATGCCTGCAGCGTTCGCTTCTTGAATCACGGGAATGATCGACTTGGAGTCGCAGGGGCTTAGAACAATCGCGCTGACTTTCTTTACAATGAAGTCCTTGATCTGATTGCTTTGCTTTGCAACGTCCTTGTCCCCGCTCACCACGATAGTTGTATACCCGTGCTTTTTTCCCTCGGCTGTAATGTTGTCGCCGATGACTTGAAAGAATGGATTATCTAGGCTGAGCAAAGAGACACCGATCGACCCCCGACTTTTCAAACCAGTTGCCGCATCATCAGTGTTCGAAGATTTGCCACAACCGACGAGAAGCGCGAGGGTGCAGAACAGGAGTGTTTGAATTCTGTGTTTCATGGTGATCAGGTTGAACCTCATTAAAGGTTAAAAGGTTGGGTGGGAATAGTTTTTTTTACAGAAAGTAGATGTGGCTGATTTGGATGATTACTTCGATGTGATCAAATCCTAGAGCATCAAGATCTTGCCTCAACTGCGGGCCTTGGATAGCTTGGTAGCTGTAGTTTTATGCCCGAATCTTACATTCAAAACCTTTTTGCGGATCGTATCGGTGGAGCCCAATACGGAAAGTCTACAGCCATCTACAAGTTTGAGAAAATAAAGCGGGCAAAACGGGCCGCGCTTATAGCTAATCCGGGAGCAGAAATCATCGACATGGGGGTCGGTGAACCGGATGAAATGGCGTTCCCACAGGTCGTGGCCAAGTTACACGAGGAGGCGTCAAAACCAGAAAACCGTGGGTATGCAGATAACGGGGACTCAGTTCTGAAACAGGCTGCCGCCCGTTACATGGAAAATGTTTACGGAGTCTCGGGCATCGATCCTGAAACTGAGGTCATGCACTCAATCGGTTCGAAAGCCGCACTTTCGATTCTTCCTGCGGTTCTAATCAATCCCGGAGAATACGTGATCATGACAACTCCGGGCTATCCCGTATTCGGCACTCACGCCAAATATTATGGGGGTTGCGTTCACAATCTACCCTTACTAGAAGCTAACGGTTTTCTTCCAGATCTTGGGGCGATTCCAAAGGAGGTGTTAAGCAAAGCTAAAGTATTGGTGCTGAATTACCCAAATAATCCAACGGGTGCGAGTGCCACTCCTGAGTTTTTTGCTGAGGTGGTTGCCTTCGCTAAAAGAAACCATCTCGTCGTAGTGCACGATGCAGCTTACACATCATTAGTCTTCGATGGAAAACCGTTGAGTTTCATAGCCACACCGGGAGCTAAAGATATTGGAGTTGAACTTCATTCCACGAGCAAGACCTTTAACATGACAGGTTGGCGTTGCGGATTTGTTGTGGGGAATCCGCTGCTTGTGAAAGCTTACGGGGACGTCAAAGATAACACCGATTCAGGGCAATTCCTCGCGATACAGCACGCGGCAGCTTTTTGCTTTGATCATCCAGAAATAACCCAAAAGATCGCAGCAAAATACTCACGTAGAATGGATGCGTTAGTTGCATTGTTAAGGAAGGTGGGATTCAATGCCAACAAACCGAAAGGTTCCTTCTTCCTTTATGTCAAAGCACCTACAGCCGCGATCAAACCTGATGGGTCACGGATCCTGTTCGGGACCGGAGAAGCCGTTTCCCAATGGTTAATCACTGAAAAACTGATTTCAACCGTTCCATGGGATGACGCCGGTGCCTACTTACGTTTTAGTGTGACCTTCGTCGCGAAGGATGCTCAGGATGAGGATCGTGTGCTGTCAGAAATCGCACGTCGATTCGGGGATGTTCAGTTCACTTTCTGAGAGAACCAACCTATTCCGCAATCACCTGATCAATAGGAGCCACTCCCTAAGGGAGTGGAACCGACTTGGTTGGGCGGAGTGGGTTGCTGACACTGTTCCCTACGCAAGTATTCGTCGAGGATGGCAGCGGTAGCCGAGGCACCGCACCGGCTCGCACCAAGATCTCGGACAAGAATGAGTCCGTCCAAATCGCGCACTCCACCGGCAGCTTTGATCTGGACGCGCGCGGAACAGGAGGCTCTCATCAGACGCAGGTCGTGCTCGGTGGCCCCTTGGTAGCCATATTTGCCATCCGAACCTTTGACAAATCCATAACCGGTGGAAGTTTTGACCCAGTCAGCACCGGCACGTTCGCAAATCTGGCAAAGTCTTTGTTTTAAATCATCGCTGGAAAGTCCGCCGCCTCCCCCCACGAGGTAATCGTTTTCAAGGATTACCTTCACCTTCGCACCCCTTTCGTGCGCCTCTCGGCAGATTGTGTTCACCTCTCGCTCTACGTAGTCCCAGTCCCCGCCCATTGCTTTCCCGACATTAATCACCATGTCGATTTCGCTCGCACCATCCTTGCAAGCGATCTCGGTCTCGTAGCGTTTCGATTCAGTGGTGCTATTGCCATGGGGAAATCCAACCACGCAACCTACGATGACGCCGGAGCCATTCAAAACGGCCACCGCTTGGCGCACGGCGTAAGGTTTGATGCAAACAGAAGCCACTTGATACTTCGCAGCTAATTTACACCCGTCCTCTAGTTCTTGATCATTCAGCGTCGGCTGTAACAATGAATGGTCGATCATCTTCGCCAATTCGGAATAGGTGTATTTCATCATCGCGACTAAGGTTAGATCAATTAAAGGTCATTTTCAGTGAGAGCAAAACGAACAACAAATTGTCCCATTCGTCTCCTATGGTTGTTCCATTCCAGCGAGTTTAGCCGAAGCTTCTTCCCACTCGGAGGTTTTACGAGCGAGCTCATCAACCGTTGTTGAAAGCTCTCGGTTGAGGTGGAGAGCGATGCCAGCTTTCGCGTAGGTTTCCGGCTTTTCCATCTCCATCGTCAGTTCCTCTTGCTTGGATTCAAGGTCAGCGATTTCTTTCTCCAATGTTTTTACCTTGTTCTGCCAAGTCCAGATTTCTTTAGCCCGCGCCTGACGTGCCCCAACCTCGACCCGCTTTTCTTCCTTTGTTTTGGTGGGCGGTTTTTCAGACGGGGGTTTTGTCGGAACAGTTTTTGTCGGCTCCCCAGCGGTTAACGCGGCTCTAGCAGAGGTCGCCTTGGTTTTCTCGAGATAATATTGATAATTTCCTGCATAGCGAGTGAGTTTTCCTGCGTTCACATGTACCACATTGTTTCCTAATGCGCGGATAAAATAGACATCGTGGCTGATAAAAATAATGGTCCCTTGATACTGAGTGAGGGCTTCCACTAACGCGTCGATACTGGGCATGTCCAAGTGTGTCGTTGGCTCATCCATCAGTAACAGGTTTGGTGGATTCAACAGTAACTTTACTAATGCTAATCGGCTTTTTTCGCCACCGCTCAGCACATTGACCTTTTTAAAAACATCGTCACCTCGAAAGAGAAATGAACCCAGAACTGTTCGTATATATTGTTCAGTCACACGCTGAGGGGTATCCATCGCCTCTTCAAGAACGGTGCGTTTCATGTCGAGCGTGTCGCCTCTATATTGGGCGAAGTATCCTTCCTTGGCGTTGTGGCCGAGCGTTCGCGTGCCTTGTTGAGGAGTAATGACACCCGCTAAAAGTTTCAGGAGTGTGGATTTTCCGGAACCGTTAGGACCAACAAGAACAGTGCGTTCCCCCCGTTCTGCTTCAAACTCCATCCCAGTATAAACCACATTAGCACCGTAGGCATGATGGATATTCTCCAGCGAAATTACCTTCTGGCCACTCCGCTGGGGTTGAGGGAAGGTGAACCCCAGCGTCTTCGCTTCTGCGACCGGGGCCTCGATCTTCTCCATTCGTTCTACTTGCTTCAACTTGCTCTGGGCTTGTGCTGCTTTGCTGGCTTTGGCGCGAAACCTCACCACAAACTCCATCAGGTGTGCGATTTCTTTTTGTTGATTGTTGTAAGCCGCCAACAGTTGCACTTCTTGAGCAGCCCTCTGTTCGAGATAGTCCTCGTAGGTGCCTCGATATCGGATCAATTTTTGTTGGCGAATTTCGATGATGGAGCCGACAAGTTGATTCAGAAACTCGCGGTCATGAGAAATCATCAAAATCGCACCAGGATAGTACTTTAGATAGTCTTGAAACCACAGCAACGTCTCAAGATCGAGATGGTTGGTGGGTTCATCCAACATCAACAAATCAGGCTCCTGAACTAGCAACCGACCTAGGTGAGCTCGCATCACCCAGCCACCGCTGAGTTCGCGTGCGGGGCGATCATAATCTTTTTCTCGAAACCCCAGGCCAGCCAATATTTGTTTCGCTTTTGCTTCAAACGAATATCCGCCTAGCGAGTCATACTCTTGTTTAGCCTCGTCCCTTTCCCACTCCTCTGAAGCTTCACGCATTTTCTTCCTAGCCGCGACGAACTCATCTGAGATCGCAGTTGCTAATTCGATCACCGTCTCGTCTCCTACAGGTGCGCTTTCCTGCGGGAGAAACCCGACGGTGGATCCACGTTGAAAATGGATGGTTCCTTCGTCAGGTTCGTCAGTCTTTAAGACGAGCGAAAAGAAAGTCGATTTACCGGCTCCGTTCGGGCCAACCAACCCGATTCGATCTTCTCGATTGACTTGGACATTTGCTTCGGAAAAGAGGACGCGGCCACTGAAAGATTTAGAAACTCCTGAGATGGTGAGCATGTGCTTACTTAAAACTAATACTGATGAACGAAAAAGCGGCAGTATTTCTGCCGCTTTTTGAAATTATTTGTTAAATGTTCGGCGACCCAGTCGGCTCTGGCATGTTTGGAACCCAAACCCCGTTACCGAAGTGCTACGAACCAGTGAGAGTCAAGAACTTGGCACCACCGTTGTGCGTGTTTTGATTCCAATAAGGCCGTTTCACTCATCCAACAGATCTTGTTCTGGCTAAACAGAAACACTTCAAGAATGACCGCTGAATGCCGTCGGGATTTACATTATCAAATTCTCATCATTTGGCAAATGATCCGTTCTGAACGGATTTCACCTAACTAGATGGGCAGTATCAGCGACTAAATGTCCCTCGGTCGGAGTGGGGGAAACTTTCTGTAGATCTGAAAAAAATAGTGAAGCTGGCGAAATACTATGTGAACCGCTGAATCCGCCACACCCGCATGTGAAAGTCAGGATTAGGCCGGTTATCGCCAATTTGACCACCTTCCAACTCGTTGTCATAGGGCGAATGTAAGTCTGTTTCGCTCCAGTGCAACCCTTAATCGATCTTTGGCTGGGTCACAACACGGGTTCAAGATTGACGGAGCCAAATGGGTTTCTAAGATAGTTGGATTGAAGCCACCTATGAGTCAGAAACCTGCGATTCCAACGACTAATATCATCTCCATGCAACAGGAGGGAAGGGTGTTCCATCCGGACAAGAGTTTTTCAAGCGGGGCTCATATCAAGTCGATGGCACATTATAAACGACTCTACCGCGAGTCGATCGAACAGCCTGAAAAATATTGGGCCCGGGAAGCAAAGAACGAATTGGTTTGGATGAAGCCTTGGAAAAAGGTAATGCAATTTAAGGCACCCAACGCCCAGTGGTTTACCGGTGGGCAGCTCAATGTTAGCGCGAATTGTCTCGATCGGCATTTAAACACCCCGACGGCAAACAAAGCTGCAATCATTTGGGAGGGGGAGCCCGTGGCAACTGGTAAACCCAGTGAAGCGCGAGTGTTGACTTATCGCCAGTTGCACCGCGAGGTTTGCCTGTTCGCCAACGTTCTCAAAAAGCACGGGGTTGGCAAAGGTGATCGGGTAATAATCTACCTCCCGATGATTCCTGAAGCGGCGATTGCAATGCTTGCCTGCACCCGGATCGGCGCAATCCATTCGGTGGTTTTCGGTGGGTTCAGTGCCCAATCAGTCGCCGACCGAATTTTTGATTGTCAGGCAAAGATGGTGATCACCGCCGACGGCGGGTTTCGCCGTGGATCGGTAGTTCCTCTCAAGAAAAGCGTTGATGAGGCACTGATTCTTAAGGAAGCGGGCGGTCAGTTGCTCGCCAAAACCATTGAGAAAGTCGTGGTGGTCCGCCGAACTCAAAACCAAGTGGACATGGTTTCAGGGAGGGATTTCTTGTGGCATCAGGAAATGGAGACAGTTCCAGCCACTTGTCCACCTGCCAAAATGGACAGCGAAGCTCCTTTGTTCATTCTCTATACGAGCGGTTCAACCGGAAAGCCCAAGGGGATTCTGCACTCCACAGCGGGGTATCTGTTGGGTGCAAAAATGACCTCAAAGTATGTGTTCGATCTAAGGGAGACCGACGTTTACTGGTGCACCGCAGACATCGGCTGGGTTACGGGCCATAGTTATGTCGTGTATGGCCCCTTGGCGAATGGTGCCACGAGCCTCATGTATGAGGGTGCACCAAATTTCCCTGAGCCTGATCGTTTTTGGCGGATCATCGCTAAGTACAGTGTGACCGTTTTTTACACCGCACCCACTGCGATTCGAGCTTTCATGAAATGGGGTGTCGCATGGCCGAATAAACACGATCTCAGCTCGCTTCGCTTATTAGGATCAGTAGGAGAACCCATCAACCCGGAGGCTTGGATGTGGTATCATGAAGTCATCGGTGGCAAGCGATGCCCGATTGTAGATACTTGGTGGCAGACGGAAACAGGGGCCATTATGATCACGCCATTACCGGGGGCGACGCCTACAAAACCGGGTTCCGCGACTCTTCCATTTTTCGGAATCTTGCCAGAAGTCGTCGATGATCAGGGGCGAAAAGTGCCAAAGAATTCTGGCGGCAAACTCGTCATTCGGCAACCGTGGCCCAGCATGTTGAGGGGCATCTGGGGTGATCCGATACGATTTAAGGAAACTTACTGGAGCGAAGTAAAGGGGAGTTATTTCACAGGCGATGGATGCCGACAGGATAAGGATGGCTATTTCTGGATCGTCGGCCGAATCGACGATGTCCTCAATGTTGCAGGTCATCGCATAGGAACTGCAGAGGTCGAGAGTGCCTTGGTGAGTCATCCCGGTGTTGCCGAAGCGGCAGTCGTTGGCCGTCCAGATTCTCTAAAAGGCCAAGCATTAGTAGTTTTTGTAACCCTCAAAACAGGGTATAAAACTCATCCAGGCCTCCGTGATGAGTTGCGGCAACATGTGGGAAAAGAGATCGGACCAGTAGCCAAACCTGATGACATCCGGTTTGCTGAAGCATTACCCAAAACACGGTCAGGCAAAATCATGAGACGTCTTTTGAAACAAATTGCCGCCGGAGGGGAAATCAAAGGAGACACCACGACGCTGGAGGATCTGAGTGTTTTGGGGAAACTTGGTTCGAGCGAGGATTAGCATTTTCATCGACATCCCTATTGCACGCAAATAGATCATCAAACGATTACTTTCTTAGACCCATACCCATCTCTTAATCCCACTATCATGAGTTACGAAAAACGAATTCAAGAGCTAGGCATCGAATTACCACCAGCTCCAAAACCCATCGCTGTTTATAGGCCGCTGGTCTGTGTTGGCAACATGGCTTATGTCTCGGGACACGGGCCCCTGAGGTCAGATAAAACGCTGATTACTGGCAAGGTCGGACTGGACTTGGATTTGGCGGCCGGAAAACTCGCTGCCCGCCAAGTTGGACTGGCAATCCTTGCGACTCTTCGTAGCGAACTAGGTTCCTTGGACCGTGTATCTCGCCTGATCAAGGTTTTAGGTTTGGTGAATTGCCCTGCAGATTTTCGTGACCATCCAGCTGTTATTAATGGTTGCAGTGAGTTGTTTGCCGATGTTTTCGGTCGGGAAAATGGGATTGGTGCCCGGAGTGCGATTGGCGCCGGTTCTTTGCCTGGTGATATCACGGTTGAGATCGAGGCCATTTTTGAACTGCAGACATGAATCGTCCTTGGTTCGAAGTCGATGAGGTTGAGAACTTAGAATCACCCGCGCTTTTAATCTACAAAGAACGGGTTGAAGCCAACATCGATCTGATGCTTCGAATGGCAAACGGCAACCCCAATCGACTGCGACCCCATGTGAAGACTCACAAGATGGGGGAGTTGGTAAAGTGGCAAGTTGAGCGGGGGTTAACCCAATTTAAATGTTCGACTATCACCGAGGCAGAAATGCTCGGCGAAATAGGGGTGGAACATGTTCTCCTAGCCTATCCAATGATCGGACCCAACATCCGACGATTTCTTCGGCTAACCCAGCAATTTTCTTCGACGCGTTTTGCGTGTATCGTGGATAATAACGATTCAGCAACAATGTTGGCAGAAGAGGCCAACAGGGCCGGACTGTCAGTGGAGGTGCTCCTTGATATCGATTGCGGCATGCACCGTACTGGCGTCTCTCCCGATCGTGCAGCGTTAGAATTATACCGTCGATTAGCTTCGACTCCCGGACTCGTCGCAGGTGGAATTCATTGTTACGATGGTCAGATCAACCAATCAGATAAGTCCGAACGAGAGGTCGCGTGTCGGGCCGCCTTCGAACTGGTTTGGAAGCTAGTAGAAGCAATTCAGATCGCAGAACTACCACTCCCCAGAATCGTGGTTGGAGGCACCCCCTCTTTCCCGATTCATCTCAAAGACCCTCGGTTGGAATTGAGTCCCGGAACGCCCTTGCTTTGGGATTTTGGCTATGGGGATCGGTTTCCAGATACGCCTTTTGTTCCCGCAGCTGTACTGTTGTCTCGTGTCATCAGTCGCCCTAGACCCGGGGTTGTCTGCACGGATTTAGGCTACAAGGCCGTAGCCTCAGAAGCACCGCACCCTAGGGTGAAATTTTTAAATCTAGTTGAAGCTGAACCAACCATGCATAGCGAAGAGCACCTTGTGCTGAAGGTGCCGATCGGTTCCGAGCCACCTGTGGGGACCGTTTTATATGGGATACCGCGCCACGTTTGTCCGAGCGTTGCCCTCTATGATGAGGCTGTTCAAATCCAAGCAAGGAAGGCCGTTGGACGGATTAAAGTCTCTGCTCGAGGTCGCCATCTCACCATCTAAAGTCGATGATCACCGATCCCCACCCAACACTACTTTGGCACGCTCTGTTTGCTGTTGTGTGCTTGGTTGTTTTGATCGCGCGGGCAAAGGTGAGTGCTTTTGTAGCTTTGATTCTGGCCGCGCTTTACGTGGGAATCGTCTCAAAACTTCCCCTGCCGGATGTTGCGAAAGCCTTTGCAGACGGGGTGGGTGGCATATTGGGATCCATCGCGATGGTCGTTGGGTTGGGTGCAGTTTTAGGAAAGATGCTAGAGGTGTCGGGAGGGGCGAGCGTGGTGGCGAATACGCTACTCAAAGTTTTCGGGGAAAGGCATTTGGGATTGGCCATGATGTTTATCGGGCTGACGGTTGGTCTTCCCGTTTTTTTCGGAGTAGGGGTGGTCTTGTTGATGCCAATTGCACTCGCACTTGCTCGACGCCCCGGCGGATCCCTACTTCCAATCGCACTGCCCATGGTTGCCGGGTTATCGGTAGCCCATGCATTGATCCCACCTCATCCAGGAGCGTTGGCTGCCATGGATATTTTGCATGCGAACCCCGGTCGAACAATTATTTTTGCACTGATCGCAGGAGTCCCCGCCGCTTGGTGTGCAGGCCCGGTCTTCGGAAGTTGGGTCGCTCAAAAACTGCCCCCTCCTGATTTAGGCCTCGGTGAGAAGGAAGAATCCTCGCCGATCACCGAAAGGCGGCCCAGTTTCGGCCTGACGATTCTCACCATTACCCTTCCGATTGTGTTGATGGTTCTCGCTACTGTTGCGGACTTAACTCTTCCCAAAGCATCCTCAGCTCGTGCGGTGTTCGATTTTCTTGGTGCCCCCATCGTTGCTTTGACTGCGGCAGTCCTTCTTTCATTTTGGACATTGGGTTTTAAGCAGGGATTCTCCCGCGAAAGCCTTTCAACATTTAGTGAGAATTCATTAGGCCCCACCGCAAATATTCTTTTGGTGGTTGGAGCAGGGGGTGGTTTTAGCAAGGTGCTTGTCGCCAGCGGGGTTGGAACCCTCTTCGCCGACTCCGCGAGTCAATGGTCAATTCCTCCCCTCATCATCGGGTGGGTTTTGGCTGGCCTGATCCGCGTGGCTGCTGGCAGCGCAACTGTTGCGATCACAGCCGCAGCTGGTTTCGTTGCTCCGTTATTAGCCCAGTCGCCTTCCACAAGTCCTGAATTGTTGGTTGTCGCATTGGGTGCGGGATCCGTGATGTTTTCACATCTCAACGATGGTGGGTTTTGGTTCGTCAAAGAATACCTCCGAATTTCTGTGACAGACACTCTCAAGAGTTGGATGGTTCTGGAGACCATTATCGCGGTTGTAGTGCTCTTGATGTGTTTAGTTTTGGATGCACTCCTCCGGCTCTAATGACGTCCACCACTCTACGATGAACATTCTCAATAATCCTCTTATCCATGCTGATATTTGATGCTCACCTCGATCTGGCGATGAACGCGCTAGAGTGGAACCGTGACTTGACTCGTCCGATTTCAGAAATCCGCGCAAGAGAGTCGGGCATGACTGACAAGCCAGACCGGGCTAACGGAGTGGTGAGCTTTGCTGAAATGCGTAGAGGTAAAGTCGGACTCTGCGTCGCCACGTTAATCGCTCGTTATGTCAAACCATCCAACCGCCTCAAAGGCTGGCACTCTTCCGAACAGGCTTGGGCTCAAACTCAAGGCCAATTAGCGTGGTATCGCGTGATGGAGGAGTTGGGACAAATGGTGCAGATTAGGGATCATCAGCAATTAACAGCGCATCTCAAACACTGGGAAACCCCTTCAGAGCATTCCCCCATCGGTTACATCTTGAGCCTCGAAGGTGCGGACTCCATCTTGAGTCCGCAGCATCTTGAAGCGGCCTATGCGCAGGGGCTCCGAGCGATAGGGCCAGCCCATTACGGACCCGGAACCTATGCACAAGGAACCGATGCAACAGGAGGACTGGGACCGAAAGGAAGAGAATTACTCGCTGAAATGCAGCACCTAGGGATGATCCTCGACGCCACACATCTCTGCGATGAAAGTTTTTGGGAAGCACTCAATTCTTTTGAAGGTCCTGTTTGGGCGAGTCACCAAAATTGTCGTGCACTCGTTCCACACAATCGACAATTTTCAGACGAACAGATTAAGGTTCTAATCGCGCGCAACTCGGTAATAGGAGCTCCCCTTGACGCTTGGATGATGGTTCCGAATTGGCAACGAGGACGAACGACTCCCGAATCAGCGGGGGTCTCGTTCGCGACGATGATCGACCATATTGATCACATTTGCCAAATTGCCGGCAACGCGAACCATGTCGGTATTGGCACTGATTTGGATGGAGCTTTTGGCAAGGAACAAACCGTGCAGGACCTTGAAACGATCGCAGATCTCGCCAAACTGCCTGCACTTTTTGGGCAGAGAGGGTATTCCGATGCTGATGTGGAAAACATCATGCATGGAAATTTTTTAAGGTTCTTACAAAACGCTTGGTAACAATAATATGCGTCTTCATCGGTTGTTAGTTTACTTCTTCTCGGCGTTTCCTTTAGTCGGACTAGCTCAGACCAACGATTTTTTAAACCTCTTCAATCGAGGAAAGGGGCTTTACCTCCAGCAATGTTTCGTCTGCCACCAAATGAACGGGCAGGGGATCCCTAGTGTTTATCCTCCGATAGCAAAATCAGACTTTCTCAATGCCGACAAAAAACGATCCATCCGGATCCTTTGTGAAGGTCAGAGTGGGAGGATCATTGTCAACGGTAAGCCCTACGAAGGCACGATGCCGGCCATGGTTCTACGAGATGAGGAAGTCGCCTCGGTTCTCACTTATGTGCATAATTCTTGGGGGAACTCGAACGGGGTGGTAACCGTCAGCGATGTTCAGGAAGTTCGCAAAACGACGGCTTATCCCACCTACGAGCTCCTAGCAGCAGTAAGTGCTTACCCACCCCTTCCAAAGCCGCCAACCGGTTTAAAGCTCAGGGAAGTTTCCCGACTCCCAATGAACGGAGTCCGAATGACGAGCGATGGGTCTGGAAAGTTTCTATATGTCCTCTCAGGGTTTGGAGATATTCATCGTGTAGAGATTGGTTCAGGTCTGGTGCGTCCAATTATTTTTGCTCGTGATTACCTTGTTAAAAAGGCCGGAGACCAAGGTGACCCGGTGATCGTGACGGGGATGACCATGGATAAAGATCGTCGGCTTTATACGGTCATCAATCAGCAAAACAACGCACAGCTTCCAGTGCAGAACGTAGTCACGGTCTACCGATCCACCGAGTTTAATAAGACTGGCGATCCGGTCACGTTGAAACCTTGGTTCACTACGAATTATCCTGGAAACTCATCCTATTTGCACGCGGCGGAGCACATTGGATTCGGACCCGATGGATTCGTGTATTTGAGCAACGGAGCACGGACGGATGGCAACGAGGCCAATGGAGATCCGAAATACTATCAGAAAGGCGAAACAGAAATTACGGCTTGTATTTGGCGTCTTGATCCACGTCATCAGCCACCGTTATTTGAGGTCTATGCCCGAGGCATACGAAATGTTTACGGGTTCACATGGAGTCCCAAGGGGGAAATGTTCGCGACAGAAAACGGCCCCGATGCCCCGGCTCCGGAGGAACTGAACCTCATCGAACAAGGGAAACATTATGGATTCCCCTACCGTTTTGCTGACTGGACAAACAAACCCTATGCTCACACGCCAGACCCACCATCAGGACTTCAGTTCACGACACCCATCCCCAATATCGGACCGGACGGCGGTTTTAACGGAAACCAAATCTCATCGTTTGATCCACACTCATGCCCGGGAGGAATCGTTTGGCTAGGTGCTGATTTTCCAGAAGCCCACCGTGGGACGATGCTGCTAACACGATTCGGGAATTTTATCCGTGAGCCGCGTGATGCGGGCTTTGATTTATTGCAAGTTCGCTTAAGAACAAACGCCGAAGGACGATACGAAGCGGGAGTATCCAGTTTTTTAGCTCCCCTTGGTCGCCCCATCGATATTCATCAGAACGGCTCTGGCCGCATTTATATTTTGGAATACTCGCGCCCCACGACTCCTGCGTTATCCTATTCTATGCCGGGTCGAATTTTAGAGCTATCGGTGGAAACCCCTCGCTGAGGAAAGACGTCCAGATCAACGATTATGCCATCAACTCACGCACGACGTGCCCGTGAACATCGGTTAATCGAAAATCACGCCCTGCATGCCTGAATGTAAATTTTTCATGATCAAAGCCGAGCAGTGCCAGCATCGTTGCATGCAAATCGTGGATATGGACTTTGTTCTCCACGGCTGAAAACCCAAATTCATCCGTTGCACCGTGAACATAACCTCCCTTGGCCCCTCCACCCGCTAACAAGACTGTGAAGCCGTGATGATTATGATCTCGGCCATTGATTTTGCCACTATTAGCTCCCGGTTGGGGAAGTTCCACGGTAGGTGTCCGGCCAAACTCCCCACCAATC
>SXGS01264127.1_pt1 | contig 26708 bp, 19 predicted proteins | sample 3174681 | NCBI WGS metagenome assembly SXGS01 (sample SAMN11356861, study PRJNA531348) | freshwater metagenome | isolation source: freshwater sample F1-80 | place: China: Fuxian Lake, Yuxi | collected 2017-12-25 | reverse complement strand
GCAGGTAGAGCCGCCGCACCCAGTCGCGCCAGTAGCGGAGGGTGCGATCGAGGGCGGCCGCGACGCCGGGGCCCACCTCCTGGTCATAGCCCTCGTCCGGGCCGAGGAAGAAGGTCAGCGGGCCCTCCAGGCGGAAGGTGCGCTCGTCCAGCACATGGCTGACCGGGCCGTCGGTGGTCAGGCGGAACACCACCTCCTCGCACAGGTAGCGGATGTGGTTGGAGCCGGAGGTGCGTTCGGCCCGCCGCTCGCCCCACCCGGCGGCCGGACGCAGCCTGACGGTGATGCGCGGCGCCCCGCTCAGGGGGCGGACGATGCGGCCGAACGCCAGCGGCCGGTAGGTCCGGCCGTGCTTCAGGTGACGCGGGGCGAAGTCGAGAACCTCCAGCGCGGCCCCGTCGGCCGCGGTCAGGACGGTGCGCAGCACCGGGGTGTTGCGCAGATACGCCTGCTCGACGCGGACGAGACCTTCGAGGTCGATGCTCCAGAAGCCGTGCTCAGGCGCCGCGCCGTCCATCAGGGCGGAGAAGACCGGGTCGCCGTCGACGCGCGGGGCGCAGGCCCAGACGTAGCGGCCGGCGCGGTCGATCAGGGCGCTGACGGCGCAGTTGCCGATCGGCCAGAGGTCGAGGGACGGGGGGGCGTCGGGCGCGGCGGGCATCACAGGCTCTCCAGGCGGTCCAGCCAGGCCAGCACGGCGGCCGGGCCCGGCAGGCGGTAGGCGGCGGCGGTCGGGCGCGGGGTCCCGACATGGACGCCGAAGCCGCCGTGGGCGTCCGCGGCGACGAAGCCGTGCTCGTCGGTCAGGTCGTCGCCGACCATCACCGGCGTGGCCCCGGCGAACGGCGTGTCGGCCATGAAGGCGGCCAGCGCCCGGCCCTTGTCGGCCCCGGGGGTCTTCAGCTCCTCGATCAGGTGGCCCGGCTGGTGCGTCAGGCCGTGGGCTTCGGCCAGTTCGGCGGCGAGGTCGCGGGCCGCGTCGGCGAGATGGGGCGCCAGCCGCACGTGCAGGCCTGCGGCGAGGCCCTTGCGCTCGACGAAGGCGCCCGGGTTGTCAGCGACGAAGCGGTCGAAGGCGGCGGCGGCCGCGTCGACGCCCGGTGCCGGCGCCGCGCGCACCCGTCGGCCGTCAGGGCCGCGGCGCTCCAGCCCGTGCACGCCGGACACGAGGGCGACGCCGCCCTCCAGAATGCGGTCAATGTCGGGGATGGCGCGGCCGCTGATCACCGCAAGGCGGCCCTCCAGCCGCTCGCTCAGACGGGCCAGGACAGCGGCCCGCCGGGGGTCCGGTCCGACGGCCTCCGGCGTCGGCGCCAGCTCGGCCAGCACGCCGTCGATGTCGAGAAACAGGGCGGGCCGGCGCAGCCGCTCGGGCGGCGCGCCAAGGTCGGCGGCGTCGATGGTCATGGGCCTCGTCAGCGGGTGTTGCGGCGCATCCGCGCCCCCTCGTCCCAACCCAACGCGCGAGAACGGCGAAGGTTTACGCGGCGTCACAGGTTCTCAAGCCCCCGCTCGCGGGTGTATGGCGTCATCCCTTCCGCCGGTCGCTGACCGGCGTCGCCAGGTGAGTGCATGGACCCCGCAAAGATCCTCGAGCGCGCCCGCGCCGTCGTCCGGCTCAACATCGAGGCGCTGGAGGCGCTCGATCGCAACCTGAACGGCTCCCTGGTCCGCGCCTGCGAGGTGATCCTGTCGCGGCCCGGCTATGTGGTCGTCACCGGGATGGGCAAGTCCGGGCACATCGGGGGCAAGATCGCCGCCACCCTGGCCTCGACCGGGACCAACGCCTTCTTCGTGCACCCGGCCGAGATGAGCCACGGCGACCTTGGCATGTTGCGCAAGGACTGCACCCTGCTGGCCATCTCCAACTCCGGCGAGAGCCGCGAGCTGCGCGACCCCCTGACCTACTGCCAGCGCAACGACATTCCGGTGATCGGCATCACCCAGCGCAAGGGCAGTCTGCTGGACCGGATGTCCGAGGTGACGCTGCTGATGCCGACCGTGGCCGAGGCCTGCCCCAACGGGCTGGCGCCGACCACCTCGACGCTGATGACCCTGGCGCTGGGCGACGCCCTGGCGATGGCGCTGATGGATGAGCGCGGCTTCTCGGCCGAGGACTTCGGCCTGCACCACCCCGGCGGGGCGCTGGGGATGAAGCTGCAGACGGTGCGCGAGTGGATGGGCGACAATCACGCGCCGCCGGCCACCGTCTCCGCGGGGGCCCCGTTCAGCGAGGTGGTGGCGGCCATCACCGCGGGCCGCAAGGGCGCCGTCGCCGTCCTGGCCGGGGACGGACGCCTCGCCGGGATGATCACCGACGGCGACGTGCGCCGGGCCTTCGCCCGGGACGTCACCGCGCTGGTCGCGGACGACATCATGAGCCCGAACCCGATCACCGTGAGCCCGGAGGCGCGCATGAGCGACGCCATCGACCTGATCGCTGCCAACAAGATCGGCAACCTGTTCGTCGTCGAGGCCGGCCGCCCCGTGGCCATCATCCACGTTTCGGAACTGATCCAGGCGGGCTACGTCGCATGAGCCCGAGCGATCCGAAGCCTTCCGTCTGTATCGACGCGTTCAACATAGCCCTACCGGAAGGCTCAGGCATCGCCACCTACGGGCGCAATCTGCTGACCAACCTGAAGTCGCTCGGCCATACCACGAGCGTCCTCTACGGACCGCAGGCCGGACGCAGTCAGGATCCGGTGCTCAACGAGGTGGCTCTGGTTGATGCAGTGCCGCCCACGAAAGGTCGCAGCAAGGCGTTCCGCAATGTTGTGCGACGGTTCACCGACCTGGGACTGGGGCGATCCGCCTTCCCCGTGCCGCCTACAGGGGAGGTGATCTGGCCCCGATCCGGCGGCGGCCGACCCGACACGGAGATGTTCTGGTCCTCGCGCCGTCTGTTCGAGGACGCCAACCAGCGCTTCCGGGCCTCGCGGCGAACGACCGATGTGACCTTCCAAGCCGGGACCGCTTCGCCCGACCTGGTGCATTGGACCACGGTCCTTCCGCTGCGCGCCCCGGGGCGGCCGAACATCTATACCATCCACGACCTGATCCCGCTGCGGCTGCCGCATACGACCCTCGACAACAAGCGCGCCTTCCTCGCCATGTGCCGGCGGATTGTGCGCGATGCCGACCGCATCGCGGTCGTGTCAGAGGCGACCCGCCGCGATGTGGTGCGCCTGCTTGGCGCGCCGGAGGACAAGGTGGTTACCACCTACCAGTCCGTCTCGATCCCGCAGGAAGCCTTGAGCCGGTCCGTGGATGACGCGGCGCGCGATCTTGAGGGAATGTTCGGTCTCGGCTGGAAGAATTTCTTTCTCTACTTTGGCGCCATAGAGCCGAAGAAGAACCTCGCCCGCATCATCGAGGGGCATCTCGCGTCCGGCACCCGCGCGCCGCTCGTGGTCATCGGGGGCCGTGCGTGGCTGTCGGACAAGGAAACGGCGCTCCTGAAGACCGTCCAACAGCGACTGAAGAACGCCGACAGCCGTATCCTCCATCTCGACTATCTGCCTTATAGCATGCTCATGACCCTGGTCCGGGGCGCGCGCGCGACGCTTTTCCCTTCTCTCTACGAGGGCTTCGGCCTGCCTGTCCTCGAGTCCATGATGCTCGGCACAGCGGTCCTGACCTCCACGGCCGGCTCGTTGCCGGAGGTGGCGGGCGACGCGGCGCTCCTGGTCGATCCCTATGATGCCAACGCCATCAGCGCGGGAATCCGTCGTCTTGATCACGATGCCGACTTGCGCGGCGATCTTGAGGTCCGCGGCAGGGAGCAGGCGGCCCGGTTCAGCGAGGCCGCCTACCAGGTGCGTCTGTCGGAGCTTTACGCACCGTTTGGTCGTTGAGGGATCACTGCTGGCGAGAATCGCCTTGGCCGAAACCGGCTGGCTGGTTAAGCATCTCGCCGCACCGCCGGGTGTGACGACCTCGAGGCTGCCGGCACCCGCGCTGGCGCGGAGAGTAGGATTGGCGCGATGGCATTGACCGTTCTGTTTGACGCCACGCGGCTGGTCACGCGGACCAACAGGGACGCGCCGACGGGTGTGGATCGGGTCTGCCTGGCCTATGCCGAGTGGCTGCTGGGCCTGCCTGGCGTCCAGGTCGAGCCGGTGCGCTCGCGGCGCGGGGACCTGGTGAGCCTGGACCGGAGCTGGTTCGCGGGCGTCTGCACGGAACTCCGGCGGCGGTGGAGCGGTTCAGGCAGCTCCACAGCCGAGCAGACGTTGCTGGACGTCCTCACGACCTCAACCGAGCGTCGCAAGGCGCTTCGGGCTCCTCAGGACTCAACCCTGCGCGCCGAAACCCGCAGGCGGATGCAGATCATCCGACGGCTGATGGCCAGCTCGGCGCGCCGGCGTGCGCCTGCGCAGCAAGTCTATGTCAATGTGGGCCATACCGGCCTCGACCAGCCAACGATCCTCGCGGGGCTGTCCCAGGACGGGGTTCGCAGCGTCGTGATGGTTCACGACCTGATCCCGATCACCCATCCCGAGTACTGCCGCCCGGGCGATGCGGAACGCCACGGCCGGCGTGTCAAGACGACCCTCCGCTACGCCGACACCATCCTCGTCAACTCAGGCTATACAGCGACAACGCTGGCGGCGTTCGCTCGCGAGAACGCGCTTCGGGAACCGCCAATCAAGGTCGCCCATCTCGGACTCGACCCCATCTTTCATCAGCCTGTCAGGGTCGAAGCACGCGCCCCGTACTTCGTGCATGTCGGCACCATTGAAGCGCGCAAGAACCTGGCCTTCCTTCTCACCGTCTGGCGGCGCATGGCTGAGTTGAGTGGTTCCGCCACGCCTCAGCTTGTGCTGGTCGGACGCCACGGATGGGAGAATGAGGCGGTGATGGACTTGCTCGAGCGATCTCCTCGACTGCAATCGCACGTCCACCATGTCGCTGACCTCTCGGACCAGGCGCTGGCGCGGCTTATCGGCGGCGCGCGGGCCCTCCTCGCGCCTTCGTCCGTTGAGGGCTTTGACCTGCCCTCACTTGAGGCCAGCGCCCTCGGGACGCCGCTTATCGCGTCGGACATCGATGTGCACCGCGAGCTCGTGCCGAATGCGCGCCTCGTAGATCCGATTGACGGACCCGGCTGGCTGAATGCCATACAGGCCGCCATGGAGGGGCGGCTGCTGGCGAGTCGCGCCAAGGTGCTGGATTGGGCCGGCCACTTCGAAGTGGTCGCCGGCGTGCTGAAAGTCGGGGAGTCCGGCGCGGCGCAGCCCTCCGTCGTTCGCGCTATGGCCAATGCGGCGAGCGCCCGCTACTGACGAGGGCCGCCCGGGAATGCCGACCATGAGATTGACCCTGCCCTTCGCCAAAGCCTGCGCCGTGATGGCCTGCGCTGTGCTAGCCGGGTGCGCCTCCCTGCCCGCCGACGGTCCCTCGTCACGCGCGGTCGATGGGTACGGGGGCGAGAGCTACGCCCTCGTCGACCTGACCTATGCCGCCACCGAGCGACTGCGGAACCTCGAGTCGACTCGCCCTGCTGGCCTCGCGGGGCTGCCGCCCGCGGCTCCGGTCGGCAGTATTGGTCCGGGAGATCTGATCCAGGTGTCGATTTTCGACCCGTCTGGCGCCCTGTTCGGAGGCCGGAGCGTGACGGGCCTCGCCTCAGGCGGCGCGCAGGCGCTGCCGGTCCAGTCCGTGGATGACGCCGGCGCGGTGATCATCCCGTTCTCCGGTCGCGTCACGGTGGGTGGCCTGCAGCCTGCGGCCGCGGCCCAGGCGATCCAGCGCGCCTTGCGCGGGCGGGTGGCGAACCCGCAGGTGGTGGTCTCGGTGCAGGAGTCGGTGGCCAGCTCGGCACTGGTGCTGGGACAGGTGGCCCGGCCGGGGCGGGCCGCCTTGCGCCCCAACGCCGATCGCCTGCTTGACGTGATCGCGATTTCGGGCGGCGCTGACGGTCGCCCCGAGGACCTGGAGGTGGTGGTGTCCCGCGAGGGCCGCCAGGCGTCGGCGCCGCTCACCCTCGTGGCTTCGGATCCTGCCCAGAATGTCGTGCTCGGGCCGGGCGACCAGGTCGTCCTAAGGGAGGCGCCGCGTCGCTTCTCGGCCTTCGGCGCGCTCGGCCGGGTGGCCAGCGTCGATATCCCCGCGGGGCGGCTCAGCCTCGGGGATGCGCTGGCCCTCGCGGGCGGCCTTCAGACGGAACGCGCTGACGCCACCTCGGTACTGGTGTTCCGTTTCGAGACGCCTGAGGCGGCTGCCGCCCTCGGCCTGTCCCAGATTCCCACGCCGCGTGGCGTGCCGGTGGTTTATCGTCTCAATCTTCGCGATGCTGAAGGTTTCTTCACCGCGTCGGCCTTCGAGGTGAGGCCTGGTGACGTCCTCTATGCGCCGAGCGCCTCTACCGCGGAGCTACGAAAGTTCTTCGAGTTTGTTCAGTCGATCACCCGCGTCGTCTATGACATCCAGGTGGCCAGCACCCTGACCAGCGACTGACGATGTGGTGGCGCCGCCGAAATCCGGCGAGCGAGCGCAAGCCGGCACCGGCATTGCTTCGGCAGGACCACTTGCCGGGGTCTGCTGGGGCAGCGCCGGCTACGCCGCCGTCAGCCTCGACTTCCGTTGCGCTTGAGGACATTCCGTCCTGGCCGCTGGCCGGGTCTGTCGGCCCGTCGACGCCTCCGGATTCATCGGCAGAGCCCCCGTCATCAGGCACGGAGGTGACGACGGAGCAGCCCGAACTCGACTTCCTGGCCGCTGCGCCGGAGCAGGAGCCTGATCGCGCGCCGCAGGCGGGCGAAGAGCTGGTCGGAGTCCCCTTTCGAGACCCGGACGACGCCCTGGAGGATTCGGCGTGGCGTGCGCTGTATGCCGCCCGGCGACAGGCGCTGGACGTGTATGCGCGTTACAAGCTCCCTGTGTCCCCTTCCCTTTACCGGCGCAACGGCGACCGGCACGCGTGGCGTCCTGCGGACGAGAGCCTCACTGCGGAGCAACGTTGGGAATTCGTTCTCGGCGGCGCCGAAAACGGCTGGCACCTGGTTGGTCTTGAGCGTGTCGGGAGGATTGGGCGGACCCGGGTGATCGAGGTGCAGATGGCTGCGAGCATCCTCTCGCTGACCGAGGCCCTGACGCGCCGACTCGATGAGTCTGATCCCGGCGCACGTTCCGACATGGCCAAGGCATTTGAACTCGGCCGGCTCACTGCCGCTGCCGAGGCAAGAGCGGAGCTAGTGCGCCGCCGCAAGCGCCGCCGCGCACGCCTCAGGGCGCGCAAGCCAAGCTACAGCGATGGAAACGCCTAGGTCTCAAGCTCGCGGCGGCGCCGGCTTGCAGGAAAGTTTGGCGGCTTGGCGAAGGTTGGTTCGGGTACAGACAATGCCGCGTTGTGTATGTCGCCGTTCAGCCCCGTCCGGGGCTAGCGATGGACAGGTCGGCGCCGAGATTTTCCTATGTTCATCGCCGGGCGTCGCCGAGGCGCCTGAAGCGCAAGGTCGAGGCCCGTGACTTCTTGGCCGCGTGGCGAATGGTCGGGCGAGGCCTCCGTCCCATTACGCTATGCGAGTGCGTGAATTCGCTCTCCAGCGCCTGAAAGGTTCCGTAGTATGGAGCCTGGCTCTGTCTTCATTGCGATGGATGGTCCTCCGGACAGCCCTGACCTTCGGTACTGGCGGGGGCTGCAGGCAGGAGCCTGGCCCGCGTTGACTTTGCCCCGTCAGCCGGTCCAGATGCGGCTCGTCGCATGGGCAATCGCGCGTCGAAAATTCTTCAACCAGAAGATGGAAGACATGGCTTCCGACTTGGGTTCTTCTGATCCGATCAGGCTCACTTCCGCGCAGGTCGATAGTTGGGCGCGTTCAGAGGACGATTGGCCCGAAGCGTTACAGCCCGATCAGCCTCTCCGTATGCGGAGAGAGGCTGCAGGCGAATTCGACCTTGCCAGCAGACTTGAGACCATCGCGCAGTTGTTGGGCAAGCTAAGTGGAGAATCCATTGCGGCGGATGAGGCCGACATCATCGGCGGCCTACTTCGGCTTGGCGAGAGTCTTGTCGCCAGCAGGCTCGCCCTCGCAGGCGCAGTCGAACAGAATACGCGGCTAGATGCTCGCCTCATGGAGCTGGAGGGAAACTTCCAGAAGTTGCGCGCCGAGCGCGAGCAAATGGCGAAAGAACTTGGGGGCCTGCGGACTGATTTGGCGGAGGAGCGGCGTCGGCGCGTCGACCTTCAAGCGACGGAAGATGCCCTGAGGCAAGAGGTTCAGGGATTGAAACGGAGCGGGTCAGACGCCCAGGTTCTCCTTTCTGCCCTCGAGGCGCGCGCGGCTTCGCTCTCCGAGGCGGTCGGGGTGCGAGATCGACAGCTCGAAAGTGAGCGGCAGGCTCGGCTCCGACTGGAAGCCCGTGTGACAGCCCAGACCTCGAGCCCGGAAGGGGCTGATCGAGCCCATCTGGGGAAAGTCGGCTCGGGTCGTTCCTCGGCCTCTGCGGTTGAGTTGTCCACGGACGTTCTGCATCAGATCGATGACGCATTGCGAGCAGCGCAGCACTCCGCGGCGATGGTGCGAGATAGAGCGAGGGGTTTCGAGGCGCTTCTGCACGGCGCAGCGAATGCGGTCGCCGCAGCATTGCCAGACGCCGCCGCCGCCGCGCTACCGGGTGTGGCGCTGGCCCCTGGCGGAGGCTTCAAGGCGTGGATCACGGCCGCAGACGCGGCGAACCGGGACGGTCAGTGGGGTGTGGCGGCCGCCAGATATGCCGCGATCCTGAAGGCTACGCCAGACCATTCAGCGTTGTGGGTCCAGTTCGGCCATATGCTCAAGGAGCTGGGTCAGGCCACCCTGGCAGAGGCCGCCTACCGCCGCGCGATCTCGGCCGATTCCAGCGACGCTGACGCGCGGCGCCACCTTGGCCATCTTCTTGTCGATCAAGGGCGTCTGGCTGAGGGGCGAAGCATGCTGCTCACAGCGACACATCTGGACTCCACATTCGCGCCGCCTGACCTGCAGGGTCACGACAGTGACGATGAGGCCGTCGTGGTCCTTGCCGGGCTGCGCAAGCGACTCAGGTCTCTGCGAGGGGGGGCTTTCCTCAAGGCCACTCCCGATACGGCGCCCGCGCCGGTCAACGATTTCTGGCCCGCCGACACATTGCGCGAGCTTGTCCTGGAGACCTATGGCGAGGCTGCGCTCGCCCGCATCTGGCATCTGCTTTCGCTCATGGACCGGTGGCAAGACAGTCAGTCGGACTTTGCCGCATCTGAAGACTGCCGAAACCTTGTTGCACGCCTGCAGGCGAGAGCCCTTGAGAAAGACGAGATTTGCAGCGCCAACCCGTCAGCCTCCATCGTTGTTCCTGTCTACAACAATGTGCTCGACACCCTCTTATGCCTGGCCACCGTGCTCGAACTGACGGATCGTAGGGATTTCGAGATCATCGTGGCCGACGACGGGTCGAGCGATGCGACGGGCGCCATCGTGCCAGCCATAGGCGGGAACGTGCGGTATGTCCGCCAGCCCCGCAACCTTGGCTTTCTGGGAAACTGCAACGCCGCGGCGGCTCAGGCGCGTGGCCGCAATCTTGTACTCCTGAACAACGACACCCTGGTTCTCCCCGGCTGGCTGGATGCGCTCATTGACCCGATCGAGACGCTACCCGCGGTCGGTCTGGTGGGCTCGAAGCTGATCAACTGGGATGGGACGCTACAGGAGGCCGGCGGCATCTTCTGGCGCGATGGATCAGCCTGGAACTTTGGCCGCAATCAGGACGTACGGGCTCCCGAGTTCAACTACCTCAAGGACGTGGACTACTGCTCGGGTGCTTCGATAGCGGTTCCGGCGCATATCTGGCGCGAGGTCGGCGGATTTGATCCGATCTACTCCCCCGCCTACTGCGAGGACAGCGATCTGGCCTTCCGCTTGAGAGAGGCCGGTTATCGCACACTCTACAGCCCGGCGTCTGAGGTGGTGCATCACGAAGGGCGCAGCCACGGGCGGGATGTCACCTCCGGCATAAAGGCCTATCAGGTCACCAACACTGCGAAGTTCCTTGATCGCTGGCGCGACGTTCTGGAGCGCGAGCATCTGCCGAATGCGCACGACGTTTTCCGAGCTCGCGACAGATCTGTCTCCAAGACACACGTTCTGGTGGTCGATCACTATGTGCCTCAGTGGGACAGGGATGCGGGGTCTCGCACCATGTTCAGCTTTCTGGAGGTTTTGATCGAGGCCGGCCACGCCGTCAGCTTTTGGCCCGACAACCTGAACTACGACCTGGAGTATGCCCCACGCCTGCAGGCCATGGGTATCGAAGTGATCTATGGATCCAGATTCCAAGGCGGCTTCGAGAGATTTCTCGTTGAGCGCAGTGATCTTTACGATCTTGTCCTGCTCAGCAGACCGCATATCGCGATGAGCTGCATCGACGCCGTTAGAAAGAAGACTTCTGCGCGCGTCGCCTATTACGGGCATGATATTCATTTCCGACGCATGATGGCGGAGCGTCAGCTCGCAGGCTTGCCGGCGGACGACGAAGAGGTGCTGGCGACGAAGACTCAGGAAATCCAAGTCTGCAACCTGAGTGATGTCGTCCTTTACCCGAGCGCCGAGGAAGCAAGCCTAATGGCGGAGATGACCAGACCGGGGGTGCTGGTCCGCGCCGTGCCCGCCTACCGATACCTGCCGGAGGACCTCGATCGTGCCCGCGCGGAGATCCTGAAGCGTCCGGAAGCTCGTGATGAGTTGCACCTCCTGTTTGTGGGCGGTTTCGCGCACGGACCCAATGTAGATGCGGCGGCCTGGTTCTGCGATGCCGTCATGCCGCTGTTGCGCGAGGCGTCGCCAGTGCCGGTGCGCCTGAGCATCGCTGGCTCAAATCCGCCTTCGGAAGTGTTGGCCCTGCGGCGCAAGGACATCGAAGTTCTTGGCTTCGTGAGCGATGAACGCCTGAGTGAGCTCTATGCCGAGGCCGATCTGGCGGTGGCGCCTCTCAGGTTCGGAGCCGGCGTGAAGGGCAAGGTCATCGAGGCGATGGCGCGAGGCGTACCCGTCGTGACGACCGCGTTCGGGGCGCAAGGGATCGACAACGCCGCCGACCTTCTGTTCCTGGGAACCGCACCCGAGGAACTGGCGCAGCAGGTCATCCTGGCGGCCACGCCGTCCATTGCCCGACCTCGCGCCCTGGCCGCTCTGGATTATGTGGCGCGCCACTACTCGACCGAAACCATGCGTCAGGTGCTCGAACTCTGCCTGGCCCGCGAGCAGGATCGTCGTTGATGGCTATGGGCAGGCATGCGCTGGCGGCCAGCAATGTGCGGTCGCGCGCCCCGCTGAGGTTGGGACTGGGGGGGGGCGGCACGGACCTTCCCGCCTATTCGGATCACCATGGCGGCGTCGTGTTGAACGCCACCATCGATCGTTACGCCTATGCACATGTCACGCTGCATTCAGGCGATCATCTGCTGTTGAAGGCGGACGATCTCGAGGCTGAGGAACGGCTGCCCTGCACGCTCGATTTCGACATCAGCGACGGGCTGGTGCTCCATCGCGCCGTCTATCGTCACATGCTCATGACGTACAATGACGGCAAGGCGCTGCCGATGACGATCACGACGACGATCGACGTGCCGGCCGGCTCGGGGCTCGGCGCATCGTCTGCGCTGACGGTGGCGCTGATCGAGGCCTTCGTGCACGCCATGCAGCTTCCGCTCGGGCCATATGAAGTCGCTCGATTGGCTTTCGATATAGAACGTCGACAGCTCGGCATGGCCGGGGGGAAGCAGGATCAGTACGCGGCGGCTTTCGGCGGCTTCAACTTTATCGAGTTTCTGCCCGCGGAGACGGGGGTGATCGTCAATCCCCTGCGTCTGCCTCGTGCGGTCCTCAACGAGTTCGAATCCGCCCTGGTGGTTTGCTTCAGCGGTCAGTCGCGCCAGTCCGCCGACATTATCGCCCAACAGGTCGGCGGCATCAGTCGTATGGACGACGCGACCATGGAAGCCATGCACCAAATCAAGCAGCACGCGCATGACATGAAGGCGCACGTGCTGGCGGGAGACATTCGCGGAGTTGCCGAGATTCTCAAACAGTCGTGGCTGGCCAAGAAGCAAACCGCCAAGGCGATCAGCACAGGTTCCGTCGAGGCGCTGCTCGATGTGGCCATGGACGCCGGCGCCTGGGCCGGGAAGGTTTCCGGTGCGGGCGGCGGCGGCTTCATCATGATCATGACTGACCCTGAACGACGTCTGGACCTGATCCGTCGTCTCAACGCGGCGGGGGGGCAGGCCAGCGCCGTGAAGCTGACGTTCGAGGGGGCCGAGGCCTGGACCGTTCCGAGCCGGTTCAGACGATGATCCATCAATGCGCCATTCTGCTGGGCGGCCTGGGGACGCGGCTGGGCGAGGTGACCCGGGCGACCCCCAAGCCGCTGTTGGAGGTCGCGGGCCGGCCTTTTGTCGACATCCTTGTCCAGGAAGCTCTGAGACGCGGATTCACCGACATGGTCCTGCTCGCCGGCCATGCGTCTGCCGTCGTGGAGGACTACGTCGCCGCGCGCCGCGCGACCCTGCCGTCCGGTGCGCGGCTGGATGTCGTCATTGAACCCGAGCCGCTGGGTACGGGCGGAGCGGTGTACAACGCACGGGACCGGCTGAATTCCCGGTTTCTGCTGATCAACGGCGATACCTGGTTCGACTTCAACTGGCTGGATCTCACCACCGCCGCAGCCGACGGCGGCGTCATCGCGGCGCGGCGGGCGCCCAAGGCGGATCGCTATGAGCATCTGGCGATCGACGCCTCGGGCGTCGTCACCGCCATCGTGCCTCGCGGATCGCATGAGGGGCAGGCCGTCATCAATGGCGGCCTGTATGTCTTGGACAAGGCCGACCTTGCCGGGTTCGGCGACAAGTTCTCGATCGAGGCCGATCTTCTGCCGCGGCTGGTTTCGCAAGGACGGCTGAAGGCGCGGGTCCAGGCCGGCTTCTTCATCGACATCGGCTTGCCGGACAGTCTGGCCGAGGCCCGGCGAACCATCGCGGAACGGCTGTGCCGCCCGGCGCTGTTCCTCGATCGCGACGGCGTGCTCAATCATGACGACCATTATGTCGGCAGTCGCGATCGCCTGCGCTGGATCGATGGCGCAGCCGAGGCGGTGCGTGCGGCCAATGACGCGGGCGCCTACGTCTTCGTGGTCACCAACCAGGCCGGCGTCGCAAAGGGCCACTATGGCGAAGACGATGTTCGGGCGCTTCATCGCTGGATGGGCGAGACGCTTGGCGACAGCGGGGCCCATGTCGATGACTGGCGCTATTGTCCCTACCATCCGGAGGGGACGGAGCCCGCCTATCGCCGAGCCCACCCCTGGCGCAAGCCCGCGCCGGGGATGTTGCTGGATCTGATGAGTCATTGGCCGGTCGATCGGATGCGAAGCCTGATGGTCGGCGACCAGCAGAGCGACCTGGCGGCGGCCGAAGCGGCCGGTGTGAGGGCGCTGCATTTTGGCGGGGGTGACCTCGCCGAGGCGATCGCGCCCTGGATCGCCCAGACCAGATCCGAGAGGCTCCTGGGATGCTGACCGAACGCGACGCCGCACCCGCCGCCACACCCGACCAGGCGCGGGCTTGGCTGCTCCATGTCGCCGCGCCGCTCTGGTCGGAGCGCGGCCGCACCGCCAGCGGCCTGTTCGCCGAACGCATGACGCTCGAGGCGGAGCCTGACCCGTCGTACTTCCGCGTTTTCGTCCAGGCGCGGCACATCTTCGCGTTCAGCGTGATCGGCCGGCTCGGATGGCCCGGCCCATGGCGCGCCCTCATCGGTGAGACGATCGCTGTCCTGGTCGAACAGGCGCGGCGTGAGGACGGCTTCTTCGTGCACAAACTGGGCGCCGACGCTCGCCCTCTGGACGTTCGGGCCGATCTCTACGACCAGGCGTTCGTCCTGTTCGCGCTCGCCCACGCCGGCCAGACGCTGGGCGAGCCGCGCTGGTTCGATGTGGCCGAGGAGCTGCTGGGCGCCATTGAGGCGCACTGGAGCCACCCTGCCGGCGGGTTCACCGAAGGCGAGATCGTCGACCCGCGGATCCGCCGCCAGAATCCGCACATGCACCTGCTGGAAGCCATGATGGCGCTCTCGGAGGCCAGCGGGCGCGCGCGGTTCGGCGCCACGGCCGAGACGATCGCCGATCTGGCCGCCGCCCGTTTCATCGATCCGGCGAGCGGCGCGCTGCTGGAATACTTCACGGACGATCTGCAGCCGGCCCCGGAGGTCGAGGGCCGCATCGTCGAGCCCGGTCACTGTTTTGAGTGGGCCTGGTTGTTCGAGCGTCTGGGGGCGCGGGGGCGGGATGACCGGCTGGCGGTCTCGGATGGGCTGACCGGTTTCGCGCGGGCGCACGGCCTGTGCGCCACGCGCAATGTCTGCATCAACGAGGTTCTGACCGACGGCGCCGTGCGCGACGCCACGGCGCGCCTGTGGCCCCAGACCGAGCGGATCAAGGCCGCCGCGATCCGCCATCGGCGCACCGGCGACGCGGCCGAGGCCGCCGAAATGGCCGCCGCCCTGCGCGGTCTCTCGCAGTATTACAACGTGGCGATCCCGGGACTGTGGCGAGACAAGCTCAGGCCCGACGGGACGTGGCTGCCCGAGCTGGCTCCCGGGAGCTCGCTCTATCATATCGCCTGCGCTTATGGGGAGGTTTCTGGATGAGGCTGGCTTCAACGCCAGAGCAGGATGGAGCCCCCGGAACGCGGCGCCGCCAGCTAAAATGCATAGTGACCCGCAAGTGCTTCAGGCTTGACATAGCGCGCACGCCACGCATCTGCCTCTCATGTGTCGTGAAACACCTTACCTACCGGCGTCACATCGTCGACGAGTGGCGCAAGCACTTCAAGGCCTGCGGCAATTATCCCATTGGCCATAGGGCAGATGAAATGCACCCCCTTGACCGTCACAGACTCGGCATGAGCGAGGCAATACTGCGCAGCGGAGAGATAGGTGACTCCATCCCTGAAGATGTAAACGCCAGCAGACGCCTGCTCGGAAATCACACGTTTCTCAACGGCTTCGACGACCCGACCCGCCTCTTTGCGCAGATATGAATAGCAAGGGTCGTCGGCGATGAAGCAGGGTATGATCGCCCCTACGCCTTCGCGCAAAATGCTTTCCGGATCGGCCGGACCCGTCGTGAACAGGATGTCTGCCAGGTCGATGACAACTGTCTCTTCATGATCGGGAAGCATCGCCACGCCGGCGAGGGCGGTGAGCATTGCGCCACCGCTCATGCGCGACAGTCGCAGGATGGTACAGCCTGGCCATTCGTCACGCAGCCAAACCGCCAAGGCATCCACCCCGTCAACCTCGCGCAGCACGAAGATGTAGTCGGCAGGCGCTAGTTTGCCAGCCCAAGCACGCTGTTTCAACGCCAAGCGCAGCAATCGTTCGCCCCTGACGGGAACCCATGGCCGGAAGCGGTACTGAGGGTGAAGCAAGTCACCCCCAGCCAAGGGCACGATGCACTTCATGTGCTGTAGCGCAGCTTTAGGAACGCATCCAGATCGAGCGGCGTGCCGATACCATGCATCGCGCCCGGCTGAACCTCGTATACGCCTATGCGAGCAGACCGGAGTATTGATTTATTGTAAACGGGACAAACATAGAATTCATTGTTGACGCGCTCGTTCATCGTGATCATTGCCACCGCGTCATTCATGAACATCTGAGCTGAGGAAAAGTAATAGATTCCCACAGTCGCTATGTCGGAGATGGCAACCTTCTCGCGAACCTCCTCCACGAGGCCCGAATCATTGAGGCGCGCGAAGGACCATTTCGCATCTCGCGCCTCGTCGCGGAACGCAAGGATCGACCCATCCAATCCACGCCTTTGTGCATCTTCGATGAAATCGATGCAGTCGAAATCGACGATCTGGTCGCAGTTGGCAATCATCAACGGCGCTGAGGGATCCCACGTGGAAGCTGCGGTCAATACCGTGCAGGCAGCGCCTTCCGTGACGTTGTCGATAGCCACGAATTTAACGTCGCCGCGTGCCTCCAAGGCGCTTACAGTCTCAAGCTCTGCTTCCAGGTGTTCCTTGCGAGCGATCAGGATAAAGCGAGCTCCAGGGATGGACAAATTGTCCATCACCCTCTCGATCATGGTTTTTCCCGCCACATCAATGAAGGGCTTCGGCTTCACATAGCCAGCCTCCGAAAAGCGGCTGCCGAGGCCAGCCATCGGGATAATCACCTGTACGGCCCGGCCAGATGGGCCGTCCTTTTTCAGACGGTCAAGTTGAACCTGGCGCTCGTAATTTTCTAATCTCTGGGGTGAGAATAAGCTTTGATAGTCGCTATTATCGATCCCTGAGGCAGCAACTGTAAAACCTTGGAGAATCAATTCATTCAAGGTCGGCGCAATAAAGAATACACCGTTTACGGACTGGTGATTGAGGAGCGATGACTTTGCCGCCTGCACGAAATACGAGCCCCTCGCGAACCAGTAGAAGCCAGCGATAGCGTGTCGACTGATCACCCGCTTCTCGGCTGCCTCTGTGACCGCACCTGACTCGTCCAGCCGAACATATGACCAGCGCGGATGAACCGAAGGGAATGTTATAACTCCCGCATCCGCACCAGACTTTGAGAATTTTCTGAGAGCTTTCGCGATGCCGTACTCAATGATCTGGTCGCCGTTACAGATGACTAGCGGCTCGTCGTTGTCGATGTGATCGACGGCCAAAAGAGCGCTGCAGGCGGCACCAGCCGTCTCACGGTCAACCGCGATGATAGTGCATCCACCAGGGCAGCTCTCTTGCAACGTCAAGTCCAAGCCGAAACTACGGCAATCTGCGCTTCGGACGATGAAGATAAATCGTGCATCTGGGTCTTGCTGGATTATGTTATCGATCACGCGAGCGATCATCGGGACCCCATCGATTTCGATGAGCGGCTTGGGGAAATGATACTCCGAGCCAGAAAAATGGTTATCATCTGCAGCAATAGGGATCAGATACTTCATGAGTCAGGCCTCTCGCTCCACTTGTTCGATGCGCTGGCGAATGCGGTCATACGTAACGTCGAAGACGCTGGCCACCTGAAGCAGGTGGCCGCCGCAGGCGAGCGCGGCCTGAATCCCGTGCTCATTGTCCTCAACGATGAGGCACTCTTTAGGAGTGACGCCAAAACGTTCAGCGCCCTTCAAATAAATGTCGGGAGCTGGTTTGGGCCTCGTAACATCCTCGTTGGAGAGAAAGAAGTCGAGGTGTTCCATCAACGCCGAACGTTCCATCATGGCCGCGACCGTACTTTTTATAGAGTTTGAACAGACGGCTATTCCTAGCCCGTCCCGTCGAAGCCGGGCCAGTGCGTACTGATGTTGGAAGACCGGACGACAGCGGGAATAGATCATTTCCATTGTCCGGAGCTGCTTATATTTGTTAAGGAAATCATGTAAGGCGGCGGGAATTCCTCGAGTTCTTGTAAGAATCTCCAGTTTTTTCTTTGTCGGCAGCCCGTCAAATATGGCGAGATGCTCGTCATAGGAAATGTGCTTGCCGAACAAGCCTAGCGCGTCGTTCAGGGCATCGTAATGCCAGTCTTTCGCGTCAACCAGGACGCCGTCCATATCAAAGAGTATTGCCTTGATCTTCATGTGTCTTGGCTCCGCTGGCGCAAGGGTGTCAGTTCGCGGGTATCGGCTTGGATGGAGACGGCTTCGTTCAGGGTCAAGAAACATGCGGGCCGCGGCCGCCCCGTTGCCGCGGACCTTATGCTTGATGCGACCGCGAAAATGCGGGGCGGAGCCCTCCCTCACACATTGACCGCTTCGGCCCCTCGGCTCGCCGATAGGAGGGGCTTGATAGCAGATTGGCGGCAGCCTGCTACCGCCTCAATGCTGCCGGAACAACGTCCGCTTTCCCACTCCCCCAGCCTGTCAGTAGGTTGCGGTGCCGAGCAACTCGGGCTATTTCCTGCGCGCGCCTGAGGTGGCCATCGCTCGCCGGACAACCCTGACTTTCTGGAGCCTGCGGTGGCATTGCTTGGTCTAGCAAGGCTAGCGCTCGGGAGGGCGCAGCAAAGCTTACGGGCCGCCAACATCTGTGGAGCCTAGGAGCTTATGGAAAGAGGACCAACGGTCGTGGTCTGCGGCAAGATCCGCGACCCGGACTCTCTTGCCCGTGACCTCGATGTCTACGCCGATTGGCTGGACCAGGGCCAGATCGCCCGCCTCGTCTTTTCTGGTTGGGTCGAGGACGAGTTTCACCCCTTGATCTCCCGCCTGCTCAAAATGGACGCGCGCGTGGTGCTGGCGGAGCCGCCGGTCATCCGCAGCAATGGTCACTTCTACCACCAGATGAAGTCGCTCTATTACGGGCTGCGGGAATGTGAGGACGATGAGCTGGTCCTCCGCTCGCGCACAGACAAGGTGTGGCTGAACTTCGATCCACGGGAGGCCGCTCAGCGCTGGCATGACGCACCGTTGCCGGAGGAGCCCAGCCCCTATGCGCGCCGGATCATGACGCCAGCGGCGCTGGTCGGGCAGCCTTTCTTCTTCAACGACATGATGCTGCTCGGTCTGAACGGCGACCTGCTCAAGATGGTCAGTTTCGACCTCTGGCCCGAACTCGACCATGCGCTGCTCAATCCCGAGCAGCAGTTTCACTACCAGCCCTACCGTCGGGCTGGCCAGTTCCTCTCGACTGCGGCCTTCCTTCGGGTTAACCCCGGAATCCTGGTCCAGGACGAAAATCTCTCTCGTAGGGTCAACCGCTTTCTGCTCCGCCAGGAGATTTATCTGCGCGCCCTCGCGGAGGGGCTGAGCGCCTTCGAGCAACACTACGTGATGGGCTTCACGCAAACTGACACCTTTGTTCCGCCCGAGGTGCGCACGCTTGATGACATGTACCTCCAGCCGCTGGACGACGTGACGACGCAGAGGCTGGTGCTCTGCCAATTCAGCAAGTCGCTCGTCACCAAGAACGCTGGGGGGGTCAGCTGGATGCTCGATCAGCGCATTTCGCAAGAGGATGGCCGCACCCTGCGGCAGATCGCGCTCCAGCCTAAGCCGAGCAGGCATGTACTCGAGATCGAAGCCTCGGAGCTAGCGCTGGCGTTCGCGCGCAAGTTTCCCGATCACCCGCACGGTCCGCTGGTTCCGTCCGACCGCGGGGGGGTGAAGATCGTGCCCGCGCGGAGCCCAACGGTTTGGATTTGATGCGCCGAGCGAAGCGCGAGAAGCAAGGGTAGCTGTCCTTATGAAAATCCTTTCGCACCGTGGCTTCTGGCGCGAGCCGCGCGAGAAGAACACATTGGCTGCCATCGCCTATTCGATCGAGCAAGGTTTCGGCACCGAGACCGACGTGCGCGACAGCCTCGGCAAGCTGGTGATTGCGCATGACCCGGCCGACGAAAAGGCCCCGGCGTTCCTGGCCGTGGTGGAGATGTTCGCAGGCTCGGGACTCCCGCTCGCGGTTAACGTGAAAGCCGATGGGTTGAGCCGCGCCCTCGCGGAGGCGTTCGCTGCGAGCGGCATCGACTGGTTCGCTTTTGACATGTCGGGTCCGGAAATGGTCCGCTATGCCAAAGACACTCTACCGTTCTTCACCCGGCACAGCGATGTCGAGCCGTCGCCCATCCTCTACAAGGAGGCGGGGGGTGTCTGGCTCGACGGCTTCCAGGGTATCTGGTTTGATCAATCGACGATCCAGACCCATCTTGCGGCCGGCAAGCGGGTTTGCATCGTGTCCCCTGACTTGCACGGACGCGATCCAGAGGAGCTGTGGCCAAGGCTCCACGGCCTGCCGGACAGCGTGATGCTGTGCACCGACTTCCCGGACCGGGCCACAGCCTACTTCAAATGGTGAGCTTGGGCGGGGTGGGCAAGGAGAATTCTCATTCATCTGATTGCTGACCCAAGGCTGTTCTTTGCAGAGAGCGCCGTTTGTTTGAGGTTTGATGTCGGATGAAGAGTTGGGCTTCTTCGAGACCTTCGTAATTGAACGAGTGCCGGGTCGCGAACACTGACCCCGTCATCGGCCGAATGCCACCGCCTTGGCGAGCGCCGGACAGCGGCAACGAAGTCTCAATACGGCCGCAACGGGCTTTATCGGAGCCATCCCGTGCCTCTGGTGGTCAATCGCGCGCACGTCGCGCCATGTTGCCTGCGTGCCGCCAAGCGCGGCCATTAGGGTGTGGCCCTAGGCAACCGCAGCGTCGCCTGCGCCCCGACAGTCGGCGCGACGGTGACGAGCTGCGGATGGAGGTAGCGTCGTGACGAGGGACGCATTACCAATCCCGATGTCACGGAACGCAGCGCGACCCGTGACCAAATCCGCCATCAGAACGCCCGGGCCGTCCCATGAAAGCGATGCTGCGAAAGCTGGCAAGACCGAAATCGTCCCGGACGGTCGTCGCCCGCAGGGACCTTCCCCGAACGCTCGGCGACGCCGCGCGGGCGCGGCGCGACTGGGAAAGCGCGGCCCGCCACTATGCTCTCCACCTCGAGGACCATCCCGCAGACTTCCCCATCTGGGTGCAGTTCGGGCATGCCCTGAAGGAAAGCGGCCAGCTGGAGCGCGCGGAGATCGCCTACAGCCAGGCCCTGCGACTGAACGGGTACTGCGCTGACCTCTGGCTGAACCGTGGCCATTTGTCGAAACTGCGAGGCGACCTGCGGGCGGCCCGGGCGCGCTATGCGCGCAGCCATGCCCTGGATCGGAACGGCGCCGCCTCTGCCGAGCTGAAGACGCTGCAAGCCGCGACGGCGCCCGCGGGCATCGCGTTCAACGATGATATCGGGGACGGCCTTGCCGATGAGCCGGCGGGCGACAACACGAAGCCGATCCGCGCTCTGGATGTGTACAACGGAACCTTTCTCAACCTCTAGGGCCGGATCCGCGAGCGCCGCCTGTTCGGGGCGGACGTGGCGAGCCGGGGGAAGGGCTGCCCCCCCTCCCACCCCCCCGGGGGGGCTACAGCCGGTGAGAGCTGATATGTCGCCAGGCAACCGGGATGAGGGGCTCGGCCAATGAGGAACTGGTTCACCAAGCGGTTGGCGGGATCGCGGTTTCGTCAATCTCCATCGCCTTCGATCCAGGTCGATGCGAACGCCGCGCCCAGCCATCGAAACCTCGGGGATCTCGCCCGGAACCGGGGCGATCGCGCAGCTGCGATCCATCACTACCTCGAGCATCTGCGAACGCACCCTGGTGACTTCAGCATCTGGGTCCAGGTCGGCCATGCGATGAAAGACCAGGGGCTCCTCGAAGCGGCGGATGAGGCCTATGAGCGCGCCGGCCAGCTCGAGCCGGAGAACGCCGACCTCTGGCTCCATCGCGGCCATCTCGCAAAACTCCGGGAAGATCCTGCCGCCGCCCTTGGCTTCTACGACAGGAGCTATGCGATCGATCAGAACACCGACGCCGTCATCGAAATCTATGGGCTCGGCCTGTCCCCCTCGTCCGGCCGTGGCGGCCGCGACCCGCGCAGCGCAGGGACGGGTCGGGCGACGAGGATCGTCGGCGCGGTCACCGGCTTCGACGGGACGGCCATCCGGGGCTGGGTCAGCGATCCGGAGCAGCCGGACGGCGATCCGGTGGTCGAGGTGCTTCGCGATGACATCGTGATCGCCAGCGGTTCCGCGCCGCGCCACCCCGAAGCGGTCACCCCCTCCAGGGTCGCGCCCGACAGCCGTCCCTTTCAAATCGACGTCGATGGCGTGGCGGAGCCCGGAGAGACCGTCTCCCTGCGGCTGCGCCGCACAGGGGAGCCGCTCGAGGGGTCGCCGTACCGCCTGCACCCCAGCCTGGAGGCCCAGGCGTGGCTGGCGCGGCTGGGAAGCCTCGATGACGATGACCTGAAGCGGAGGCGCGCCCGGTTCGACGAAGAGACCGACGGCCTTGTCCTCAGCATCGTGATGATCGTGGACAGTCTGTCGATCCGCTGGCTCTCCGAGGCCGTGGACAGCGTCAAAGGCCAATGGTGCAGCCGCTGGGAGCTCCTCCTCGTGCCCGCCTCGAGCCTGGCGGATCCGGCCCGGGACGCCCTGGCGGCGATCGCCGGGGGCGATCATCGGATCAGATGGGTTCCGGCTGTTGACGTGCCGGCGCAGCTGAAAGCCCACACCCTGTTCATGAGCGCTGGTGAAGTCCTTGAACCCGAAGCCGTTTTCCGGTTTCTCGATGCTGCGCGGGCCGACGTCGAGCTCATCTACTGCGACCAGATGGAGATCGCCGAACACGCCGACGACATCCGGGCGTTTGACGCTCGACCGGGCTTCTCCCTCGATCACTACCTGTCCTGTCCTGATCTGGGCGCCCTGATCTGTGTGCGCTCCGACCTGGTGCGCAGCCTTGTCCCGGGCGCCTTCGGCGGGGCAGAAACCGGGGTCCGCGATCTTTGGCTTCGGGTCCTGCCGCGGCTCGCCCACATAGCCCATATCCCGGCATTCCTGGCGCGCCGCCGAAGGTCATCGCCCGTGATCGCGGACGCCGATCACGTCCTGGACCAGCTCAACCAATATCTGGAAACCGAGGCGACCGGCGCCTCGGCGCGCGCGGGGCGTGCCCCAGGTATCTTCCGGATCGACTATCCTGACGATCCGACGCCGACCGTCATCATCATTCCGACACGGGACAGGGTCGAGCTTCTCGAGCCCTGCGTACGCTCCATTCTGTCGACCACGGATGAAGCCAATGTCAAGCTGGTCATCATCGATCACGCGAGTGAAGACCCACGAACCCTCGCGTACCTGAAATCGCTCGGCGGCAAGGTCGAGATCTTGCGCTACGAAGGCGTGTTCAACTATGCGAGGATGAACAACGACGCCGCGTCACGTTTTGCGCGAGAGGCCAAATACATTGTCTTCGCCAATAACGACCTCGAGTTTCCGCAATCCGGGTGGCTTGAGCGACTGAGATCGCTTGCAGCCCGGAGCGACGTCGGCGTCGTCGGGCCGACGCTGCTCTATCCGGACAATCGGGTTCAGCATGTCGGATTGGTGCTCGGCGTCGGCGGACCGGCGCACCACACGAACAAGTTCGCGCCCTTCGGCGAGGATTTGCGCCCCTTGAGACGGCGAGATGCGCTGTTGACCGCGACCCGGGAAACTACGGCCGTGACCGGGGCCTGCATGGTGATGAAGTCGCGTCTGTTCTTCGACATCGGCGGCTTCGACACCGACATGGCGGTCGACTTCAATGACATCGACCTTTGCATGAGGCTGTCGTCGTGCGGCTATCGCGTCCTGCATGACGGCCAGACCGTGCTCTATCATCACGAGTCTGCTACACGCGCGAAGCCGCATCGAGTTCAACCCCACGTCGAGCGAGCGCTCTTCGTCCGACGATGGAGAGATCGGCTGGCGCAAGGTGACGCCTTCTACAGCCCGCTGATGTCCAAGGTCGCGGATCACGAGCTCGGCGACTTCACGCAGATGTACCATCCGGTGCGCGTTCGTCCGGTGAGACCCGAGCGGACGGGTCTCGATCGGGGCCGGCCGCGCAAGGTGCCTGCCGCCAGCCATTTTCCCTGACGCGTGTTCGGGGAAACTGAACGTCCTTGGCGTCCGGTGGACCTTCGCCTATGCCAAGGTTCCGGTCGCGAGGGTCGTGGCGTCTTGAGGGAGTAGAGCATGGCGGACAAGCGCCAGGCTGTTTGCGTGATCGTCGCCGGGATGCACAGGTCAGGGACCAGCGCCCTGACCCGGGTGCTGAGCTTGTTGGGCTGCTCTCTGCCGACCAATCTGCTCGCGGCCAACTCGGGCAACGAAACCGGGTACTGGGAACCTGCGAAGATCATGGAGTTGAACGACCGGCTGCTGGCTTCGGCGGGTTGCGGGTGGGACGACTGGACCGCTGTGCCCGCCGACTGGTTCCAGTCGCTGGAAGCCGCCGGTCACAGGGAGGAAGCGGCCGAGATCTTCAAGGCTGAGTATCCCAAGGCGCGATTGACCGTCCTCAAGGACCCGCGGGTCTGCCGTCTTATGCCGTTCTGGCTCGATGTCCTCAGGGACGTCGGGGTGGATCCGGTCGTGGCCATCCCTGTACGCAATCCCCTGGAGGTCGTGCGCTCTCTTGCCGAGCGCGACGGCAGCGACCCGCATCACAATCGCCTTCTGTGGACGCGACATGTCCTGGACGCGGAGCGATACTCGCGAGGCGTGCCACGGTACTTCTGCGCGTACGACACGCTGCTGGAGAACTGGTCGGCTGTCATGAGCCAGATGTCCGAGGCGTTGGGCGTCCGTTGGCCGCGAATGTCCGCCCAGACGGTCATGGACGTGGAGGCCTTCCTGAAGCCTCAGCATCGACGCCACGAGCTAGATCCTGCTCTTTTCTTGCGGGACCGCAATGAGTCGGAATGGCTGAAAACGACCTTCTCGGTCGTGTCCCGCTGGGCCTTGACCGCCGAGGATGCCGAAGGAACCGGGGATCTCGACCGCATCGCCGCCGCCTTGGAAGAGGCAAGCGCCGCATTCAGCATGATCGCCCTGAAGCACAAGCAGGCGGCAACACGGCTGCACGATCTGGAAGCGCAGCAGGTTGGCGCGCTGGCTGAGAGCGCCGGGCGCGTCGAGGCGCTGGAAGGAGAGCTTGCCACGGCCAGGGATCAGCTGGCGGAGATGGCCTCACAGGCAGAAGGTCTGCAGGCTGCTCTGCAGACCGCTCAGCAAGAGATGGAGACGGAGCGTACGAACGCCGAAGCGATTGCTGCCCGGCTTCATCAGACCGAACTTGAAAAGGGCCGGCTGGAGGAAGAAGCCGCCAGGGCGGCCGGAGTGCTTGCGGAACTCGACGCCAGTCGGGCGGAACGTGCGTCTTTGGACGCCGCCTTATCGACCGCCCGCGAGCGGCTGGACGCGCTCGAAATGCAACTGGCCGAGGTTCGCGCGGCGTCGCAGGACGAGATCTCGATTCTGGAGGGTCAGCTGGCGGAAGAGCGTGCGGCGTCGCAGGGCGCCGTGGGGGCGGCTGAGGAAAGGTCGCGCGGGCTAGAGGCGGAACTGGCCGAGGTTCGGGCGGCGTCGCAGCGCGAGATTTCGATTCTGGAGGGTCAGCTGGCGGAAGAGCGTGCGGCGTCGCAGGGCGCCGTGGGGGCGGCTGAGGAAAGGTCGCGCGGGCTAGAGGCGGAACTGGCCGAGGTTCGGGCGGCGTGGCAGCGCGAGATCGCGCTTCTGGAGGGTCAGCTGGCCGAGGAGCGCGCGAGGGCGGCGGATACCACTCTCCACCTGAGAACGAGAGTGCTCGAGCTTGAGGCGGTCAAACGAGAGCTTCTGACCGTTCAGGCCGCCGTCTCCACTGCAAACGGCAGCGCGGCGGAGGCGACGGCCGAGGCAGATCAGCTCCGCGCCCGGGCCGTCGAGCTGGAGAGCGGGTTGAAGTCGGCGGAACACAAGGCCGCTGGCCTCGCCGTCGCCATCGAGACCATGCAGCTTCGCCATCGCTCCGAGCACCAACTTCAACAGAGCCGGCTGGATGAACTGTCGGAGCGCGTTACGCGCATGGCTGCGGAGCTTGACCGAAAGGAGAGCGCACTCAAGCAACGAAGCGCGGAGGTCGATGATGCCTATAGGGACATCGAAGTTTTGAAAGAGCGGCTTGAGCAGGAGCTTGAGGGGAAAGAGCAGCTGCTTCGCGCTTTAGAGGTAATGCAGGCCAACGTCGATTCCCTGGGTGCCGATGCGGCGGAAAAAGATCAGAGGGTCGTCGAAATCCAGTCGCGAGCCGAAGAAATTTCGAGGAGTTCTGAGGAACAACTCCGACGCATCGGTCAGCTTCTTTCTGACTCGCAAATTAGAATTGAAGCACTCATACGTGAAGTGATTCTTCAGCCGTCGGCCGTTGTTTCGCTTCCGCGCGCCGCCATGCGCAGAAAGATCAAAATTCTGAAGCGGGCCGGTATTGTCGACCGGGAGTTCTATACAACGACGTATCCGGAAGTGGTGGCGTCCGGTCTGGAACCGGAAGAGCATTTCCTCTTGCACGGTTACATGGAAGGTCGCCGCCCCCGGCCCTGACCGCGCGAGGGTCCGGACAGGCGAGGGCGAGGTTTTGGCAGGTTGCGCCGCCAGCCCGGCCCCGTCTCGGCCGGTCGTTGCAAAGCCGAATAGTCGCTCGAGGAATGCTGAATGTCCGACCAGGTAGTGCTCGTCACAACTCAGAGATTTGCCGATGCGCGGGGCTGGTTCTCTGAAACCTATGCCGAAGCGAAGTGGGCGGCCAAAGGGGTGGGCGTTCGCTTCGTCCAGGACAACCAGTCCAGCTCCACGTTCACGGGGACGATCCGCGGTATCCATTTCCAGTCGCCGCCCCATGCCCAGGCCAAACTTGTTCGCTGTGTCCGCGGACGGATTATTGATTATGCAGTCGACCTGCGTCGGGGATCTCCCACCTACGGACAGGTCGCCTTCGCCGAACTGTCCGGCGAGAACGGCCGCCAGCTGTACGTCCCTGTGGGCTACGGCCACGCCTTCGTTACCCTCGAGCCGGACACGGAGGTCGCCTACAAGGTCTCGGACATCTATTCGGCTGAGTGCGACGGCGGGGTCGCATGGGACTGCCCGGATATCGGCATCGACTGGCCACTGCCGCCGACGGGTCCCGTTCTTTCCGACAAGGATCGGGCCCTGCCGCGCCTCGTCGACTTTGCGAGCCCGTTCGATTACGACGGCGTCCCGATGACGGCCCGGGGCAACCTCGGCTAGCGCGCCCGAACGGAAGAGGTCATCATGAAAATCCTGGTTACCGGCGGCGCCGG